>ERZ827488.2200-NODE-2200-length-19844-cov-7.933498_pt1 | contig 19844 bp, 20 predicted proteins | sample MGYA00519771_ERZ827488 | MGnify/ENA primary metagenome ERZ827488 (study PRJEB31778, sample SAMEA3449323) | human gut metagenome | biome: human gut; feature: human-associated habitat; material: faeces | place: United Kingdom | collected 2010/2012 ... | reverse complement strand
ATAATTTTGCGATAGGTAAAGGAATATCGAGAGGATTTGGAACTGTAAAAAAGATTTAAAAAAGATTTTTAATAGTTTTGTTCCTACAAAATTATTGGAAATTTTGAACTTTGACAATTGAATGTGTTGGAATTACTTGGTTTGAGATAGATGTTAATAAGCTAAAAAATGCATTTTTTTAATGGGAAATCATTGTTTTGAGGTTAGATGAAAATAAAGCAACACATTGAAAATCAGTAATTCCAATGGTTTTAGGTTCTACGAGTTAAAGAGTAAGTTCCATTAAAACAAGGATTAAAACGTCATGAAGTCCACATAAAGGATACTCAATCAAGAAGTTAAAGAGTAAGTTCCATTAAAACAAGGATTAAAACATTCTTTTTCTAACTCTTTTAGTTGACTAGTATTCAGTTAAAGAGTAAGTTCCATTAAAACAAGGATTAAAACTATCTTCTAAGCAACTCTAGAACAACACAATGTGGATGGTTAAAGAGTAAGTTCCATTAAAACAAGGATTAAAACGAAGAAAGCGAAGAGGGAAAGTAGAACTCAAAGAGCTGTTAAAGAGTAAGTTCCATTAAAACAAGGATTAAAACAATATTATCTTGCTTCCATTAGGATATGTTACTTGCAGTTAAAGAGTAAGTTCCATTAAAACAAGGATTAAAACAGACCAGAGAGGGTAAGAAATGTAATATTGACTATGTGTTAAAGAGTAAGTTCCATTAAAACAAGGATTAAAACATGAAGTCCCTTTTGGAATAGTTTTTTTAATTTTATAGTTAAAGAGTAAGTTCCATTAAAACAAGGATTAAAACTATCGTCTTTTTCTATAGCAAATATCATTTTAAGTGTGGTTAAAGAGTAAGTTCCATTAAAACAAGGATTAAAACTCTCCATCTCGATTCTTATCCAGAATGACTTCAACTAGTTAAAGAGTAAGTTCCATTAAAACAAGGATTAAAACATATTCCCATAGCTACTAATATAGGAAGTACTGAATGTTAAAGAGTAAGTTCCATTAAAACAAGGATTAAAACATTTTAGAATAAAAACACATACCTATTATATTATTGAGTTAAAGAGTAAGTTCCATTAAAACAAGGATTAAAACGTTAATAGCTCTATGGATCTAAAAAGATAGGTGTAAAGTTAAAGAGTAAGTTCCATTAAAACAAGGATTAAAACAAGCATTACCTGGACCAGCTAAAGCGCTTGTTGTTGTGTTAAAGAGTAAGTTCCATTAAAACAAGGATTAAAACATAAGAAATTGCAAGAAGCTATAGCTATAGCCGAAGAGTTAAAGAGTAAGTTCCATTAAAACAAGGATTAAAACAAATTCCAAAATGTTTTATATCCTTTGCCTATCTTCTTGTTAAAGAGTAAGTTCCATTAAAACAAGGATTAAAACTTTGAAATAGATTTGACTTCTGAATTTATAGATCAAGTGTTAAAGAGTAAGTTCCATTAAAACAAGGATTAAAACGTAGATTGTGGTAATTATATGGAATGTGAGAATTCAGTTAAAGAGTAAGTTCCATTAAAACAAGGATTAAAACATCTTTCAAGTCTTATAACAACTGGAGCAAACTTTGAGTTAAAGAGTAAGTTCCATTAAAACAAGGATTAAAACAATCAAGATTTTATAGCAGATGAAGATGCGCACATATAGTTAAAGAGTAAGTTCCATTAAAACAAGGATTAAAACAATTATTAACTAACCCTTTTCATTTTCCTTCTCTTAGTTAAAGAGTAAGTTCCATTAAAACAAGGATTAAAACATATTTTCTCTAAGATAATTTTTACCTTGCATGACATGTTAAAGAGTAAGTTCCATTAAAACAAGGATTAAAACAAAGAAAAATATCCGAGTTCAATAAAAGAAGAAATAGTTAAAGAGTAAGTTCCATTAAAACAAGGATTAAAACTAAATAACTCTGTTCCATTCGAAATAAAAAGTTTCTTCGTTAAAGAGTAAGTTCCATTAAAACAAGGATTAAAACGTACATATGCTTATATTTGTATAAAAAGTGAAATAAAGTTAAAGAGTAAGTTCCATTAAAACAAGGATTAAAACATCTAATAAGACTTTGTATATCTCTTTTACTTAGCTTGTTAAAGAGTAAGTTCCATTAAAACAAGGATTAAAACGAGATAGATTATAAGGGATGCAAAGCTATTAGCTATGGTTAAAGAGTAAGTTCCATTAAAACAAGGATTAAAACTTAAGTATAAATTTATCTAATTCTTTACTTAAATAAAGTTAAAGAGTAAGTTCCATTAAAACAAGGATTAAAACAACAAAAATATCCTCAAACAATAGCAGTTTCCGATGTGTTAAAGAGTAAGTTCCATTAAAACAAGGATTAAAACTTTCTACTTTTCCATCGTTTACGATTGCTTTTATCATGTTAAAGAGTAAGTTCCATTAAAACAAGGATTAAAACGTATCTGCTATTTTATTTACACATTCACTATTATCAGTTAAAGAGTAAGTTCCATTAAAACAAGGATTAAAACTGAGGTATATGCAAGCCAAGAGCAAGGATTTACACCTGTTAAAGAGTAAGTTCCATTAAAACAAGGATTAAAACATTAAATCATTTGTAATTTCTTTTACAGCTTCATACGTTAAAGAGTAAGTTCCATTAAAACAAGGATTAAAACTAAAAACATCTGGTAATCCATCATCCCTTTTTCTATTGTTAAAGAGTAAGTTCCATTAAAACAAGGATTAAAACTTAAAAATAGTAACAGTCTATATGGCTTTTTAAAGCGTTAAAGAGTAAGTTCCATTAAAACAAGGATTAAATATCAAAAATGAAAAATATATTGATGTTTAAGAAGGAATTTGTCATATACTAGCAGAAATAATAAAATTAAGTAATATAAAAACTAAAGAAGGTGATATTAAGCTATGAAGCTAGTTGTTAATTCGGAAGGAGTATATTTGACTAAAGTAGGCGAATGTTTTTGTTTGAAAAAAGAGGGGCAGAAACAAGAAATTGCTGCTAAGAAGGTTGAACAAATAATTATAACGACATCTACAGCTTTGTCTACTGATGCTATTGAGTTGGCTGTTGAGAATAATATTGATATAGTGTTTTTAAAAAAGTATGGAAAACCTTTTGGAAGAGTATGGCATTCTAAAGTTGGTAGCATAAGTACTATTAGAAAAAGACAGTTAAATTTAGATTCTAATAAAATGGGTACAATTTTAGTAAAAGAGTTTTTGACTCAAAAGATGACTAATCAGGTTGAATTTTTAAATGAATTATCTATGAATAGAAGAGATAATAGAAAAATTGAAATAAAAGAAGATGTAGAAAAAATAAAGGGGTTAATAGAAAAAATTAAATCTATATCAGAAGAATCAAAAATAAATGATATAAGAGGAAGTTTACAAGGGTATGAAGGGACTGCAAGCAGAATATATTTCTCTAGATTATCAGATTTAATGCCAGAAAAATATAAGTTTAATGGACGTAGCAAAAATCCAGCTAAAGATGAATTCAACAGTATGTTAAATTACGGATATGGGATAATGTATTCTAATGTAGAGAGAGCATGTATATTAGCGGGGTTAGATCCTTATATAGGAATAATGCATGTTGATAATTATAATAGACAAGCTTTTGTATTTGACTTAATTGAAATGTATAGGATTTATATTGATAAAATTGTATTTAAACTTTTTACAACTAAGAAAGTTAAAAAAGAACATTTTGATAAGGTTGAAGGAGGATTATATCTAAATAAAGCTGGAAAAGAAATATTAATTTCAAAGTATAACGAAGAAATAGAAAAGAAAATTCAATATAAAGGTAGAAAGATAGAATTACAAAATATAATTCAATATGACTGTCATAATATAGCCAATAAAATTTTAAAGGAGGGAGATTGATTTGTTAGTCTGGGTAGTATACGATATTTCGAGTAATAAGGTTAGACGAAATGCTATTAAAGCGTGTAAAAATGTTGGACTATACAGAGTACAAAAAAGCGTGTTTTTAGGTGAAATAGAAGAAAATGATTTTGATGAATTGAAACTAAAAATGGAAGATATAATAGATTTGGACAGTGATTCAGTATATATATTCCCAATGACTAAAAAAGGACTGAATCAAGCAGGATTAATTGGACAAGTTTTTGATAAGGAGTTGGTTACTGATGAAATCATCTCAAAGTTTTTTTGATGAATTTGATTATTATATAACACCTTCTGAACTTATAGAATTTAATTATTGTAAAAGATTTACTTATTATATGAAATGCTTGAACGTACCACAATTTGAAGAAAATAGATTTAAAGTACAAAAAGGAAAAGAAATACATTCAAAAAAAGAAAATGAAAATAAACAGTATCTTCGTAAAAAATTAGGTGTTATAGATAAAAAAATAAATGTTGATTTATATTCTGAAAAATACAAAATTAAGGGGATAGTAGACGAAGTTTTAACATTAAGTGATAATACTATGGCACCTTTGGATTATAAATTTGCTAAATTTGATGATGTACTATATAAAACATATAAAAATCAAATGTTGATGTACTCTATTATGATTGAAGAAATGTATAACTGCAAAGTAAATAAATGCTTTTTAGTTTATACAAGAAGCTCAAATTTAATAAAAGAATTTAATGTAGAAGAAAAAGAATTAAAAAAGCTAAAAAAAGATATAAGAGATTATTTTAAAGTGATGGAAGGATATTTTCCAAAAGCGACATCATCAAAAGCTAGATGTATAGATTGTTGCTATAGAAATATATGCATAAAATAATCTTTATTATTAAAAAGAGTTAAATATATAAAAAATATTTAATGAATATCCCTATTGCATTATTTCGGAATTTTCTGTATATTAAAAATAGGAATAATTAGGGAGGTGTTAGCTTTCAAAAATTCATATTTATTGGTGATTTTATTTATTGTTCCATCTTTTTTGATTGTACTACATATGATTCTTAAAGACTCTATTTATATAAATAAAAGGTTTGGGATATTTAGGTGTGCATATATCATATTATTTATGATTATATATATATATGAAAATTATAAACTACATATTTGTGAGCTAGAGATTATAGCATGTATATCGATTATAATATTAACCGTACTTGGAACATTTTTAACTATTACGAAAAAAGAAGAACAAGGTATCGGAGAATTTTTTGTGCTAATTTCTATATTTATAAATGGGTTACTGTTTATTCTTTAAAATAATTTTATGTAAAAAATCCTATTGATAATAAGTAGTGTATTTATGTAAAAATCAATAGGATTTAATAATTTTACGAAATCAGGTTTTTTATACGATAAAAATATATGCATTACATTGTATTGAAAATCTACCATACAAAAAATAAAAAAATATTTATAGACATAGAAATCAATACGAGTAATTCTCCTGTATTTGTATCATATACAATCTTATTTTTAATATAAAACTGTAGATAACTATAATTAATTATCTACAGTCTTTTAAGTTTAGTCGATACTTATAATTAAAATATTGCTATCAGAAGAATAAATACTTGGAGTTAAAAATATTGGGTCAAATCCGTAAAATACTTTTGCCTGACTATAAATTGGATTTGGATAATCATAATTAACGACAGCATTAAATGATACAACTTTAACTTCACCTGGGGTTAATATGCCTAGATTAATTCTGAATAATTCGAAAATGGACTTATCAATATCTGTGATTAAATTATCTTGTAATATAACGATATTAGAATTAATCTGAAGAGGAGCATATTTAGCAAGGCCTAAAAAAATCGCTTAAATATACACTATTATCCTGTATAGAAAGATTTAAAGTGTATTTAGTGCATTCATTCCATCAGCAACAATATCAGGATCTACTATTATATAACTAGGCAATGTTGAACTAACAATTGCCATAATATCGCCTCCTTTAAAAAATTAAAATTTTATATACTGTAGATAAATTTGTTTTACCAAATCTATCTACAGCTTTATAATCTAGTTTATATAAGTCATAACTATATTTCCATTTACAGAGAAGGTGCTTGTGCCGATATATAATGGATCATATCCATATAATAATTTTTGTATATTATAAACTATATTAGGACAAGCATTATTAACTCTTACACTATAAGTTATTATTCTAACGTCACCTGGTTGCAAAATACCTAAATTTATTTGACTAGGATTTACACAATTAACAGGTACATTATTTATTGAAAGACTTCCTGGTATAAATGATACAGAAGGTGACAATTCAGTAAATACAGTTACAGGTACATCATAAGTTCCTAGAGGAACATTGCCAACATTGCTAACTGTAGTAGCATAAGATATTGCATCTCCAACATAAGATATATTTTTACTAGCAATACTATTTATTGAAGCTAAGTTTAATAAATTAGGTGTAGGTGTTGGAATTATTGGTGTAGGGTTAGTTGGTATAGTTATTGCATTGTTATCTGACCCTGATATAGATATTTCTGCAGGTTCTGTACGCCCAGCTATATTTACTTGACTAGAAGCTATTGCAGTATTTTGGAAGTTATTAAGACCTCCACTTGCAGCCTTTACTGATATAACGACTGTCTTAGTTTCATTTGTATTCATATCACCTAAAGGGATATTATTTGTCAAAAGAGTATCAATAGGGGCGCCATCTACTGAAATTTGCGTTACTTCAAGTTGTGAAGGAAGATTATCTGTAACAGTTACATTATTTAATGGTACTTCACCACTATTACTTACAGATATTGTGTAGTTAAAAGTATCGCCAATTGCAAGTGTAGATGCAGCGTTATCAGTTTTAGTAACATTTAATGATGCATTAACTACATTTGATGTAATTGCCTCACTAGTTGCCTCAATATTTTGTTGTCTAATTTCTCCACCAACAGTAGCATCATAATTTATACTAGCTGTATTTGATATAGTTTTGTTTTGTGGTATAGAGTTAACTACTGCTCTAAATGTTACAGTAGTAGGTACATTCGGTGCTAGGTCATTTTCTAAAGTAATACCATTTGTAAGTTCTTGAGTAGAAGTTTGACCGTTTATTGTAACGCTACCTCTTTCATATGTTAAGTTATCTGGTAGAGTATCAGTAATTGTAGCATTTGTATAAGTTGCATTATTAGTGCTAGTATTTTCAACTGTAACAGTATAAGTTACAACGTCTCCAACTACTAAGTTATTTGCTGGATTTGCTGTTTTAGTTATTGTAACTGGGTAATCTGATGCATTTTCTATATTTACATTGGCAGAAGAAGTACCAGTTTGTGTTACTGTAGTTGGGTCATTAGGATTTCTTTGATATTGATATGATAAGTTTGCTGTATTTGTAAGTGTGTTACCAACTGGTGCAGTATTTACAAGGGCTCTATATGAAACATCGACTTCATTAGCGGTTCCAGGTTGTAATGCATTTGTTAAATTTAATCCTGATGCTAAGTCTCCTGTATAATCAACATTAGCGCCTGTTTGTTTATTTGTAACAGTTAATGAATCAGCAACTAAAGTTGTTCCAGTTGGTAGAGCATCTGTAAGAGTTACATTAGTTGCATTGACATTACCTCCATTTGAAATAGCTATAGTATAAGGTATTTCGTCCCCAACTTTTGCACTTTGAGTTCCTGCAGTTTTTGTAAAGTTAGTTGAACCTATTACTGCATCTCCTATATAAAGAGGATTTGCTTCTGTTGAAGAAAGATTTAGAGTTTGTGCCTGCCCACCACTTATTGGAGTATAACTAAAACCAAATTGTGCTGTATTGTCTGTTCTTGGTGTATCAGGAAGTGATACTACTTTAGCATCAAATGTTACTGTAACATTACCGTTTCCAGGAATATCATCTATAGTAAATTGAGTATTAGGGTCTGCACCAGCATTTGCTTGGCCATTAATACTTAAAGTGTTAGGTACATATTCAAGACCTGCTGGTAATTTGTCTACGAAAGTAGCATTACTTAAAGTATTAGCAGAGGTATTATTTAATACAACTGTGTAAGTAACAGTATCATTAAGACCTGCACTAGTTGGATTTACTGATTTTGTAACAGTAAATGGTAATGTTGCTTCTCTCAACTCAATATCATCTGCTGCAAATGCATTGTCTGTATTAGTATTTCCTACATTAACAAGGTTTAATGTTACAGATGAATTGTCTCCAGAGTTAAATGGTATACCAATTTGTGTCCACTGAGGTAAATCAGTACTTGTAGATAGAGGATTAGCTAAGTTTTGTGCTAACGTTGATCCATCTGCACCGTTTACAATAATTCCAGCATTAGGTGTTTCTGTAGTAGTTTTATCTAAATTAGATACCCATGCAGTTAAAATATAGTTAGTGTTTGGTTTAACATTTACAGTATTAGTAAAGAAATTTTTATTATCAGTAGTTCCGTTACCAACTTCCATCATACCAGTTTCAATAGCTGTTGTATGATCTGATAGGCGCCACCAGTTAGCACCACCTGTTGGGTTAAGTGTATTACCAATAGTAAAATTACCATCACCAATAGTAGTATTTTCTTGTACAAATGTAAAATCATTAGTTAAGTTTTGTGCTGCATAAGGATTTGTTGCAGGGCCTGAATTTGGTTGACTTCCCTGAGCAATTTCTCCAAATGTTCCGTTGTCGGCATTTGTAATTAAATTAGTATTGTCTAATGTTATCGTAGGGTCTAGTGTTAAAGCTTTATTATCAACTGGTCCTATAAAAAATGTTGGAGCAGTTACATTTTGATTAGAAGTTACAGTTACAGTTTCTGTTGTTGGTGTTACAGCATTTAAAGCATTCATTCCTGCAACACGGTTACCTTCTGGTACGACAGTGTAAGCAGGAAGACTAGATTGTTGTGCTCCTTGGCCAGCTGTAGCATTAGCAAAATTTGCAGGACTTGTTTCAGTATTACCTGCATAGTCACCAACTACAACAAGTCTGTAAGTTCCATCATTAACATTTTGGAATTCAAATTCACCATTAGTAGTTGTATTAACTGCTAATAAAGAATTTGTAGTTGTATCTTGTAAGACTACTGGAACATTAGCAAGCCCAACATCAGTGCCAACGTCTTCTTGACCGTTTCTATTTTGATCAAAAACGAGTTTTCCTGTAATATTAGCCATAAACTCACTCTCCTTATGAATAATTTAATTTAAGTTAAATTAAGCTAAAAATTAAACCTTAATAAATTAAGGGCTACTATATAATATTTCGAAATTTGTAATATGTTACTTGATTTTGTAAAATCTAAGGGAATTTTAAGATATGGCGAAAAATGTAGTAATTTGTATATAAAAAAAAGAAGGCTATTCAAATATATTTATCTAATAAATAAATAATCGAATTTCATGTTTAAAAGATTACAAATAATAGTTTTTTTTAATTCAAAGGGGCGATAATTATGTTGGATAGAATAGATGAATTAGTAGAAATAGCTAAAAAATATGTTAAAATGGGATACGATCCAATTGAAGCTATTAAATTAGCAGAAAAGAAAATTTACGAAAAATATTTAAATAGCTGAAGGAAGTGAGATATACATATTGAGATGCAATCAAAAAATTAGAATACGGAAAATATGCTATTAAAAATAGCAAAAACAATCTGGCACTATATAGTGCCAGATTGTTTTTGGATTTAATTATTTAAGATTATATCTAAAAGTCTATTTTCATTTATTTTAGTCATATGTTTTTTATATAGCCAGTGATTTGAACAGCCACAATAATCTAAAACAACACATTGTGGAATAAATCCTAGCCTTAAAGCTTTAAAACCACCAGAAATTAAGTTTGGTATACAAGCAATTCCTATAATTCCAATATTTTTATTAATATCTAATGATGAAAGTGTTGTTTCATGTTCTATTATATAAACTTTAAAATTATATTTTTTCCCTAGTTTTGAAATTTTATTTACATTACAATTTGCTGAACAAAAATTACATTTACCGCCGTAAGATGTATTTGAACGTTTACAAGGTGTTTTATCTTGTGTCATGCATGCTGGTAAAAAGACTATTTTTTTATCTGTATTTAAAAAGTCATCTCTAAATATATCATTCATAAGTTCAGAAAAAATCATATTAAAATAATATTGGACAAATCCCTTGCCACAATATATAATATCTTCTTTATTATAGTGATGTTTTCTGTACGTATTTAAGTAATTTTCTAAATTAGGAAGATAGTTTATTAAATTATCTTCACCTAGTTTTTTCATATACTTAACATGATTTAATGCAAAGTCAAAAAAGAAGCTTATATAATTGGGGGATTTTGTTTTTAAAAATTTATACCAAATTTTAAGTCTAATAACTTCATCTTTAAAATCATAAGTAGCATCAAGCCATTTTATTAACTTACAAAAATCATCTATATTATAAGACGTAGCTTTGCTATTTGATTTAGAAATTTTTATAGTGTAAAGCGAAGTATTTACCTTACCTCTTATAATATCGATTTGGGATTTGAATTTTGAGTTTCTGTTTTTATTTAAAAAATTATAAACAAAAGAAAAGTATGGTTTGAAGTTTAAAGTATAATCTATATACTCATAAAATAAAACTCCAATAAGTATTATCTCAATAAAATATATTTATCATCTTTTAGTTCTTCAAAATTCTTTATATAAATCTTAAAGTCATCTATATACTTTTTAGATTTATTGCAATCTTTATCTATAATCATTTTTTTCAGTCTTTTTAAAGTAGAGTAGTAGTCTTCATAATTTTGACCATCAATATTTAAGTTGTAGGTTATCAAAATATCGCCTCCCAGAATGAAGTTTTAAGATACCTTCTTGATTATTTAGTAATATTATACAATTAATTTATATTTATTTCATTAAAAAGACTTGACATTTTGAAAAAATGTATCACAAAACAGCAGAGAAGTGTGAAAAAATAATATAAATCCGAGTAGGAAATTGTAATAAAAACAATTATATAAAAACCAAGGGATTTTCTGGTGTTATTTTTGAGGTTTTATTTTAAAAACAATGTGTAAATATACTTTTTGTTAAAATCAGGACCGAAATTATATTTACCCACTGTTTTTAAAATATTTAACCATTTAGAATTGAAAATTTTTGCTTAAATATACATTATATATATACAAAAAAATACTCCAAGTAAAAATTACCTAGAGTTATTGTTTTAAAATGATTTATGACTTTTGATTTGTATATTTATCATTCATAAGATAAGACAAAGTAAATAAACTGTTAGAGAAATTTACACTTTCGACTTTAACATCATCTGGAACATCTATATCTATAGCTGAGAAGTTCCAGATACCCTTAATTCCGGCATCAACTAAAATATCTGTCATTTGCTGAACACAATGTTTACGAACGCATAATATTCCGATATCTATATTATTATCTTTTATAAAACTATTCAGTTGGTCTAAATCGATTATCTCGATTCCGTTTATTTTCATACCAATAAGTTTTGGATTTATATCAAATAGTCCCTTTATAGGAAAACCAACTTTTGCAAAACCATCATAATTTGCAAGCGTTTGACCAAGATTTCCTGCACCTATTACAATCATATTATGTATTTTATTAATTCCTAAAAATTCCCCGATTTCTTTTTTTAAAGTATCAAGATTATATCCATGACCTTGGCGTCCAAATTCTCCGATTGCGTTAAAATCTTGTCTAATTAATGAAGGGCTTATCCCCATCATTTTACCCAATGTATAAGAGGAAATGATGCTTGTTTCTTTTAAATCCAATTCCTCTATATATCTATAATACTTGGTTAGTCTTCTAATAGTGGTATTTGATATTGTTTTGTCTTTTTCCATTCCCATTACCTCGCTATAATCAAAAAATAGTAATCTTACTTATATTGTATATCAACTTTGTTAAAAAAAACAATAACAATATGGAAAATATAGTATAAAATCATTATAACGAAATATATTAATTTGCAAGTCATATTTTATATATAGTTAATAATATATTATAGTAATATCATAATTGTTAATACAAAAAATTAAGATTTAAGGAGGGAATATGTATGAACTTAAGTTTTGAAAAATTATCTTTGGAACATAAATATCCTGTAATGGAGATATACAACTATTATATTGAACATACATTTGCAGCATTTCCAGGAACTAAATTACCAAGTAATTTTTATGAAAAAATTCTAGAGGATATAAAAGATTACCCAGCATATGCAGTTAAATTGGATGATAAAATAGTAGGATTTTGTTATTTATGTTCTTATAAAAACTATAAGACACTTAGAGAAACAGCTGAGGTTATTTGTTATCTTTCATATGATGCTAAAGGAAAGGGTATAGGATATAATTGTCTAAAAAAATTAGAAGATGATGCAAGAGAAATGGGACTTAAAAATTTAATAGCACTTCTTTCAACTAAAAATAAGATAAGCACAAAGTTTTATTATAAATATGGATTTAAATCTTGTGGTATAATTCAAAATATAGTTAAAAAGTTTGATACAGAATTTGGTATAATTATTTTAAAGAAAACTTTATAAAATATTTTATAAATGGTGTTACTTATGAAAAATATTTTGATCAGTTTTTTAAAATATAAAAAAAATAGGTTATAGTAATAATTACTATAACCTATTTTTTTATGCCGCTATTTCTTCATTTCCTGTTCCACGAACAACATCAGCAGTTATTATTTTGTAATTTTTGAATATTGCATGTCCTATAAATCCAGCTAATATACTTACTAAAGCACATCCAGCAGCAGTTATAAGAACTTTAGTTGCTGGGTTATAAGCAAACATTACAGCGAATCCAGCTATTGGAGTAGCAGTCCCTGGTGAGTTATTTATAAGTCCCATTAAAGCAACTATAACACCTGACATAGCTCCACCTATAAAGTTTGTAACATATACTGGTATTGGATTAGCTGATATTAAGTCAGCTTGAGTTAGTGGCTCTATTGCAACAGCTATATTATCTTTTTTAGAACCGAATTTCATTTTGCTGAAGAATACGAAGTTCATAAATGAAGAACCGAATACTGCTAATGCACCGATTGCCATTGGAGCACCAGTAAGTCCTATCATAGCAGTTAAAGCCATTGAACTAAGTGGAGCAGTAGCAACCACTGTTATTAAACCACCAAGAATTATCCCCATTAATACTGGTGAAGAATTTGAAGCCTCTGTTAAAACAGATCCTACTGTGTTTAATACACCGTTTACAACTGGGCTAGTAACATCTCCTATGAAGTAAGTTAAAGGAGCAGCAATTAATATTATAACTATTAAATCAAGACCAGCTGGTACTTTTTCTTCTAAGAATTTAATAACAAAAGATGCTATGTAACCAGCTATAAAACCTGGTAATATTTTAAAGTTTAAACAAGTTAAACCAACTAATACAGCGTAAACTGGAGAAACTCCAAGTGCTAAAGGAACTAAAGTTGCAGCAGCAACACCACCTAAAGAACCGTTTGCATTACCGACATTTTGTAAAAATTCTATACCTAAAACATCTCCAAAGAAAGATAAGTGGAACGCCTCAACTAAGAACGATGCACAAGCAGCGCTTGCAAGTCCTCCCATAGCCTTCATACCTTGCGGCGCTTTGTAACTAAATAAAGTAAATAGTGCTAGTACTACTAATAATAATGCAGTACCTAATAAAATATTCATCATAATAATATACCTCCAAATTATATTTTACTTATTTTTATCCGATTACACATCGCATGAAACGGGTTTCTTGTTTCATAAGTTGTGCCCGATATAGTTATGATTATATGGTAAAAAAAACATTTTGTAAATATTTTTTCGACATAAAATGATAACTTTTTCCTGGTAAATTATTACAAAATATCTCTGTTTAAGTATTTTCAACATTTTGAAGTATTGTTCGTAAGAGTGCGATTTATATAAAAAAATATAATTTTAAAACACGTTATAATTCGATAGGTATCGAAATTAACCCTCGAAATATAATAAATATCGTTCAATTTATTTTTGGCTATTAAAAAAGTAGATTTTATTAGATATTAAACAATTTTTTTGTATAACTTTAAATTATAAAAGAAATTTTGATATGTGATTTTATTATAAAAATAAAAAATATATAGTCATACAAATTTAAAATTTTAATATATTTGGTACAAATTTGCTCACACATTAATAATATAAACTATGCAAGTGAATTACTGGGAGGTGACATCATGGGGAAAATAGTAGAAGTAAACGATTTGACAAAAACATTTTATACTAAGGATGGTGAAATTCGTGTGCTTGATCATATTAATTTTCACGTTGAAGAAGGAGAAATTTTTTCACTTCTTGGACCATCTGGAAGTGGTAAATCTACTATTTTAAACATATTGACAAAATTATTAGAGCCAACTGAAGGGACTGTTACAATGGGTGGAACAATCGGATATATGTTTCAACGTGACAATTTGTTGGACTGGAGAACTATAATGGATAACATAACTATCGGGCTTGAGATTTTAAAAATGAAGGATAAAGCTTCTTTGGATAGAATTGAAAGACTTCTAAAAACGTACGGACTTTGGGATTTTAGAAATATGTATCCAAAAGAGTTATCAGGTGGAATGAGACAAAGAGTTGCGCTTATAAGAACTTTATCTGTAAATCCAGATATCCTTTTATTAGATGAACCTTTTTCAGCTCTTGATTATCAAACTAGGCTTATGGTAAACGATGATGTTTACAAAATTATAAAAAATGAAAATAAAACAGCTATACTTGTTACTCATGATATAAGTGAGGCAATTGCTATGTCTGATAGAATTGCAGTATTATCAAAGAGACCATCGACTATAAAAAGCGAACATAAGATAAATTTTGAAGATATGGAAGTAGAAAAAACACCATTTGAATGTAGAAAAATTCCAGAATTTCAAAAATATTTTGATATTTTATGGAAGGAGATAGATAATAATGATATTAGATAAATTTAAAAATAAAAAGAAAGATAAATCTATAACTCCTTCTGAAGGTTATAAAAATTACTTAAAAAATATAAAAATAGAGAAAATAAAAATATTTATAATGCAAATCGCGCTTTTAATCTTTATTTTAGGTATATGGGAAATACTAGCTAATAAAGATATTATAAGTACATTTTTATTTAGCAAACCATCTGCTATTTATGATTTATTTATGAGATATATGGAGAATGGCCAACTATGGGTACACGTTAAAACATCTGTATATGAAACTGTACTAGGATTGATTATAGGTACTGTTGGAGGGGTTATTGTTGCAATATTACTTTGGGCATTTCCACGACTATCTAAAGTATTAGATCCGTTTTTAGTAGTGTTAAATGCACTTCCAAAAACTGCTTTAGCACCTATTGTAATAGTTTGGGTTGGAGCAAATGTAAAAGGTATAGTAGTAACAGCTATTTTGATTTCTATAGTAGTTACAATTTTATCTGCTTATAATTATTTTATAAATGTTGATGAAGAAAAAATTAAAATGTTAAAAAGTTTTAAAGCTACTAAGCTTCAGATATTATTTAAATTAATACTTCCTGCAAATATAGGAAACTTAATAAATATAATAAAAATAAATATTGGTATGGCTTGGGTAGGTGTAATAGTAGGAGAATTTTTAGTTTCTAGAAATGGTATTGGATATTTAATAGTATATGGAAGTCAAGTATTTAAACTAGATATAGTTATGATGGGAGTGTTCGTACTTGCAGTATGCGCTTGGATAATGTATGAAATTGTAAATATAATTGAAAAATTATATAAAAATTATAGATAAAGCTACGCTTATTTTAGCATAAAAATTTTAACAAGTATAAATTTATTAATTTAATTTAAATAAAACTTTATAATTCTTATCTATGAAGGGGCCTTTCGGCTCCTTTTTAAATATTAAATACCAAATTTGTTTAATATGTACTACTATTAAAGTAAGAAATATTTAGGGGAAATATTGGGGGATAATATGATAAAAGATACAGATTATGTAAAAAATACATTAGAAGAATTATGTAGTCAGCTAGATGACAAAATAGCTCCTATAACAGGATTTAATTCTGATTTTAGTTATTATAAAAATCAAGACGAAGATTTCTATACAATTCATAATAAAGTTAAATCTTTGGAAGATAAAAGGTTCGACTTAAACATGAGACTATATAAAAGTAATGATGAAGATAGATTTTTATATGTTTATATTATGTGGTTTTCTGTGAATCCTAAAAAAGTAGGGGTTGGAAGTGCAGTAATAACTGAAATAATTGAGCTTCTGAAAGCTGTTACTAAAATAGAATTTATAGTTCTTCATCCAGATGATAATGAAGTTAAATATTTTTGGATAAAAAATAATTTTCTACCTAGTGATGGTACTTTTGATAATAAAATAAATGTAAATACTAGAAGAATATTGGTGTATGCAGTTTAAAGAAATACACATCTTTAAGGATATTTATGATAAAGTATAGTTTTTTCGAGTTGTATAAAAGTAAGTTATTTTTGGCATTATAAATATATAACTTATATTTTTATAAGTTAACAAATTTAATATAGATTATACTTACACATAATTTATAAATGAATATAATTTCCTATGTGCTATAAAAAAATTATACATTTTGTAACATATGTTACTGACAATATTTTAATAAAAGTGTATTATATAAAAATAATTAATAAAGCTAGAGTTTAAACTTAATTTACATAGATAATTAAAGGAGGAGAATAATGGCTTATCACGGAAATTTACAAAAAATAAGAAATGGAAAAAGGACTTTTGCGATAACTCCTCATATTCCAGGTGGTTTTATAAAACCAGAGGGTCTTATAAAAATAGGAGAAGTAGCTAAAAAATACGGTGGAGTACTTAAAATAACATCTGGGCAAAGAATATTAATTACTAATTTACAAGAAGAAGATCTTCCTTCGATTTGGGAAGAACTTGGTATGAAGCCAGCTGTTGTAACTCAAAATTCACTTAAAAATGTAGAACTTTGTCCTGCAAACTTCTGCAAAAGATCAAAATATCCAACTATTGGTATTGGGATGAGGCTTAGTAGAAAATTTCAAGGAATGGAGCTTCCTTGCAGAACTAAAATAGGCGTAGCAGGATGTAGGAATGCTTGCGGAAGTGTATATGCTAAGGATATTGGAGTCTTAGTCGACTTTGATAAGATGTTTTTTGTTACAGCTGGAGGTAGCGCAGGGTTCCACCCTAGACCATCTGATATTATAACTAGAGGTTTAACTGAAGATGAAGCTTTCGCTTTAGTTGAGACAATATTAGAGTATTATAATGAATATGCTATGGCTGGAGAAAAACTTGGAGACTTTATCGATAGAATAAGTATAGATAAATTTAGAGATGATGTTTTAGAAATAGCTAAATTAGAAAAAAATTTAGAAAGTAAATTTTAATATTATAAAATTCAAAGTGTTATATATTAGATAAAAAACTTTATTGCAAGTAAAAATAAAACTTAAACTTAGTAAACATGACAAAATAAATTAACAAACAAGGAGAATAAAATGAGTTTATTTTTAGGAAAAATACATTATTGGTTATTTAACAAAATATTATGGTTTGAAAACTTAGAAGAAGAAATAATAAAATTTGCACAAGAAAATGGTCTTGATGTAGATAGTATTAGAGGAGAGATAGAATCTAAATACGGTAAAAAATTAGAAAATAAAAACTTAGAAGAAATAATAGATACAGATAATATACATGGGTGGCTTCAAAATAGAATACACTGTGCTGAAGGAAGAATGGCAGCTTGGACTAGCTTCTTAATTGAAAATGGTAAAATAGGTGATTTAGAAAAAATCTATGTTAAACAAGCAAAAGAAGCGGCAGATGAAGTTAAATCAGAAAGAAATGTTGAAACAGCTACAGAAATTTATGATTGCATGAATGACTACATACTTGATGGTATGCCATGTGATAGAGTAAATGAAATTACATATTCAGGTGAAGATGCAGTTCAATGGATAAGAAGAATATGTGTTCATAAAGATATATGGGAAAAAGAGGATGTAGATGTAAATATATTCTACAGACTTAGAAGTATGTGGATTAAAGAATTTGTTCACGAATTAAATAGCAATTTTAGATATATTGAATTTGATGATAAAGAATTTTGTATAAGTAAAAACAAATAAATTTACTAGTAGGAAGTAAGAATTTAAACTTTTTTATAAAATATAACTTAAATATTATAATAAAATTTATAAATACGTTCCAAAATAAAAACTTACACTTAAAAAGAAGACGATATAAAATAGTGATTTACTATCTTATATCGTCTTTTTAAGTATTTATATTTTTAAAAATAAATACTTAAAAACTAATAAATAGTATTTTAATTTAAAACTATACATAAAATCTAATAAAGAAATCTTTATTCTAAAGACCTTTTACAAGGTAGATTTCTTTGAAGCACATATACGGAAATTATACTTATTCACAATCTATAAATGAATATAATTTCCTATGTGCTATAAATAAATCTTTATTTTGGAGGTGGTATAGTGCAAGGAGTTAAAGATTTTGTTGTAAAAGAGATTTTAATAGTTATAATAATGGGATGTGTTTATACAAATATAGAAATGATTTTTAGAGGTTATACTCATCCATCGATGATAATTGTTGGAGGCCTTTGTGGTATGCTTGCAGGCCTTATAAATGATATTACACCTGAGATGAAAATGTACAAACAATGTATTTTAAGCGCTATTATTATAACTTTTATTGAATATGTCTCAGGTTATATATTAAATATTAAATTAGGACTAAATATATGGGACTATACAAATTTAAAATTTAATTTAAATGGACAAATATCATTGATATTTAGCTTCGCATGGGTATTTTTAAGTTACTTTGCTATAAAATTTGATGATATGCTTAAAAATGATCTTTGTAGAAAAACTATGTTTAATAATAAAATAAATTAAACTAGATAAACCCTTCTTAATAAATATTAGATATTTTGGATTTGTATATGTAATTTATAAAAAAATCTAGTATTATTAAGGTATATAGTAATTTTAATAAATAAGGAGGGGGTATAATATGACGATAAAATGTAAACGTTGTAAAAGTGATGCTAAAATAATAAGTTCTTCGCAAAATTTTTGGAAAATGTGTTTATATTCTATAATTTGTGCAGTTATATTTTTATTTATACCTGTTATATCGGCAATTGCTCCAGTATTTATAGTATTTGCTGTTTTAATGGCTGTCGCCGCTTTATATATGAAGTTTAGAGGTGGTGCTATTGTCCAGTGTGACAAATGCAATGCTAGATATAAGATAAGTAAATACGATTATGATGAATATAAAAAGAATATAGAAAAAAATTAAATTTTACATATAAGATATATTCAAAAAAATAACTTAACTGGTAGATAAAGTACCAATTAAGTTATTTTTTTATTTGTGTAAAATTATAATCAGCTTTATATTATAGATAAAAATATTTTATAATAAAGAATTCTTAATTTTAAAATATTTTTTGTTAAAAAAAATACAAAATATATTTTATGGAATAAGACATAAAAAACAGCGTCAAAATGGTAATCCCTACCGAAAACAAGGTAGGGACGGGAGAATACACGGAAAGTACATATCTAATAGAAGATATATCCATTCATAAATATTTAAACTATATATATATAGTAGCACAAAACTCATAAAAATAAATAAAAAATTAACAAATTTTCGCGAACATTTCATAGTTTGTCCAATTCTAAAAAAAATACAAAAAATCTTAAAATTAACAAAAAATAATTAAATGAAAGAAAAAACAAGACGTAAAAAAATATTTTTATTATTAAAATAATAAAAAGGGAGATTAAAA
>ERZ827488.2191-NODE-2191-length-19931-cov-3.588046_pt1 | contig 19931 bp, 9 predicted proteins | sample MGYA00519771_ERZ827488 | MGnify/ENA primary metagenome ERZ827488 (study PRJEB31778, sample SAMEA3449323) | human gut metagenome | biome: human gut; feature: human-associated habitat; material: faeces | place: United Kingdom | collected 2010/2012 ... | reverse complement strand
AACGAGGAGCTGACCGGCGCCGCCGAGCGTGCTTCGGTCGCCGCCGACTGGCTCGGTGCGCTGGCTTACGACCAGCGGAAACTCACCGAGATCTGGCAGCGTTTCATCTGGCACCAGTTCCATGACGACCTGACGGGTACGAGTATCCCTGAGGCCTATACGTGGTCGTGGAACGACGAGCTGATCGCCCTGCGGCAGGGCGGCGACGTGATGAATTCGGCGGTCGGCGCGCTGAGCTATTCGCTCGATACGCGCGTCAAGGGTACGCCCGTGGTGGTCTACAACGCCGTGACCTATCCCGTCAAAGCCGTTGTCGAGGCCGAGATTCCGCTCGCCGCCAAAGCCAAGGGCGTGGCCGTATACGGTCCCGACGGCCGCCGCGTGGCCGCGCAGATTCTCAGCCGCGAGGGCGACAAGGCCGTGATCGCATTCGCCGCCGACGTGAAGTCGGTGGGGTATGCCGTCTACGACGTCCGTCCGGCATCGCCCGCCAGATCGTCGGCGCTGAAAGTGAACGGCAATACGATCGAGAACGCCGTTTACAAGGTGACGCTCGACAGGAACGGCGACATCGCGTCGCTCGTGGACAAGCGTTACGGCCGTGAACTGGTCGAGCAGGGCAAGGCCTTCCGTCTGGCGATTTTCGAAGGCAATCCGTCGAACGAATGGCCCGCATGGGAGGTGCTGAAGGAGGTCGTGGACAAGACCCCGCGCGCCGTTACCGACAACGTTTCGGTATCCGTCGGCGAAGAGGGGCCCGTGCGCGCTTCGCTCAAGGTGGAGCGCACGTACGGCGATTCGAAGTTCACGCAGTACATTACGCTGACCGACGGTGCGCAGGACGATCGCATCGACATCCGTACGACGGTGGACTGGAACAGCCGCAATACGCTGCTCAAAGCCGAGTTCCCGATGTCGGTGAGCAACGCGAAAGCCGCTTACGACCTCGGCATCGGTTTTATCGAGCGCGGCAACAACACGGCCACGGCATACGAAGTGCCCGCTCTGAAGTGGGCCGACCTGACCGACGCCGACGGTTCGTACGGCATCTCGGTGCTCAACGACTGCAAATACGGCTGGGACAAGCCCGCCGACAATACGATCCGTCTGACGCTGATCCACACTCCCTCGACCGAAAAACGTTACCCGCACCAGCGCGATCTCGATCTGGGCGTCAATCACTTCACCTATTCGATCGTAGGACATAAGGGAACCGACCGCAGCGGTGTTGTGGCCGCATCGGAACAGCTCAACCTGCCGCTCGTGGCTTACGTGGCTCCCAAGCATGCGGGATCGCTGGGGCGCACCTTCTCGATGCTGGAGTCCTCGACTCCGCAGATCGGCGTGCGTGCGCTGAAGAAGGCCGAGGACGGCGACGGATATATCGTGCGCTGCTACGAGCTGACCGGCAAGCCCGTCGAGAACGCCTGCATCACCTTCCCGGCTCAGATTCTCTCGGCCGAGGAGTGCAACGGCATCGAGGAGAAGATCGGCGCAGCCGAGACCGAGGGCCGTTCGCTGATCGTTTCGGCCGGCAAATTCGCTCCCAAAACCTACCGCGTGCGGCTGGCCGCTCCTGCGCAGAAGTCCGCGTTCGAGGTGAAGAGCGCGCCCGTGACGCTGCCTTACAACACGGTGGCCTTCACGACTGACGAGTTCTACACCTACTACCGTTTCGACAACCAGCGCGGCAGCTTCGCCGCCGAGCTGATTCCTGCCGAGCTGACCTGCAACGGCGTCCGGTTCGTGATGGGCGAGGAGAATGTCAAGGACGCCGTGACGTGCCGCAGTCAGGAGATCGAACTGCCCGAAGGCGGTTACAGGAAGCTCTACATGCTGGTGGCCGCTTCGGACAAGGAGTGCGAGGCCCTCTTCAAGGTGGGCGACTCCGAGCAGGCCGTCTATGTGCCGCTTTGGAAAGGCTTCTACGGACAGTGGGGCTGGCGCGGACACAGCGAAGCGTTCCTCAAGGATGCGACGATCGCGCATATCGGCACGCACCGCCATCAGGGCGACGTGGGCAACCTGCCTTACGACTTCTCCTACATGTATATGGTTTCTCTCGATATTCCCGAAGGTGCGCGGACGGTGACGCTGCCCGAAAACAAGAACGTGGCGGTATTCGCCATGACGGTTTCGGACAACGGCATCGACGACGTGCTTCCGGTGAGCGGCACTTTCATCCGTCCGGATGTGAAGTAACAAGTTTTTAAGTGGTATAATTAGGCGCTCCGGCCCGGCTGTAAAGCCGGGCCGGAGTTTTTGTGTCAGGACGGCGTTGTGACGCGGTTTGTATGGTTTTGTGCCCGAATTGTCATAAAACGGCGTGAAAACCGCCGATCGGGGGTGCGGGACGGTGCCGGGAGTACGTTTGTGTCCCGGATCGGAAAATACAATTTTGTGACAAAATAGTACCGGATCATGTACGGCGGAGAAATTTGCCGTCCGTATATTTTTCGGTCCGCATCTTATTTCTCAACTTTGTTTTCACGAAAAACCAACCGTTTAACCTAAAACTTAAAACCAGATTAGCCTATGGAAAAAAACTCCTGTCTGATCCTTTCCGCCGATTTTTTTGCGGAATCCCGTAATTTATCCTGTTATTTTCCCGTTTTCTGAATCCATGAACCGCATCCGCGTCACCGGGTGCGGGGAGTATATTTTAACTAAACCAAAAAACAATATCTATGACCAATTTTGGGCACAAAATCATGCTGACGGTTTTGGTGCTGTTGATTACCCCCCCCCTTGGGTTTGCAGCCGCAACCGTTAATGCCAGCCCCCTGACCCAGACATCCAAGGTCACCGTCAAGGGCGTTGTGAAGGACGCTGCGGGAGCGCCGCTGCTCGGCGTTACCGTCATTGTCAAGGGTACTTCGGTCGGAACCTCGACCAGTATCGACGGTGAATACCAGATCCAGTGCGCCGCCGATGCCGAACTCGACTTCTCGTTCATCGGCTACGAGACGCAGACGCTTCCGGTGGCCAACCGCACGCTGCTGAACGTAACGCTGAAGGAAGACGCGCAGCTGATGGACGAAGTGATCGTCATCGGCTACGGCACCACCACCCGCCGCCGTGCGGTGGGCGCTGTGGACCAGATCAAGTCCGAAGCCATCACCGAACGTTCCGTCGCCAACCTGACGCAGGCGCTGCAGGGCACTTCGCCCAGCCTCGTCATCCAGCAGCGAAGCAGCGACCCCGCCGACAACCAGCTCAACATCAACATCCGCGGTATCGGTACGATGAACAACAACGAACCGCTGATCGTCATCGACGGTCTCGTGTCGGACAACGCCAGCTTCAACAAGCTCAATCCCTCGGACATCGAGAACGTCTCGGTGCTGAAGGATGCCGGTACGGCCGCCATTTACGGTTCGCGCGCCGCCAACGGCGTCCTGCTGGTCACCACCAAGAAGGGCAAGCTGAATCAGGCTCCGACCGTCGAACTCACGGCCATGGTCGGCTGGCAGCAGCCCGAAGTGCTCTACACGCCCGTTCAGGGCTGGCAGAATGCTACGCTGCTCAATATTTCCAAAGCCAATTCGGGGCTGGCTCCCGCCTTTACCGCCGAACAGATCCGCGACCTCAAGGCGCACGGCAACGGCACGTTCTACATGGACGAGATTCTGCGGACGGCCATGCAGCAGAACTACAACGTCAGCGTATCGGGCGGCGGCGCCAATACGACCTATATGATTTCGGCAGGCTATTACGATCAGGAGAGCAACTTCGAAGGCCCCGATTACGGCCGCCAGCGTTACAATTTCCGTACGAACATCACCACCGAATACAAACGCGTGAAGGTAACGGCCCTGCTCTCCTATTCGCACGAGAACAGCAAGACGACGACCGACGGTTCGACCATCGCCAACGCGATGCGTATTCCCACCTATTACTATTACCGTCAGTACGATCCCGTGACGGGCAAATACCTGCTCAACGACAAACTGACCGACCGCAACTCGCTGGGCCTGCTCGAAGAGGGCGGTTACAACAAGTACCGCAACGACTATGTGAACGCCAACCTGTCGGCCGAGGTGAAGATCATCGACGGGCTGAAACTGCGCGGCGTGCTGGGTGCCGATATCTTCGCCGACCACCGCTATACGCGGACGCACGAAGTGATGTTCTACAATACCGACGCTGCGGGCAATCCGGTCGGCGAAGGCCGTTCGGCCAACAACGACAACAAGTCGGAGGACTGGAACAAACGCGCCTACCTGATCAATTCTCAGCTGATGCTCGACTTCGACCGTACGTTCGGCAAGCACCATGTGGCCGCCCTGTTAGGCGCCTCGAACGAGTCCTACACCTCCGAAGCGAACCAGATCTCCTTCAAATGGGCCGACCCCGATCTGGGTATCAACGGCGACGGCACCGAGGCAGTCATTTCGGGCGACGGCCGGTCTTCGGTGACGCCCGAAAACACGACCCGCACCAGCCTCACCTCCGTTTTCGGCCGCGCCGCTTATGACTACGACAACCGTTACTACGCCGAGTTCTCGTTCCGTTACGACGGCTCTTCGAAATTCCGTTCCGACCTGCGCTGGGGCTTCTTCCCCTCCGTGTCGCTGGGATGGCGTCTCTCGCAGGAGGCTTTCATGGAGAGCTACCGCGACAACGTCGGCGACCTGAAGATCCGCGGTTCCTACGGTACGCTGGGCAACCAGTCGGTGGGCGACTACCAGTACTTCACCACCTACAACGTCTATTCGAACACCTATGCCTTCAATAACGTGGGCGTCGGCGGCGCCGGCTTCCAGCTCGGTACCGACAACCTGCAGTGGGAGGTGTCCAAGACCTTCAACGTCGGTTTCGACGCCTCGTTCTTCCGGGGCAAGCTCAACCTCGGCTTCGACTACTTCAACAAACATACGACCGACATTCTGGTCAAGCCCCAGACCCCGCTGATTCTGGGCACCGAGCTGCAGAACTACAACGCCGGCGAGATGCGCACGCAGGGCTGGGAGCTGACGCTCAGCTATGCGCTCAAGAAACGCGACTGGTCGCACTTCTTCCAGTTCAACATCGGCGACTCGTGGAACAAGGTGCTCAAATACGAGGGCTTCGAGGATATTTCCGGACAGGAGGAGTTCTGGCGCATCACCCGCGAGGGGCTGCCGTTCAACTCCTACTACGGTTACAAGACCGACGGCTTCTTCCAGAGCTATGACGAAATCGCCCATTCGGCCGTGCCGACGGGCAAGAGCGTCAAGCCGGGCGACGTGAAATTCAAGGACCGCAACGGCGACGGCACCATCGACGAGAACGACCGCTACTATCTGGGCAACGCCTTCCCGCGCTACACGCTGGGCTTCACCTACAACGTCGCATGGAAAGGCATCGACCTCTCGATCTTCCTGCAGGGCGTTCTCAAGCGCGACATGATGGTCCGCGGCGAGCTGATCGAGCCGTTCCACTCCAACTACGGTTACACGATGTACGAACACCAGCTCGACTTCTGGACTCCGACCAACACCGACGCCCGCTGGCCGCGTCTGACCGATATTTCGGACCCCTCGAACCAGAACAACTACCGCATGGGTTCGGACCTCTACATGTTCGACGGCAGCTACCTGCGCCTGAAGAACATCCAGCTGGGTTATACGCTTCCCGAACGGATTTCGATGAAATTCGGCGTCAAGCGTTTCAAGATCTACTTCAACGCCCAGAACCTGCTTACGTTCAGCAACTGTTCGTTCATCGACCCCGAATCTTCGGAGTTCGGCTCGAACATGAATTCGGGCGGCGCCAACTCAGGCCGCAACTACCCGAACCTGCGTTACTTCGGCGCCGGTCTGAACATCACATTTTAAATAAAGGCGAAAACTATGAAAACGACGATTTTAAAATATATCACCGTGACGTTCGCCGCCGGAGCGATGCTGCTCGCAGGCTGCAACGATCTGGATCAGGAGCCTACCAACAAGTTTACCGACAAGGCTTTCTGGACTTCGCCCGAACGTGCGAACATGGTGCTCAACATGGCCTACAACCAGATGTTCGGCCACGACAAGATCTGGCAGGACGAAGCCCTGAGCGACAACTTGTACGAACAGCGCGGCAATCCCGATACGCGCACGATCCGCATGGGGCAGGCGACGCCCAACACGGGACTGTTCCGCAGCGAGTGGAAATGGGTGTTCGAGGGTGTCAAGACCTGCAATGTCTTTATGAATTTCGTGGACGAGGTGCCGGGCATGGACCCCGAACGGCTCGCCGGGATGAAGGCGCAGATCCGCTTTATCCGTGCGTTCCTCTATTTTCGTCTGGCCAATTTCTACGGCGACATTCCCTTCTTCCTGCAGGATATTTCGCTCGAAGAGTCGCGCCGCGTCTCCCGCACTCCCTATCCGGAGGTGATGAGTGCGCTGCACCGCGAACTCGACGAGATCGTCGGCGACCTGCCCACCCGCGACGAACTGAAAGCCGACGACAACGGCCGCATCACCAAAGCCGCCGCCATGGTGCTCAAGGCGCGTATGTATATGTACGAGAACGTGCAGCGCACCGGCAATTCGGTTTCGGACAACATGCGCAAGGCCGCCGATATCTGCGACAAGCTCATCCACGAGCAGGGCACCTACGGCACCTACAGCCTGCTGACCCAAGGGTCCGGCGACGGCATTCCGGCCTATGAATACCTCTTTACCTCGGCCGCCGAGTACAACAGCGAGGTGATCCTTGACTATGCCGCCGTCGAGCTGAACAAGCAGTGGTCCACGCTCTATTCGATGGTTCCCCTGACGATGGGCGCCAACCTCTGCCAGAAGGCTCCGACGCGCGCGTTGGTGGACAGCTATCTCAATGCCGACGGCTCGGTTCCGGCGGACAAGACCGTCTATGCGAACCGCGATCCGCGTCTGACCGCTACGGTCGTCTACAACGGCTATGTGTGGAAAGACCGCAACGACAAGGGCGAATACGTGACCAAAGGCACGATCAACGTGACTTCGGGCAACGACAAGGCCGGTACGGACAACGGTTCGCCCACGGGCTTCTACACCCGCAAGTATTTCGATACGACCCACGGCAAGAACCTCGAAATGTGGACCAATATCATCATGATGCGTTATGCCGACGTGCTGCTGATGTACGCCGAGGCGAAGGCGTACCTGAACGAGATGGACTCCGCGGTGTGGAACGAGACGATCAAGCCGATCCGTCAGCGTGCGGGGCTCAGCGGCACCGACTTCCCCTCGTCGGGCGATTACACCCAGATCGTACGCGACGAACGCCGTGTCGAGCTGGCGCTCGAAGGACTGCGCTACTTCGACCTGATCCGCTGGATCAATTACAAGGACTCCAAGTCGCAGGGCGTCATCGACCTTTTGAACGGTGCGGTCTACGGCGCCAAGGAGCTGAACGGAGGCCGTCAGATCGACGAATTCAAGTTCAATTCCAGCCGGGACATCCTCTGGTCGCTTCCGCTCTCCGAAACGCAGCTCGTGCCGACGCTGCTGCCCAACAATTCGGGTTATTAATCGTCAATCAAAAAAGTATCGAAAACAATGAAAAAGATATTGAACATACTGATGGCGGCCCTCGTCCTTACGGGCATCTCCTGCTCGGAAGACTTGGAGTACAAGCCCGGAGGCGTCACTCCGGTGCAGACGCTGCTGCTGCCGGCCGACAACTATTACGTGGAGCTGCAGAGCGCTTCGACGGCGACGCTCCGTTTTTCGTGGGAGCCGGCGCTGGCTGCCGACGGACAGCTTCCCCATTACGAGGTGGTCTTCTTCGGCAAGCCCGGCGGCGAGATCATTTACCGTTGTGACGCCGGTTCGTCGACCAGCGTGGATATTGTCCACAAGGAGATCAACCGCATCGCCAATGCCGCGGGCATCGACGTCGGGGCCGACGGTGCCGTCTATTGGTCGGTCGTGTCGAGCCGGGGCGTGGATACCGCGCCTGTGGTTGCGACGCCCCGCCGGTTGGAACTGACGCGTCTGCTGGGCTTCAATGTGATTCCGGACCAGTTGTTCCTCACGGGCGAAGCCACCGAGGGCGGCAGCGATCTTGAGAATGCCTGTGTCGGCCGCAGGACCGGCGACGGCGAGTTTACCTTCTATCAGCAGCTCGAAGCCGGCAAGGGCTTTACGTTCGTCAGCTCGAAGGGCGACGACCGCACGACCTATACGGTCGTCAACGGCGTGCTGAACGACCAGAGCGCCGAACCCGCCACGATCGACCGATCGGGTGTCTACCGCATCAAGCTCGACCTCAATGTCCGCGGAATCACCTTCGAGCATATAGACCGCGTGGAATTCAATTTCGCACCGCGCACCGAAGACAACGGCAATATGGAGTATATCGGCAACGGCTGCTGGAAGTTCTCCGATTACAACGTCAAATTCAGGGAAGAGAGCTGGGGACTCGACCAGCGTTACAACTTCCATCCGGTTTTCGACGGGGTTACGTATGTATGGGCCGGTACGAAAGGCAACGACAGCAGCCCCAGCGCGCTGAGCGGCGCGGAGTATTACATTCTGACCGAGAATCTGTTTACCGGGGATGCCTATGGTCCCGAAAAGTTTAAGTTCCACAGCGATTTTAACGGTAAGAAAGTCGATATCACCCTGATTATGTCCGGTGACGTGGAGAATTGTACGCATGTAATCGAGATCGTCGGCTAAAAAATAATTGAACCTATGAAAAACATACTGAATAAACTGGTTGTTCTGCTGCTCGCGGGTTTTGCACTGGCGGCCTGTACCGAGCATACGGAATATGACGATACCGGCTTCAGCGCGGTCGAAAAACTGCTCTATCCGTCGGACGGCTACGCCCTCGATCTGATCGAACAGGCCGATGCCAACCTTTATTTCGAGTGGGAGGTCTCCAAGGTCGGAACTCCCGTCTACACTGTGGTTTTCCTCGATGCGGCCAAAAAGGAGATCGGCCGTTATCTGGCCGACAACAACGGTCAGAAGTCCTCGCTGAAAATGCTCCACAGTCAGCTCAATGCGATTGCCGGCGACGCCGGCATCGAGCCTGACGCTGCGGGCGACCTCTATTGGACGGTCAGCGCCGGACTGGGCGGAGCCGAACAGCTTTCGCCGGCCGAGCCGCACAAACTCACCGTCAAGCGCTATGCTTCGATCGACGCGCCCTACCACCTCTACGTGACGGGCGAAGGCTCCGAGTTCGGCACGGATCCCGCCGCGGCTAAACAGATGCGCGAGCTGGGCGACGGCAAGTTCGAGATTTACACCCGATTCACCGGCTCGTTCAGCTTCATCAACCGCAATGCGGCGGGCAGCAAGCGTACGTTCGGCGTCGCCGAAGGCCGCCTGACCGAGGGCGCCGACGCCGCAGGCACGGGCGACGGCGTTTACCGCGTACTGGTCGATTTCAAGGCCGGTACCGTGAAGATGGAAAAGATCGAAAGCGTGAAATACCACTGGTGCTGGACGCCCGATCCCGATGCCGTGATGGAATATGCCGGCAACGGCGTCTGGAAGCGTCAGATCACTTGGGACGGTGACAACCGCTACCGTTTCGACGCGGTGATCGACGGCACGGATTACATCTGGGGCTACTCGTCGAGCGATATGAGCGATTCGGACATGCCCTCCGGCCTGACCGGGCCGCAGTACAGGCTGTCAATGCGCGAAACGGGCAATATCAATCAGTGGGACTACTCCTTCAAGCATATCGCCGTGCTGAGGAACGTCACCTGCACGATCGTCGTGGACTGCTCGCCCGAAGCCGAGGCGTACTACCACCGTTACGAATTCGACTTCGCGCCCGAAGCCACTCCCGTGACGCTGATCTCGCCCGATGACAACGCCTCCGTCGTGCTGAATGCGCAGGCGGGCGCCAAGCTGACCTTCGCGTGGAACAAGTTTCCCGATTCGGACCCTGCGGGCAAGCTGACGAGCTATACGCTGGTCTTCTATTCGGACGCCGCGCTGGAAAAGGCCGTCGGCCGCAAGGAGGCGCAGTATAACGGCTCCGTGGACGTCTCCTTCTCCGAGCTGGAGTCGATCGCCGATGCCGCGGGCATTGCCGCCGAAGGCACGGGCGACCTGTACTGGGCCGTAGAGAGCAAACTGCTTTCGTGGACGGCGCTCTCCTCCGGCCGCAAACTCACGGTTACCCGCATGAAGGGTATTCCGACCGCCGCCTACATCACGGGCGCCGCTTCGGAGTTCGGTTCCGGCTATCAGGCCCTCAAGGCGCTGGGCGCGGGCAAGTTCGAGATTTTCACCAAGCTGACGACTGACGCCGCAGGGTACAACTTCACCGACGGCGATACGGCCGATGCGCGCAAGTTCGTCGTCGAAGGCGGTGCGGTCCGGGAGAGCGACGCAAGCGTCGTTTCGTCCGAAGAGGCCATCTATTACATCCTGCTCGACTTCGGCGCAGGCACGGCGAAGCTCCAGAAGATCGAGAACATGCGTTACCTCTCGCCGAACGTCAAGACCCAGCATACCGAGAAGCAGATCAAGCTGCCTTATCAGGGCAACGGCATCTGGTATGCCGCAGGTGTGGTGCCCTACCTGAGGGACTGGGACGACGACCGTTACTTCTTCTGGGCCGAGGTGGACGGCGTGAAGACCAAGTTCGGCGCCAATCCCGGCATGACGGGCGACCTGAATTCCAAGCCTGCCGAGAACGATTCGCGCTTCCGCGTATTCTGGCCGATCGCCGATGTGAACGGCGACGATGCCGGCGCGTTCAAGATGCTCCACGCCTACCGCGGCAACGACTCCAAGCGGGTGAACATCAAGCTCAACATGAGTCCCGATACGGAGCACTACTACAACTATATCGAGTATCTGGATTAACCAACTCTCCGGGGGAGGCGCGCTCCGCAAGGCGTGCCCCCCCCGGTAAAAAACGACAGACTTATGAAAAAATACATTTTAGCGCTTACCGCCACGGCGACCCTGCTGGGAGCCTGCGAGGTGGACGACAAATACTACGGCAAAGAGGTGGTGGATCCGGCCGAGAAGCTCGAACCCGCTTACGGGGAGGACTGGACCGCCCATGCCGACAAGATCGACGAGAAGCTGATCGAGAATTTCATGAATACCGACCGCGGCACATTCTGGTATACCGATCAGGACCGCACGAACGAATCGACCTACTGCTACTGGCCGCAGGCTCATGCGATGGACGTGCTCATAGACGCTTACCTGCGTATTCCCGAAGGCGACGCCCGCCGCGACACCTATGCCGGCTACATGTCCAAATGGTACGAGAACAAGGGCAACAACTACGGCAACAGCTATTGGGGAACTTACGGTTTCGGCAATGCCTACACCGACGACTCGGAGTGGATCATCCTGACGCTGATCCGCATGTACGAGGCTACCGGAGTACAGAAGTACCTCGCCGCCGCTCGCAAGACCTACGAGGAGACGGTGATCGCCCGCTGGACCGAAGACGAGAACGGCGGCGGCATCCGCTGGAGCTTCGACGCCGAGAACAGCAAGAACGCCTGCTCGAACGGTCCGGGCGCCCTCTGCGCCATGCGCCTGTGGGCCAACAGCCCCAAAGGAGCCGAGAGGGATCAGTATCTGGCCGATGCGAAGAAGATTTACAACTGGCTCAGCTCGACGCTCTACAATCCGCTGACGGGCGCCGTGTCCGACAACATGAAGAACGGCGTGATCAATGGCGGCGCGCTGACCTATAATCAGGGTACGTTCATGGGCGCCGCGCACGAGCTTTACAAGGCCACGGGCGACGCCAAATACATGACCGACGCCGCGCGCGCGGCGCGTTACACCATGAAGTCGATGGTGACCAACGGGGTGCTGAACAACGAAGGTTCGGGCGACAATGCGCTTTTCAAGGGGATTTTCGTCCGCTATGCGATGAACGTCTGGAAGGACGCTTCGGTCGATAAGGCAGATGCGGGGCTGCGCCGGGAGATCGAGGAGTTCCTGATCTACAACGGGCTGGTCTGCTGGCGCGACGGCGTGGACAAGTCGGAGGGATCGAAGTGGTTCTTCGGCGGATTCTGGGGCGAGCCGGGATCTTCGTGGGACGGCCGTCTGAACGAGCAGGTCAGCGCTTCGACGATGATCGAGGCCATGGCGCTGCTGATCGAGTAGGGCGCAAGGTCCTCAGGACAGGCAAAGAGAAAGAGCGGGTTTCGGCCCGCTCTTTCTTCGTTTGATCTGCTCCGCCGGATGTTATGCCGGATTCCGTGTCGTGGCTGTGGCGGCTGTTATGCCGGAGCCTCGCCGGATGTGATGTCATGACTGTGGCGGCTGTTATGCCGAAGCCTCGCCGGATGCCGTGTCGTAGCTGTGGCGGCTGTTATGCCGGAGCTCCGCCGGATGCCGTGTCGTGACTGTGGCCGCTGTCATGCCGGAACTTCGCCGGATACTATGCCGGACTCCGCCGGACGTTACGCCGACCGGTCTGCGGCATCTTCGCTCTCTTCGCCCACTTCCTGACGGATCTGCGAGAGTTTCTCCTTGCGGTAGACTTTGGGCGTGCAGCCGTATTTGGCGGAGAAGCATTTGAAGAAGGTGCCCCGGTTTACGAAGCCCGCCTTGTAGATGATCTCGTCGATCGAGAGCTTCGTGGTCGTGAGCAGCTGTTCGGCCTTGGCCAGCCGGTACTCCTTGATGATGTTGGTCGGCGTCTGGTTGAGGATGCCCTCCAGCCGTCGGTAGAGGTTGCGGATGCTTACGCCCAGTTCGTCGGCGATGAATTTGGTCGAGATCTCCGTGTTGGAGATGTTGTCGTTGATGATCTTCAGCATCCGGTCGATGAACTCCTTGTCGTCCTGATGGAGCATGCGCCCGTCGGAAAGCTCGAAGGCGCTGATCGAGGACTTGTAATAGTCCTTGAGCGACCGGTTGCGGCGGAGCAGCTGCTCGGCCACGGCTTTGAGGTATTCGACGTTGAACGGAAGCGTCAGGCAGATGTCCGCGCCTGACTCCACGCCCTTGATGCGCTCGTCGATCTGCTGGGCCGTCGAGAGCAGGATGACCGGGATGTGCGAGGTCAGCTTGCCCTGCTTGATGAACTGGATGAGCGACAGGCAGTCGGACTGCTCGGAGAGGGCGTCGCAGATGACGATGTCGGGGTGCATCTGCTTGAGCAGCTCGATCATCTCGGTTTTGCCCGACGGCATTTTGATGTTGTAGTCCGCGGCGAAAAGCTCGGCCACGAAATTCATGATCTCCGAATTGTCGTTGACGATGAACACCGTCCTGCGGTTTTTGTCGAACGGGAATTCGCGCCGCGTCACGGTCGGCAGGGGCAGTCCGTATTCTTTGGACGCGGGCACGATGTTGTCTGCGGTCGGGGCGTTTTCGGCCGTGACTTTCAGTTGCGGCAGCAGTACGGTGAAGGTCGTCTGCGCGTTGGGAGTGCTTTCGACCTTGATTTCGCCCTGCATGCGGACCACGATGCTGTGGCAGATCGCCAGACGCAGGTCGCCCTGAAACGAGAGACCGCGCTCGCTCTTGCGTTCGAAATAGTCGAGTACGCGGTAGCGGTCGAAAATCGCTTCGATGTCTTCGAGATTGACGCCCACGCTGTCGTTGGAGGCCGAGATGAGGAGCTTGCCGTTGTCGCTGCGGATCGTGAGACTTACGGCGCCGTTGTAGGGCGTATGCTTGAAGGCATTGGACAGCAGTGTGTTGAGGATCGTCGAAAGTCCGTCGCGGTCGGTCGGCCACACGAGGTTGCGCTCGATGTCCAGCTGGCAGTGGATGCTGTTCTGCTGCGAATATTCGCCGAAGGTCTCGACCATGCTCTGCGCGATTTCGGCCACGGGAACCAGCTCGATGTTTTCGCTTTCGTCGTTCTGCCCCGTGCGGATGCCGCGGAACTCGTGGAGCATGTAGATCAGGTCGTGGAGCTTCGAGACGTTCTGCCGTATGGTCTGCGCGTATTTGAGCACATAGGGGTCCGCCTTGCGGTAGGCGAGTATCTGCTGGCAGGGAGCGGAGATCATCGTCAGCGGCATTGACAGCTCCTGCGTGATGTTCGAGAAGAAGCGCATCTTCGATTCATAGACCTCCTCCTTGCGGCGGATTTCGAGCCGCTGCAGCTTCTCGGCGCGACGGCGTCGGTAGCGGAGCAGGTAATGGCGGATGACGCCCCCGACTACGGCCAGCAGCAACAGCACGTAGAGACATTTGGCCGCCGCGGTCGCATACCACGCCGGTTTGAGACGTATCGGCAGCGAATAGACCGGACTTTCGGCCCCGGTAATGTTGTTGCGGTAACGCACGTCGAGCCGGTAGGTGCCGGCCGGCAGATCGGCGAACGAGAGTTGCGACGACGCGCCGGCCCACTGGTCGTTGTAGCCGTCCAGACGGCTGTAATAGCTGTAGTTGCTGCCGTTCACGTAGTCGAGCGCCGAGACCGTGATCTCGAAGATGCGCTGTCCGTGTCTGAGCGTCAGCACGCCGTCGCGGGAGAGCATGTCGCCGATGTTGCGGATGCCGTCGTTGAGCCGGATGTCGCGGAACAGCATCGGGGGATTGTACTCCTGCTCGCGGAAGCCCGTATCCTCGATGGTCACCAGTCCGTCGATGCCGCCGAAGAAGAGGGTGCCCGTCCGCGGGTCGGCGAAACAGGCCCCGTCGCTGTATTCGATGGTGTTCAGTCCGTACGAATAGCCGTAGGTCACCACGTAGCCCGTGTGGGGCGAGTACTGCACCAGACCGCGGTTGGTGCTCAGCCAGAGGTCGCCCTTGCGGTCTTCGAGAATGCCGTGCACGGTGTTGCGGATGCCCGGAACGTGCGAGGTCGAATCCCGCCGGAATTCGATCAGCCCGCCGCTGGTGCCGAACCACATGGTGCCGTCGCCGCTGCGGTGGATGGCGAAGATGTCGTTGGCGATGGCGCTGCGCCCCGCGTCGAACTTGAAGACTTCGCTGCCGCCGCCTGCGATGTCGTAGCGGACCGCGCCGCCGCCGCGGTTGCCGAACCACATCGCCGAACCGTTTTCGGGGTAGAGCGTGAAGAAGAAGTTCTTGATCTCCAGTTCGTCGTTGAAATGCAGTTGCTCGACCCCGCGTATCGAGGGCTGCGACGCCGTGCCGCCCAGCGTCACGCGGAATACGCCGCAGCCCACCGTGGCCACCCACAGCGTGTCGGGCGAAGTCTCGTACAGGGCGTGTATGTATTTGAGCGGCGCCGGGGTGCGGAGCGTGCGGATGCGCCGGTCGCCGTACGAATAGTAGTTCAGTCCTTCGCCGTCGGTGCCGATCCAGAGCAGGTTGCGTCTGCTGCGGGCAAAGGCGTAGACCGAATTGTCGAGCAGCTCGCTGTTGCCGGTCGTGAGCTGTTGCACATGCGCCGGGGTGAACTCCTTGCGGTCGTAGAAGTCGGCGATGCGCAGGATGCCTTCGCCTTTGGTTCCGACCCAGAGCGTCCGCTCGTCGTCGATGTAGAGCGCGCGGACGGGTTTCGAGAGGTTGTAGGGCAGTTGGTTGAAGGTGATCGAGCGGAACGCCGTGGCGTTGCGCGTATGCTGGTAGAGTCCCTGTCCGTCGGTGCCTGCCGGGCGTCGCGCAGCAGCGAAAAGACGCCGCAGGGGATGTTGATGTGCTCGGTGGCGTATTTCACGCTCTGTTCGGGCGTGGTGCGCAGCCGTATGACGCCGTTGGTATAGAATGAGACGATGTAGTCGCCGCCGTCGCGGACGATGCTCGACACGCTGCCCATGCGTGCCATCTCGTCGCTCATGTCCTTGTTGTAGATCAGGCGGCGCTCCCGGATGTCGAATTCGTAGAATATGTGATTTTCGTCGATGAAGAAGCCGCTGCCGTTTTCGGCGAACGCGTATTCGGGATTCGAGACCGTGGGGAACCGTTCGGGCTGTTCGATGCCGATCCGGTCGTTGTTTTTGTCCGGGAATGCGACCGGTATGCGGAAGATTCCTTTGCGGGAGAATACCCACAGGGCGCCGTCGTCGTCCAGCTGCATGTCGAGGATGTCGGCGTAGTCGATGCCGGACATGGGCTGTACGGAGCTGAACCGGCGCGCCGCTGGGTCGTAACAGCTGAATTTGTTGTCCTGCGTGACGACGAGCACCTCGTCGCTGCGCCGTGTCACGATTTTGTACATTCCTTGGAAGTCCGCATGGCGTTCGACCCGCTTGCTGTCGGGGTCGAAGAGGTCCAGTCCGTAGTTGGTGCGGATCCAGAAGAGCGAGTCCGTGGTGACGGCGATCTCCTCGATGAGATTTCCTGACAGCGGAGTCTCTCCGCCCCAGTCGTTCGGGAAGAGCCGCATCCGCTCTCCGTCCCACATATTCAGGCCGTCGCAGCTTCCGACCCAGATGAATCCGTGTTTGTCCTGAGCCAGCGAAAGTATGGCGTTGTTTGATATCCCTTCGCGGCTCGATATCTGCCGCAGGTTGCTGGCGCGGACTGCCGTACAGAACAGCAGGAGCAGCCAGACGAGACCGGGTTTTCGTGTCATGGGAACTGTCGGTTAGGTAGGTTTGAACTCTTTTGTGCAAATTTATGCAAAATACGGCTTAAATCGGATAAATATTGTGTCGAAAAGTCCAGAAAACAGACAAAAATCGTATTTTTGCGGTTGCAAAACCGGACCCGACGCCCCGATATGCGGGGCCGGAAGCGTGAAAATGCCTGTTCAGGAGTGTTTGGCACGTATCTGTACTATTTCTTCATGGATACGGACTGCCGATTCCCCGGCGTTTTCTAATTTTGTTAGCGAAAACCCGAAACCCGTATGACCTGCATGAAAAAAATCGTACTCTTGTCGCTGGCTCTTTTCTCCGTCGCGGCGCTTCGTGCCGATGGACCGGTGGACTGGGCGCAGTACGGACGTTATGAACTTCAGAATGCCGTATTGGACCGGCCCGTCGAGGTGGTCTTCATGGGCAATTCCATCACCGACAGCTGGATTCGCGTCGATCCCGATTTCTTCGAACAGAACGGTTTCCTCGACCGCGGTATCAGCGGGCAGACGACCGTCCAGATGCTCGCCCGTTTCCGCAGCGACGTGATCGACCTGAAACCCCAAGTCGTGGTCATTCTGGCGGGCATCAACGACATCGCGCGGAACAACGGCCCCATAGAACTCGAAAACGTCTTCGGCAACATCGTCTCGATGTGCGATCTGGCCCGCTACAACGGGATCAAGGTGGTGCTTTGTTCGTTGCTGCCCTGCGACCGCTTCTCGTGGCGGCCCGAAATGGAGCCTGCCGAGGAGGTCCGACGACTCAATACGATGCTGGAACGCTATGCCGCGGAGCAGAAGATTCCCTATGTGGATTACCATCGGGCGCTCGATAACGGCAGCGGCGGAATGTCCGAAGAGCTCTCCCAAGACGGCTGTCATCCGGTTCTTTCCGGCTATTTGCGGATGGAGTCGCTGGTCGTCGAAGGCATCAACCGGGCGCTCGGCGTTCAGAAAACATGGTATACAACCGTATTGCCTGCAAAATAACCGATAAATGATGAAGAAACTGCTTATTATGGCTTTTGCCGCGTCTGTTTTCGCGGCTTGCTGCAACAACGGCGGCGCGGCGTGCGACGCCCGCAATCTCGATCGCGCAAAGGCGACGCTCGATTCGATATACGCGCATTACGGCGTGGCCGAAAACCGCCTGCTGCGCGAGAACTATCCGTTCAATGTGGATTATACGGCGAGCTACCTCGCTTCGGCGGATCAGGCGCGCCCCAATCCCTATTCCTACCTCTGGCCCTTTTCGGGAACCCTCTCGGCCGTGAATACGATTCTCGAAGCCGACGCGTCGTACCGCAGCGTGCTCGACGGGCGCGTACTGCCGGGGCTGGCCGAATACCTCGACACGACGCGCATGCCCGCGGCCTATGCCTCCTATATCAATACGGCCTCCGCTTCGGACCGCTTTTACGACGACAATGTCTGGCTGGGCATTGATTTCTGCGATATCTACGAAGCCACGGGCGACAAAAAGTACCTCGCCGAAGCCGAGATGATCTGGAAATTCATCGAGAGCGGCACGGACGACGTGCTGGGCGGCGGCATCTACTGGTGCGAACAGCAGAAACATTCGAAGAATACCTGCTCGAACGCTCCCGGTACGGTCTACGCGCTGAAACTCTACGCCGCCACGGGCGACGAACGCTATCTCGCGCAGGGCAAGGCGCTCTACGCTTGGACCAAGAAACACCTGCTCGATCCCGAAGACGGCCTTTATTTCGACAACATCGGCCTCGACGGCAGGATCGGCCGCGCGAAGTTCGCCTACAACAGCGGACAGATGGTGCAGGCCGGGGCGCTGCTCTACAAGGCGACGGGCGACGAAAGCTACCTGAAAGACGCCCAGCGTACGGCGGCGGCCTGCTACGACCGCTTCTTCGGGGAGTTCACGCCCCAAGGCGGCGAGACCTTCCGCATCATCAACAAGGGCAACGTGTGGTTCTCGGCGGTGATGGTGCGCGGACTGGCCGAACTCTACGCCATCGACGGCAATGCGGCTTACCTCGGCGACGTGCAGCGCACGCTCGACTATGCGTGGGAGCATGCCCGCGATGCGCAGGGGCTGTTCGAGACCGACTTTACGGGGGCGGACAAGCAGTCCGAGAAGTGGCTGCTGACGCAGGGCGCCATGGCCGAGATGTACGGACGCATGAGCGGCGTGAAACTGGACCAGACAAAATAACCATACTCAACTTACACATTGCAACAAAATGAAAATGAAGAAAATCCTTAACATCTGCCTTGCGGCCGCCGTGGTGTGCGCCGCAGAGGGCGTCTCGGCCCGCACGGTGAGCCTTTCCGCTCCCGCCGAAGCCCCGCAGCCCGCTGCGCGCGAAGCCGCAGCTCCGATGCCTGCCGACAATACGCGTATGGCCAAGCCCGGCAAGAAGACCAAAGCGCAGACGCCGGCCGCATATGCCGCGACGAACCGTCCCGCCGAAGCCGAACGTCTGTTCCGCTCGGAAGCCGTGGAACAGGAGATCGCCCGCATCAAGGGTGTGCTGACCAACGCCAAGCTGGCGTGGATGTTCGAGAACTGCTTCCCCAATACGCTCGACACGACGGTCCGCGCCCGCAAGGACGCCAACGGCAAGGACGATACGATCGTTTATACGGGCGATATCCATGCCATGTGGCTCCGCGACTCAGGTGCGCAGGTGTGGCCCTACCTCCAGCTGGCCAATAAGGACGAGCACCTGCGCAGCATGCTGGCGGGCGTTATCCGCCGCCAGTTCAAGTGCATCGAACTCGATCCCTACGCCAACGCATTCCTCGATCCCTACGATCCGAATCCCGACCACCAGTGGATGAGCGACCAGACCGAGATGCGCCCCGAACTCCACGAGCGCAAGTGGGAGATCGACTCGCTCTGCTACCCGCTGCGGCTGGCTTATCAGTACTGGCTGACGACGGGCGACGCTTCGGTTTTCGACGAGCACTGGATGGCCGCCATCAAGAATATCCTGAAGACCTTCCGCGAGCAGCAGCGCAAGGAGGGACTGGGTCCTTACACCTTCATGCGTGTGACCGACCGTCAGCTCGACACGGTCTGCAATGCGGGCAAGGGCAATCCGGTGAACCCCGTGGGGCTGATCGCTTCGGTGTTCCGTCCTTCGGACGACGCCACGACGTTCCTGTTCCTCGTGCCGTCGAACTTCTTCGCCGTGACTTCGCTGCGCAAGGCCGCCGAGATTCTGACCAAGGTGAACGACGAGCCGGCGCTGGCCGCCGAGTGCACCGCGCTGGCCGCCGAGGTCGAGACCGCGCTCAAGAAGTATGCGACTTACAATCATCCCGAATTCGGCACGATCTACGCATTCGAGGTGGACGGTTTCGGCAACCGCTTCCTGATGGACGACGCCAACGTGCCGAGCCTGCTGGCGATGCCTTATCTGGGCGATATGGACGTGAACGATCCGATCTACCAGAATACGCGCCGTTTCGTGTGGAGCGAGGCGAACCCCTACTTCTTCCGCGGTACGGCGGGCGGGGGGATCGGGGGG
>ERZ827488.2183-NODE-2183-length-20005-cov-3.274185_pt1 | contig 20005 bp, 10 predicted proteins | sample MGYA00519771_ERZ827488 | MGnify/ENA primary metagenome ERZ827488 (study PRJEB31778, sample SAMEA3449323) | human gut metagenome | biome: human gut; feature: human-associated habitat; material: faeces | place: United Kingdom | collected 2010/2012 ... | reverse complement strand
TATGAAAAAGCCGTTATAAATACACTTGAAAAATCTTTTGGCAAGTTAAAAGGTGCAACTACTGATATTGACGCTATAATTTGTGCTGCAAATAATGCTGTCAATGACAGAAAAAATGAGTATTTACGCGACCTAAAGTATGTAAAAGGCAATAGTTTTTTATCAGGACTTGATAATGTTAATCTTGATGTACGTTTTCGGCAAACAGCCGCAGCGTCAGTCGCATATATGATTATGCAACGTATGGGCTTACAACCCGAAAATACCTTTGACGGATATGATTTTCAATATATACGCGACTTTAATACAGTCGAAACAATGAATATCCTCGGTAATGCCGTGAGTACGATTTCGGAGGACATATTACGGAATATTTCAAGAACAATTCATTTTGAACGAAAAAAATTTGCTGAAAATGAAAACATCGTATATAATGAAAATAACAAAGAAAATAACATTGTTCAAGAAGAAAGGACTGATAAAAATGACAGGAGCAGTATCATACACGAAAATCGGGGATTACAGAATACCCAATTTGACAGTACCGACAAAAACATATCAGATAGGCAAATACGGAATGTTGAGGAGAACATATCTGAACGAACGCCGTCCGAATCTATACTCAATTTTAATGATGAAAGGCGAGCTTCTGAAACATTTGGAGGAGATAGACAAATCGACGACACAACAAGTACAGACGATAGTCAATCAGATGGCAAAAGCAGAGGGATTGACGGAGGAATTGAAAGCGACAGACCCGTTATTATGGACGAGCAGAATGAACAATATTCTCCATTCAGCGGAGGAAATCGTCTTATCCGAAATGGTGTACAACTAAGCATATTTGATATGCCACTCCCTACCGAGGAGGAACAAAAAGAATATATTATGAAAGCGGAGCAAGCAAGAAGCTCCGCTTTTTCTATGCCTCAACAAATTATTGATGAAATTTTGACAACAGGCAATAATGATGTGGACGGTATTATTAAAATATGTATTCAATACAGTAAAAATAAATCAGCCGCCGAAAATATAGATTTTCTGAAAAATGAATACGGTATAGGTGGCAAAGGATTTATTTTTGACGGTAACAAGGTATCTATATGGTGGAATGACGAGGGTATTCGTGTTGCATACGGGGAACGTGCAAACGGACGCGGTGAACTTCTACCGTGGGAACGCATTGATAAACGTATAGGTGAACTGTTGGAAATTGGAAGATTTGCACCACAAGAGAGCATTGACAAAATGGACGCGTTTGAACGAAAACAAGCAGCAGACAGTTTTTTTGAAATGTATCGGGATTTAAATGACGATACATACCCTGAGTTAAAATCACATTTTAATAAAGAATGGTTTGTCAACTCAGCTACTGATACAGGCAATAATATAGCAGAATTATTTAAGGAATCGGAAAATGTCGCATTTGCGGTTAAGGTTACAGAAACAATGACAAATCTATACGCAAATAATAAAGATATTATGCGTATTCATTGGTATTCGCCGAATAAAGTGCTACCGAGATTGAAAGATTTACAACTTGAACGCAGAAATTTTTTCGCAAATAATTATCAGCAGAACAATGCCGCACCATTTATAACAGAGGACGAAATTGATAATCTGCTTACACGCGGCAGTGGTTTTGCTATGGGAAAATGTAGAATTTATCTGTACTTCAAAGAGCATACAGACACTAAAGCACGCATTGCTTTCCTGAAGAACGAATATGGTACAGGTGGTTATGGCGGAGGAATATTCCGCGAATGGCACGACGCAAAAGGAATTGAGTTTAGTCGTGGTAATATAACTGCACCATATGCGAAGGTACATATCAAATGGAACGAAGCTGCAAAACGTATTGACAACCTTATAAAATCGGGCAGATATTTGACTGAACGCGAGGTTGCCGAGGATGTTCCAAAATATTTATCAGAACAGGAAACTTTACGAATACAAAATGAACGGCTAAAATTTCTTAGTGACACAAAAAATTTGACACCGTCAGAGCGACAGCAGAAACTAACAAAAAGTCTTGTATATTTTATAAATACGATTGATTATTCTGATAAACACAAGCTCAGTTTATTTGAAACATCTGAAACAGACGAAGTATCAGAAATGCAGATTTCTGATTTAATCTCCAATGCAGATACAAGACAACAGTTAATTGATGACTTGGAGCATATAAAATCATCTACGACAGATATTTCCGCACGCAATAATGCGAGTTGGATTGCAAATGACCTGAAAACCGCAAAATTTATAACCTTTACAAGAGTAGGAGATTTCTATGAGATTTACGGCAGCGAAGTCACAGAAGTTGCAAAGATTTTGGATATTGCGGTTACCCAAAAAGCAATGGACAACGAGCAAATTTTGATGACAGGTTTCCCCATTGCTACATCTCAAAAATATGCTCAAATATTAAACGCTAATGGATATTTTGTAAATATTTCAGAAAATGCTAAGGCAAAAGATGATGAACAACTTACTGATATTAAATCTGACAGTCCATCTGAAATCATAAATGAGCCGCCAGAACAAGCCGAGGACTATTCTGAATATATCGGCAAGGAAATCACCGTTGATGACCATAAATTTGTTGTTGATAATATTAATGCTGATTTTGGCAACGTCAGTTTGCGTGATATTTCGTTTCAGAATAGCACAGGTTTCCCTATATTTCGGAGCGAAAGCATTGAATGGCTGAAAAACATCATTCAAGAACAACCTCAAGAACAACCTCAAGAACAGACTCAAAAACAGACTGAATTACCGCCACCGAATATAACAAAACCTACACCTGTTCAAAATCAAGTTATATATCCTGAAATACCCGTATCAGAACGTCATAATTTTGTTATCACCGATAACGAACTCGGATATGGAACTCCAAGTGAGAAATATGCGGCGAATATTGCAGCTATACAAACATTGAAACAGGTTGAAAGCGAACACCGACTTGCCGACTCGAAAGAACAGGAAACACTATCACGTTATGTCGGTTGGGGCGGTCTTGCAAACTATTTTGAAGAAACGCACCCTAAATACAATGAATTAAAATCATTGCTTACCGATGACGAATATGAGCAAGCTCGTGCAAGCGTTCTAACTTCTCACTTCACTCCCACAGTAGTCATACGTTCAATGTATAAGGCTTTGGAAAATATGGGATTTCAAAATGGCAATATTTTAGAACCGTCGTGCGGCATAGGAAATTTTATGGGACTTATACCCGAAAACATTTCCGAAAGTAAAATTTACGGTATTGAGATAGATAGCATAACAGGCAGAATAGCACAACAGCTATATCAGAAAAACAGTATTGCAATCCAAGGTTTTGAAGATAGTACACTATCGGATAATTTCTTTGATATTGCTATCGGTAATGTTCCGTTCGGTAATTTTAAAGTTTTGGAAAAGAAATATGATAAGTATAATTTCTTAATTCACGACTTTTTCTTTGCTAAAACGTTGGACAAAGTTAGACCGGGCGGTATCGTTGCGTTCATAACATCAAGCGGCACAATGGATAAGCAAAATTCAAAGGTCAGAAAATACATAGCACAACGTGCCGAACTTGTCGGTGCAATACGCTTGCCAAACGATACTTTTAAGAAAAATGCAGGTACAGAAGTAACAGCGGATATTCTGTTTTTACAAAAACGCGATAAAATGATTGACATTGAGCCTGATTGGGTACATACCGGACTACACGAAACGGGACAACCGATAAATCAATATTTTATCGATAATCCCGATATGGTACTCGGTGAATTAGTCGAAGAAAGCGGTCCATATGGTATGCAGTTAAACTGTAAGCCACGCAATAACGCAAACCTTGATGAATTACTTGATAAAGCAATACAGAATATTCACGCTAAAATTACAGAATATACAATTGATGATATTGACGATATTTCAGCTAATGAAAGCATATCAATCCCCGCCGACCCTGCCGTTAAGAATTTCAGCTATACCATAGTAGACGGTGATGTATATTTTCGTGAAAACAGCGTGATGAACAAAGTAGAATTGAATGATACTGCTAAAAATCGCGTAAAGGGTATGGTTGAAATCCGTGATTGTGTTCGTGATTTAATCGAATATCAAACAAACGATTTCCCTGATTATGAAATCAAAAAACAACAAGAAAAACTTAATAATCTGTATGATAATTTCACAAAGAAATACGGAATTATCAATTCACGAGGTAACAGTAGTGCATTTTCATCAGACAGTAGCTATTTTCTTCTTTGTTCATTGGAAATATTGGACGATGACGGAAATCTGAAACGCAAAGCAGATATGTTCACAAAGCGTACCATAGGAGCAAAAAAAGAAATTACACACGTTGATACGGCAAGTGAAGCATTGGCAGTATCTATCAGTGAAAAAGCAAAAATTGATATGGGGTTTATGACTACACTTACCGACAAGACTGAGCAGGAATTGTTTGATGACTTAAACGGTATCATATTTCGTAATCCGTTATACGACGCTGAAAACGAACAGTATTTTCCCAAATACCTTACGGCAGATGAGTATTTATCAGGCAATGTTCGTGAGAAATTGCGTATTGCACAGGAACACGCAAAAACAGACAGTAATTTTAATATCAATGTTAAAGCATTAACCGATATACAACCCAAAGACATTAGTGCCAGCGAAATCACAGTAAGAATCGGTACTACTTGGATACCCGCAGAATACATCAAGCAATTCACATTTGAATTAATTAATCCATCATCATATGCGAGAGATAATATCGATATTCAGTATTCAAAATTGACAGGCGTTTGGAATGTATCAGGAAAATCTTGCGATAGGGGCAATATCAAAGTAAATAAAACATACGGCACTAATCGTATTAATGCACTTAAAATTATTGAGGACACGCTAAATCTAAGAGATGTCCGCGTTTTTGATTATAAAGAAAATGAGGATGGCAAACGCATAGCTGTACTAAACACCAAAGAAACAACCATAGCACAACAGAAACAAGAGGCTATAAAAGCCGCATTTGATAATTGGATATGGAAAGACCCAGAAAGACGAAATACACTTGTAAAGATGTATAACGAAAAATTTAACAGTATCCGCACACGAGAATATGATGGAAGTCATATCACATTCAACGGTATGAATCCCGAAATACAATTACGTCCACATCAAAAAAATGCGGTTGCACGAATTATGTACGGTGGTAATGCCCTATTGGGACACGTTGTAGGTGCCGGTAAGACTTGGACAATGGCAGCCGCAGCGATGGAACTAAAGCGAATTGGTCTTTGTAATAAATCACTTTTCGTTGTGCCTAATCACTTAATTGAACAATGGGCAAGCGAATTTTTACAGTTGTATCCTGCTGCGAATATTCTTGTCGCCACAAAAAAGGATTTTGAGAAAAAAAACCGTAAGAAGTTTTGTGGCAGAATTGCAACAGGTGATTATGACGCTATCATAATGGGGCACTCTCAGTTTGAAAAAATTCCTATGTCGATAGAAAGACAAAAACAGATACTTAACCAACAATTACGAGCAATTATGGACGGTATAGTTGAAGCCAAAGAGCACGACGCAGAACGATTTACCATAAAACAAATGGAACGTACAAAGAAAAATATTAAAACAAAAATTGATAAACTCAACAAGCAAGACCGCAAGGACGATGTTGTTACGTTTGAAGAATTGGGCGTTGACAGATTATTTGTAGATGAGGCTCACAATTACAAGAATTTATTTCTTGTTACAAAAATGCGTAATGTCGGCGGTATAGCACAGACCGACGCTCAAAAATCCAGTGATATGTTTATGAAATGTCAATACCTTGACGAACTCAAAGGCGGCAAAATATTTGCCACAGGTACGCCAATAAGCAATTCAATGGTTGAATTATATACAATGCAACGGTATTTGCAATACGATATGCTAAAAAAACACAATTTAGAACATTTTGACGCGTGGGCGTCTACATACGGCGAAACAGTCACTGCTATTGAACTGTCCCCCGAAGGTACTGGATATCGAGCAAAGACTCGATTTGCAAAATTCTTTAATATCCCCGAAATTATGACTATGTTTCGTGAGGTTGCAGATATTCAGACTGCGGATATGCTTAAATTACCTGTACCGAAAGCGGAATATCATAATATAGCGGTTGAGCCTACCGAAATTCAACGTGAAATGGTAGCCGAACTCGGCGAACGTGCGGAAGATGTCCGCAACAATAAGGTTGACCCTACTGTTGATAATATGTTAAAAATCACAAATGACGGACGTAAACTTGCTCTTGACCAACGATTAATGAATGATAGGCTTCCTGATGAAGAAGGCACAAAATTGTCTGTTTGTGCAAACAATGTTTTCGATATATGGAAAAAAACATCGGATTTCAAAGGTACGCAGCTTATTTTTTGCGACACTTCCACACCTAAAAAAGATGGTACGTTTAATGTGTATGATGATATTCGACAAAAACTAATAGATAAGGGCGTACCCGAAAGTGATATTGAATACATACATAATGCAGATACCGATGTGAAGAAAAAAGAATTGTTTGCAAAAGTGCGAAGTGGTGATGTGCGTATTCTACTTGGCTCAACGCAGAAAATGGGTGCAGGTACAAATGCCCAAACGCTATTATATGCATTACACGATATAGATTGCCCGTGGCGACCGTCGGACTTGGAGCAGCGTGCCGGAAGAATTATCCGTCAAGGCAATACGAACGATACTGTACATATTTACCGTTATGTCACCAAAGACACATTTGACAGTTACAGTTATCAGCTTGTTGAGAACAAGCAAAAATTTATATCACAAATAATGACGTCAAAAGCTCCTGTCAGAATGGCAGAGGATATTGACGAAACCGCCTTATCGTATGCCGAGATTAAGGCACTTGCCACAGGCAATCCACACATCAAGGAAAAGATGGAACTTGATACTGAAATAGCAAAATTAAAGCTATTGAAGTCAAATTTTATGAGTGAAATTTATGACCTTGAAAATAAGGTAATAAAATTCTATCCAAAGGAAATACAAAGGCTTACGGAACAGATTGCAGGTGCAGAAAAAGATATTAATGTAGTCAAGCAACACCCGAAACAGGAAGATACATTTAATACTATGACGATTGACGGAGTCGGTTATTATGAAAAGGATAAAGCAGGTGCGGCACTTATAGAACGGTGTAAAACAATGACTTCAACCGACCCTACCATTATCGGTGAATACAGAGGTTTTAAAATGATTTTATCGTTTGACTCGTTGTATAAAATGCACAGGCTTACACTTCAAAATTCACGGTCATATACACTCGAAATTGGTACTGATGTGTTCGGTAATATTCAACGTATCGACAACGCACTTGCAAGCATTCCAAAATTAAAAAAGGATTGCGAGCAAACTCTTATAGAAACAAAAAAGCAATTTGAAATTGCAAAGGTTGAGAGCAAAAAGGAATTTCCGCGTGAAACAGAGCTTGCAAGTAAAATCAAGCGTGTTGCCGCACTTGACGCATTGTTAAATGTTGATAAAAAACACAGTGAGATTATGGATATCCCCGATGAAACACCTCAAAAAAATGTATCAATGGAAAGATGATTATGATAAAAACTCTACAATAAAAGGTGGAATAAAAAATGAGAAAATTTGAAAACGGACTTAAAGTTATCGGCACGGACTTAGGGTATGGAAATATAAAAACCGCTAATACCGTAACGCCGACAGGACTTACCGTATACGATACCGAGCCTATATTTCAGGGCAACACTCTTGAATATAACGGAAATTATTACCGTGTCGGTGAAAATCACAAAGAATTTATTGCCGATAAATCTGTTGACGATGATTTTTACATATTAAACCTTATGGCAGTTGCTCGCGAGTTGCAACGCACAGGAACATATACTGCAAGTGTTTATCTTGCGACAGGCTTACCTATTACTTGGGTACGCACACAGCGTAACAGTTTCAAAGCATATCTTATGAAAAATACGCTTGTGGATTTCCGATACAACGGCAATGATTTTCATATTAAGTTTGTTGGGTGCAGCATTTATCCGCAATGCTACCCCGCTATTGTTGAGCATATCCACGAATTTAAGGGAACAAATATTCTTGCCGACATCGGTAACGGTACAATGAATATCCTATACATTCAAAATAAAAAACCTATCGAAATTAAATCGTGGACTGAAAAACTCGGAGTTAATCAATGTGTTATCCGTATTAAAAATACCGTTATGGATATGTACGGTGTAAAAATTGATGATAGCATTGTGGAACAGTATTTACGTTTCGGCAAAGCTGATGTTTCGGACAAATATCTGCAAATACTTCATAAAACCACTACGGAATATGCCACAGATATTTTCGCAGCATTACGCAAATATGAATACAACTCCGACTTGATGAAACTGTATATAATCGGCGGTGGCGGCTGTATTGTAAAGAATTTCGCAGACTATGATAAAGAGCGTGTCATCATAATTGATGATATATGTGCCGCCGCAAAAGGTTTTGAATACCTCGCATATATGCAGTTAAATAGGAGGTCATAACAATATGGACATACATCAATGCTCTGTCAGATTTAACGACAATAATATCAATCAGCACAAGGCGTGGGAATATCTCCAACACAGAGATACGAAAAAATATCCGTCCTATGCAGCACTTATTGCAGAATCTGTCGTCTACTTTATTGAACAAGATAATACACGCACCGAAAATAAAATAATCGAACAGGAAAACAAGCTGATTGATAAGATATGTAAGGCTGTACAAAAATGTATTGCGTACGCATTATCAAGCGAAATTCTGAAACAGGTTTTTAATTCCGATAAAAATTCGGAAGATAATATCGAATCTGAAAGCAATATATCCGATGTTGATTGGGATTACTTATGCGGTAATGATAATTGATATATAAAAATACGCATTTGATGTCAAACAAGATATCAAATTAGCTTGAAATGATAGCAAATCGAAAGCAAAACAAGATAATTTGATTTAATCAAAAATTAATACAAAATTCGTGCTATCAGATTCAGTTAAAATGATATCAAGATTGATATTAAAAATATACAAAATGATGTAAAGGTGGTTAAAATGCAGAACTATAAATCAGAAATAATTACAAGTAAGGTTTTTAATATAAGGGCTAATACGGCACAGGAAGCATTAGATTTCATATCACACGCATATTTAAACAGTGATATTGTTGATACAAACAACGCAAATACGCAGTTTGTACTATTTTCCTGTAAGTCAAATGACGGTACGGACAATGGCGAATATATGGCGGTCAGAAACGGCAATAGTTTTAATATTGTAAATACGAACAATCAGTAATACTGTCAAGGCTTTGCCTTTGGTACGGGCAAGCATAGCATTTTGCTATCCAAAATGCAACTTGTTAGTGGCTTCGCCCCTAAAACCCCAACGATTGAAGGTGGTAATATTGAGGAAACGCAATCAAGCGATATTGATACGCTTAACCGATAATGAAAAAAATCATTTGCAACGTCAAGCTGCTAATGCAGGTTTGAAAATGGAGCCGTTTATACGAAAGCTGATAATGGGAGTTAATATAAGTCCACGTCCGCCGAGTAATATTGTAAATCTTATACGAGAAGTAAACCGTATCGGTAATAATATAAATCAGATTGCAAAAAAGGTAAATTCGGAAAACTGCATAAATCAAACACAGCTTGACGAAATACTGCACTTGCTCGGTGAAATATATCGTGAGGTCAAAAACTGATGGCGATTGTAAAAGTTTATGCCGTGCGAAACAAACTGCACCGAGCAATAAATTATGCAGCTAACGAAGAAAAAACCTCACTTGAAAGATTAATCGGTTATGCCGCCAATCCCGACAAGACAGAACAACGTATATTTGAAAGCGTTTTAAACTGTACTTCGGTTGAAACTGCCTTTGATGAAATGACCGCTACAAAACGGAAATACAGTAAAGAGGATAAAGTCCTTGCCTATCACTATATACAGTCCTTTAGTCCGGGAGAAGTAACACCCGAACTTGCACATAGTATTGGAGTACAATTTGCAAATGAATGTTTCGGTGATAGATTTGAGGTAGTTATAGGAACGCACCTTGACCGCAAACATCTACATAATCATATAGTTGTAAATTCCGTTTCATTTTTAGATGGCGGCAAATTTCGCTCTACTCCTAAAAGCTATTATAATGTAATCCGCAAAATTTCAGACAGGCTTTGCATAGAAAATGAACTATCCGTCATAGACAATCCAATTCACAAAGGTATGCACTATGCGGAATGGAAATCATCAAATGATGGCAAGCCTACAATCCGTTCTCAAGTACGCGAAGAACTTGATGAGATTATAAAATCATCATACACAATGCAAATATTCTGGAAGGAACTCGAACGACGCGGATATACTGTACATCGAAAAGGCAACAATATAAAATATACGTCTATCATTCCCCCATTCGGTAAAAGACCGATAAGGCTTGACAAACTCGGCAATGAATATACCGAAAAAGCAATACAAGAACGTATTATAGCAGAGCGAAACGGTATCCGTACTATGTCACCATCACAGCAAAAGAAAATATATAAATATAACGGAAATCTTAAAAAAGTACCGCGAAAAAAACTTAAAGGATTTCAAGCATTGTATTTTCATTACCTGTACTTGTTTAAGAAAATCCGCAAAAAACAGACACCTCAAAGGGTGTCATTTTTTATGCGTGATGAAATCATCAAATTTGAACGCTATCAAAAGCAGTTTAAGTTTTTATATATTCACGGAATAGAAAATGCAGAGCAATTACAGAAATATCAAACCGTGCAGGAACAGCGGATTGAGGACTTAACGGGAAATCGAAAAAAATTATACACTGAAAGGGATAAAACCAATGAACAAGCGGAAATCATACAACAAATTTCTAAAATCAATGACACACTCAAAATTTGCCGTGCAGATGTCAGAATGTGCAAGGCAATATTTGCAGACGCAAACCGCGTCAAAGAAAAGTATAATCAGGCACAGAAATTACAGACACAAGCAATGAAACACGAAAAACAATCTCGAACAAAGGAGGTAGTAGACAATGAACTCAAGTGGAGAAGTCGCTGATTTAATGGTAAAAGAGGGTATTCAGATTACCGAATCAAGCGTAAAGCTAATGGCACTCGGTGCAAAAAATCTTGCCGCAATCATAATAGCCCTCAATGACGATAAGTTGCAAGGTAAAACAAGTCTAAAAAAACTGCTTAAAGCGGAAAAACCGCTATGTATTATGCAGATTAAAGAAAATGACTTAAAAGCATTTAATACAGAATCTAAAAAATACGGTGTACTGTTTACCGCAGTATCAGATAAAACTAACGATACGGGAATTTGCGATATTATCGCCAAACAGGAAGATGTAACAAAATTAAATTACATTATGGAAAAACTCGGCTATGCTGCCCCCGCTATTGAAAATACTCCCGATAAAGAGAATACAGAAGTAGCTCAAGATAAATCACAATCAAAAAACTCAGCACCCCGCGTGAAAGAAAATCCGTCAGACGGCAGATATACAAAACGCGGGGATACGGAACGAATGGGCAACAATTCTAAACCGTCTGTAAAAAATCAGATAAATAACATTAAGGCACAACGGGCAAAGAAACAAGCGGGACGCAATCCTGTTCGTCAGCATACGCGTACTGCACCAAAAATCAAGAAAGAGAGATAACGACAATGTGTTGTATTCATAGAATTGATGTATCGACTTATTTTAAGACGATTTTTATGTAAGAAATCATTAAACCTATATAGAATTTATGGAGGATTTACAAATGAACATAAAATTTAAGAACAAACTCAAGAAATTTTTATCAAGCATAATGGCAGCAGGAATGATTATGAGCCTTATTCCGTCAGTCAGCTTTGCCGCACAGTCAAATGAATATGTAGACCCTGCCGATGTATGGATTGAAGCGAACGGCAGAGCAAGTGAGTTTGATATAAACGCAACAGTAACTACGGGAACTATTTTCTGCCCTATATGCGATATGCCTACAACAAATATTTCATACCGCGTACCCGAATATACGCGTACAGGTGAAACAGCAATGAACCGTGGTGTTTATTATTCAGACGGTACTTGCATAGATGGAGTGAGCAAAGGCAATCTTGATGACGGAACACCGGGCGTTGACGCATTTTATACCGGCTATCATTGGACAAAATCAGTTTGCCAAAACTGCGGTACAATAAATTCCGTTGACGGAGTTAATTCGTACTCGTGTGGCAAAGATGTATATTCTATCAATCCGTGCGACAGTAATTTTTTTATCGATTTTGATAATACGTCATATACACCGTACAATAGCAAAACGCATACAACAGACGCAAAGAAAGGAAAGTATTGTCAATTTTGCAAAGGTACATATACACGCACAACCTCAAAACAGGAAAATCACGATTTCGCCGAAATAATTTACGGCGAATTGGGAAATCAGCGTTTTCATATTACGGCAGATTGTAATGATTGCGGATATACCAAAAACGAATATATAGCTGCAAAATCAGTAGTACAAAGTTATTACGGTAATGTAGACGGAAAATCGCACAGTATAACGGTAGCCGATTTATCTGAAAACGGTGTACATACAAGTATCCGCTACGGAACAGAGGCGAATAAATGCAATAAAACCTCTGCACCGAATTATACGGACGCAGGATATTATCCTGTATACTACGAAATTGATTATAGCTATGGTGGCGAGAATATGACTGAAAATGGCGTCAGCTATGTATGGCTATTATCCGACAATTCGTCATCCAATACAAACAACGGTCATAATCACGATTATCGCTATCTTGAAACGATAAGTCCGACGTGTACAGAGTTAGGCTATGACCGTTTTCAGTGTAACGAGTGTGGAGCATTACAAAAAAGAAACTACACCCCTGCAACAGGACACGATTATAATACTATTGTAATCCGTGACGCAAGTTGCCAACAGGGCGGTTTGGAATTACACGCGTGTAAGTCTTGCGGAAGTTATTACACTGAAAATACATCAATGACAGACCATAAGTATCAGACCAATACTGTTGCCGCTACTTGTACAGTAAACGGATATACAGAGCATATTTGCATTAACTGCGGATTCAAATATATTTCAGATTTAACACCTATTGCAAAGCACGATTACAGACCGACGATAACCGCACCAACCTGCAAAGCAAAAGGCTTTACAACATATAAATGCAGAAATTGTGATGATACCTATATTTCTGATTATACTGAGCCAAGCGGTCACCAATGGGACGAAGGACATATTATAACAAATTCGACGTGTGAAAGCGACGGCGTTATGGAATATGATTGTAAACAGTGTGATGAAAAGATGATAAAGGCTGTCAGTGCAAACGGACACACACCGGGTGCTGCGGCTACTTGTACGCAACCGCAAATTTGTGAGAACTGCAATGCGATTTTAGAATTACCGAAAGGACATTCATATTCTGAAACTGTAACCAAGCCGACTTGTACCACTATGGGATATACGACTTATTCTTGTGAAAATTGCGATAACTCATATATAGGCAATTACACAGATAAAACATCACATAATTACAAATCGACTGTAACTGCTCCGACTTGTACTACTATGGGATATACAACATACACTTGTGTAGATTGTAAAGATAGTTATGTAAGCGATTATACCGACAAATTAGCACATAATTATATTGCAGATGTAACCGCACCGACTTGTACTACTATGGGATATACAACATATACTTGTGCAGATTGTGGCGAGAATTATGTAAGTGACTATACAGAGGTATTGCCGCATAATTACAATAAGAAAACGGTAGAGCCGACATGTACATCACAAGGCTATACAATATATACTTGCTCTGATTGTGGCAAAGAATATATCGGTGATGAACAACAACCGACAAAACATAACTATATATCAGATGTAACCGCACCAACTTGTACGGAACTCGGATATACTACCTACACTTGCAAAAATTGTGGTGAAACACACAAGTCAGATTATATTGAGGCAACAGGACATAAACTGTCAGATTGGATAATCGATACTCCTGCGACAATAGAACAAAACGGCAAAAAGCATATTGAGTGTGTAATCTGCGGTACGGTTATAAACACAGTCGAAATCCCAAAGCTACCTAACAATGATAATTCTGATGAGGACGGTCATTCTCGTGTCGGAGATTATAACATTTTGATTACCGACAAAAATAATAAACCTATTTTCAACAGTGAAATCAGCATTGACACAAACGATAATCTTACAATCAAACTTCCCAATGGACGTTTACTGTCGGCAGAGGATATAACGACAATTACAGTGACATATACTGAAACACAACAACCTGCGGAAAATCTGAACATATTTATAAGTGATACAATGAATAACGCAGCAACAGGCAGAACAGACGCTAACGGTCAGCTCTCAGTACCGAACACAAATTCATCAACAGGCAATACAAACGGCACTGTTGCAGATAAGGACAAGACCTATGTTGTAATTGTTACTGATAAAAACGGCGAACTTATCCCGAATTGCTATGTGACTGTCGGTGATAACTACTCTATTGATGTTAAACTTCCGACAAACACAGCCTTTAACAATGATAATCGTGTGACGATTACAGTAGTAAATGAAAAAGGTGAGCCTATAAACAGACTACGCGTACAGGTTGTAGGCGATAATGATTTTATTGAAAGCGGATATACAAATATCAAAGGTCAACTTACACTTCCTATATCTAATAGCGATATTACAGATGACAATGGTAATGCCGATGTCGGAGAAATTAAGGGCTATAAAATATATGATTATACAGTTGTTGTATCAGATGAACAAGGCTTTATAAAAAATGCCCTTATAACACTTGTAGTAGATGATAACGCTGTACTCGTATGCCTACCTGACGGAAAAGTAATTGATTACTATAACCGTACTACTGTTAAAGTAACAAAAACAGACGGAACACCTGTTGAGGATTGGAAAGTAACAGTCTATAATAAGGACGGAAGTGGCATAAGAACAGAAGTGACGGACAAGGACGGAATTGTTATAGTACCACCGCTTAATGAAGCTCCTATATCAAAGCCTACTGCTACTCCAACACCTGATACAAATGCTACACCATTGCCGGGTGTAACACCGACACCAAGCAGCAAGCCTAACGAAACAGATAAACCGAGCGAAACAAAAACGCCTGTGTTACCTGACAATCCGACAAAAACAGACAAGCCTAATGAGCCTACTCCTACTCCGAATATTGGTGACGGCTCGGTAGTACAGAATAAAAACTACAAGTACAAGGTATTCGTATGGGATAATGATGGTGTAATTTCAGAATTTGGACTTATTAAGTTGCTTGAAAACGGTAATATTGAAATAGAATTACCGACAAATAAAACACTCAATCCAGAAAACAAAATATACGTTAAGGTTATAAATGCAGATAATGAAACAGCAATCAAAGGTATCACGGTAAACGTAACAGACGCAGCAAAAAATACTGCTTCCGATATTACAAACATTAACGGTATTGCGGTTGTGCCTGTTTCAGATACTGATATTACTGACCGAAACGGATATGCACAAGTAATCGAGGACGAAAAAACATATAATATTGTTGTCGAGGACACAAAGACTAAGATTGAAAATGCCGTTGTAAAAATAAAAGGCGGTAAAATCAGCATTATACTTCCCGATGGAAATGTGCTTGATACAACAAATCAGACTACTGTAACAGTAACCGACAAAGATAATGCACCTGTTAAGGATATTAATATCACTGTTACTGACAAGAACAACAAAACCGCAACAAAAGCCACGGACGAAAACGGAAAAATCACCGTACCGGTTAAGACTTCAACAAGTGGTGGCGGCTCATCTTCAGGAGGAAGTGGCGGCAGCAGCTATGTCAGACCATCATATATTGTCAAAGTAATCGACAAAGATGGTAAAATCATAAATGTCAATAAGACAATAAAAGATGATAAAATCACTTTAACACTTCCGAATGGCAATACGCTTGACGATAATTATTACACCATTACTGTAACCGACAAAAACGGCAAAGTTGCACCGAATATTGATGTTACTCTCAAAGACAAAACTAATTCCGTGAACGGTAAAACCGATACAAACGGTCAAGTTATTATGCCGTTGTCGGAGCATAAATCATATATTGTTGGCTATCCAGACGGAACATTCCTCCCTGACGACGATATGTCAAGAGCCGAAGCGGCTGCTATATTTGCCCGTCTTATCTCGGAAGAAAAAGGCGAAACAATAAGCGGTAAATCGTCATTTAAGGATACTGACAAAAACGGTTGGTATGCAGACTATATCGGTTATCTTGAAAAATACAAGATTATTGAGGGATATAACGACGGTACATTTAAACCTGACGCACCTGTTACAAGAGCAGAATTTGTTTCTATGTCTGTACGCTATTATTCACTGTTCAACGATGTTAATAAAGACGGCTATACTGTAAAATATACAGATGTAAATAAAAATTATTGGGCATATGACGATATTGCATATGCAAAAAATATTGGTTGGCTCAATGGATATAGTGATGGCTCGTTCCGTGGTGATAATAAGATTACGCGTGCAGAGGTTGTTACAGTTGTTAATCGTGCAACAGGAAGGACTGCGGATAAGGAATTTGTAAAGGATAATTTCACAAAACTTAATCGCTTTACTGATGTAACCGACAGTAGTAAGTGGTACTTCTTTGAGGTAAACGAATCCGCAAATACTCATAAAACCGTTCCTTTTTCAAAGGCAGAAACTTGGATAAAATTTGATACACTCATAGAAAAGCAATTCATATAGATTGCTTTTCTGAGATGTCTTTGGTATAATCTATTTAATAGATAAATTAAAGTTTCTGGAGGAAAGTATTATATGCTACAATCAATTTTTGAATGGATATATAACAATGCAATGGCGATATTTATTTCATCATTTATATCATTTTTGCTTTCAAAAAAATATTATGATAAAGCAAATAGAGAAAATGTACTTATGACAGTTGTTTTTCCAGTTATTCAAATATTAAATCACAATAAATACTCAAGCGAAGATTACGAAAAACTTTGTGAAATTATGTCTAATTACTCAATTCGCTATCTTAATAAAAACGAACGCAACAAACTATTAAGATTAATAAATAGTTATAAAGATATAAGCAGATATGAAAAAGAAAAAGCAGACACCGATTCTATAATGTTATATTATGAAGATACATTAAAGAAAAATGGTATAAACCCCAAACCTTGTGTATTAACGGATTTTGAAGGAGAAGTTGTAGCAGATGACTATCCGCCAGACTACAATATCTTAAAATGTCAGATTTATGATATTGTTTCATCAAATGAATTTTATATATCATTAAATGAATTTCCGCGCTTATCAAATAGTTGTACAGATAGTATTGTGAATATACTTGACTCTTATACCAATCAATTCTATACATCTGAAAAAATATCATTGTTTGATGATTACGGAATAACAGAAATTATTAGACAATCTCCTATTACAAAACGATGGGCTGAAAAATTTAATGCGTTCAAAAAAAGTCAACAAGATTTTTTGAATTTAGCCATCTCAAAAAAAATATCAAAGATATTAGATTATTCGAAATCAAAATAAAAGTATGGTTTATTGAGCATATAATTATACATAAAGTAAGTAAAATAACAAAATTAAGGGAGCAACATTAATTGTTGTTTCTTTTTTTGTATTGAAAGGAATTGATGAGTATGCGAAATTTACACATAAAGAGATGTGATAGCAGTTGAACAGACAAGACAACAAGAAAAATATGATAATTATGTTTATACTACTTATCCCTATTGTAATATGGTTGGCGTTAAAGGTTGCAATGTGTTACAGTACGAAATTAAAACTATTTGATATGCTCCCGCTTTTAACCGCCAGCCTTAATCAACCGTTATATTTACTTTTAAACGAGTATAGTATAAAAACTGTACTCGTTTTTTTGTTTATCTATGCGTGTGGTGTAGGCATATATTTCACTTCAAGCGAAAATCGCAGACCGGGAGAAGAACACGGCTCAGCAAAATGGGGTAATGTTCAAAGCATTGCACGAAAATACACTAACAGAAAAAACAAGTTAAAAAATCTCATATTGTCGCAGAATTTGATGTTAAGTCTGAATGCGAAAAGTCATAGACGAAATCTAAACATACTTGTAGTCGGTGGCAGCGGTGCAGGAAAAACTCGATTTTATGCTAAACCTAACATTATGCAATGCAATACCTCATTTGTTATAGCCGACCCCAAGGGTGAAATGTTACGAGCAACAGCACCTCTATTGTTACAACGTGGATATGATGTTAAGGTATTCAATCTTATCAATCCGTCAGATTCGGACGGATACAATCCGTTTGTATATATTCGGACGGATGAAGATGTAATAAAGCTAATATCAAACTTAATACAGAATACCACGCCTAAGAACGCACAACAGTCAGACCCGTTTTGGGAGAAAAGCGAAATTGCACTTGACTCAGCGTTGATGTTATATCTTATACACGAAGCACCATCTGAAGAACAAAATTTTGAAACTATGATGTTTATGATTGAAAATGCAGCTACGATGGAGGAGGACGAAACATTTGAATCCCCCGTTGATATATTGTTTGAAACGCTTGAAGAACGATGTCCCGAACATATTGCAGTAAAGCAATGGAAAATATTTAAGCAAGCGTCAGGCAAAACGGCAAAATCAATACTTATTTCCGCAGCGGTAAGGCTTGCGGCTTTTAACTTACCCGAAATCGCTAAAATGACGTCATATGATAATCTTGATATAGGCAGTTTGGGCGAAAAGAAAAAAGCTATATTTTGCGTAATCCCCGACAATGATAATTCATTTAATTATCTTGTCGGTATGCTTTATACGCAGGCATTTCAAGAATTGTATTATCGAGCAGACCATAAACACGGTGGAGAGTTGCCTATTCCCGTACATTTTGTAATGGACGAATTCGCAAATGTGGCATTGCCGGATAACTTTGAAAGGGTGCTTGCAACTATGCGTTCACGTCGAATTTCAGTGTCAATAATCATTCAAAATATGGCACAGTTAAAGGGATTGTTTAAGGATAGTTGGGAAAGTGTCGTAGGAAACTGCGACACTTTTTTGTATTTAGGCGGTAACGAGCAAAGTACACACGAATACATTTCAAAAATGCTTGGCAAGGAAACTATTGGCACGCAAACGCGAGGTATCACAAAGGGACGTAACGGTAGCAGCAATACAAATTATCAAAACGCAGGACGTGAATTATTGACGTTGGACGAAGTACGCCTGTTGAATAATTCAAACGCTATTATTTTTATCCGTGGCGAAAAACCTATAATGGACAAGAAGTTTGACATACTATCACACACAAATATCAAGCTGACTGAGGACGGCGGAGCTATGCCGTACACACACAGCAAAGACAATAAATATCTGATAGAAGATTTAAATGTATCGGATATTGAAAACTTAAAATTTATGGATTTGGAGGATACAGACAATGAAAAAAATTCAGAACACGAACAAAACTAAAGAAAAACTCAACAAGGCAACAAAACATCTGCGTGTAGCAAAATATACACTTATGACAATACTTCTTATAATGTCATTTGCAACACCTGTACTGGCAGACGACCCATTATCAGCAATTAACGGTCTGTCAACATTTATATTCTCAGCCATTAAGGCAATCGGAATGATTTTGTTAGGTTTCGGTATCGTACAAATAGGTCTGTCGTTGAAATCGCACGACGCTTCACAACGTGCTAACGGTTTCTTAACATTCTTCGGCGGTGTAATTATTGCATTTGCAAAGGATATTCTTGATTTAATATTATAAACTGCGAGATACAACAAGATAAAAGACAGAAAAATAAGTTGAAAAGATAATGAA
>ERZ827488.2178-NODE-2178-length-20054-cov-3.334517_pt1 | contig 20054 bp, 21 predicted proteins | sample MGYA00519771_ERZ827488 | MGnify/ENA primary metagenome ERZ827488 (study PRJEB31778, sample SAMEA3449323) | human gut metagenome | biome: human gut; feature: human-associated habitat; material: faeces | place: United Kingdom | collected 2010/2012 ... | reverse complement strand
CAAGTTAAAGGAGTTTTACGGAACATCAGAAGCATTTTCTACATCAGATATTGAAAAGCTTCCAAATATTTATGAAACACTGTATGAAGATGGAACAGTGTCTACACCGGAAACTTTTACGGTTAAGTCTTTGACCATGAATACAGATACCGCCCTGCCCAGTGCGAGAGTAATAGCTGTCTTACATGCAGATTTTCATAATCAGACAGTAAAAAATCAGAAATGCATCATTACCTGTGCGTTTGATCTTTTACAGGAAGAGGAAATATGGAAGCTTCTATCGACCGAGATCCCTTCCGTTTATGCAGATACGGATGATTTTCAGACGGGATATCGTAAAGGAAGCTCTGGGAAAATCATTGATATGACCGGAGAAAAACTTTATACTTATTCGTTCTAACAAAAAGAAGAGGCATACCGTTAATTTTCGGCAGTCTCTTCTTTTTTTGCAAAACTCCGGAAAAGTTCTTTACAGGTTGATGGAACAGACTCGTCAATTGTCCCTTTTTCATAATCTACAGATAACGAAAACAAATGCTGTCCATCATAAAAAAGATAGTAATTTGCAGTCATTTGCACATTATTTGCTATGTAAGTAACAGTTGCAGAAGCTTCGCTGTCTGAAGTAGAAAAGTTATTCATCATTACATTCTGTTTATTCTGGCTGACGAATTGGCTCATATCTGTTGCTGTCAGGGAGGAAAGATCCTGCGAGGAGTCCTGCATGGTGATCGTGAGGGAAGCATTCGTTGTATTATCCATTGCCACGATCGCATTTGATGAAGTGCCAACCACCCAACTATCCGGATAACCAAATTCAAAGGCATCAGCTGCGAGATAAGAAAGCGAATATCCTGTTGGGATCTCATCCTGCGGGTCCCATGCAAAGGAATCTAGTGCCGTCTGATAATAAGGGAGGATTTTTTCGTAATTCTCATCATTGAAGATACACACAATCCGTATGATGGATGAACGATCCCAATATACTTCTTCGATATAATCATATGTTACATTTTTCTGATCCTGGTACGTAACTTCATAACTGGAGTCTCCCTTCCTGGTGAAACTGACAAACGTCTTTCCGTCCGCTGCAATCTTTGTAGAAATTGATTCTGAAGTCACATTATTGATATTTGGATCATATGCATAGGTTTCCAACCGTAACGTAGAGCCAGAGGCTTTATGGACAAAAGATACCGTATCATTTTCTACAACCTGTGTCCATTCTTTTGGAATAGAGAGTGAGTATTTCATTGTATCATCCGTATAAATTTGTGTTTCAATCGTTTTCGCTTGCTGTTCCTTCTCCTGGGATAGATCTTCCTGCGATACTGTAGTTTCCCCTGTATAAACATCCAGTTTGTCTTTCTGTTGTTTTTGCGTGATAAAAGTGAAAACTGCAGATAGAATAACAATTCCAGCAATAATTCCCTTCCACGGATTCCGTTTTTTAAATCTTTGCATCAAATTCCATCCTTTCAAAAAATATTTACAATTATAGTATGCCGAATCTGTTTCTTAGAAAGACTACAACGAGAAAAACAGAAAGAGATATCCAGCTACCTATCGGCTTCATTCCTTCCAGAGGCTCAAAAGCCTGATGGTAGAAAAAACGGATAGGTGGAAAGAAAAAACGTACTGGCAGGAAGGATAGTTTTGTATACAGTCCAACATACGAAAAGTAAAAGGAAATCCAACTACTAATCGATTTTCTTTTTTCAGAAAGCACAAAAGAGTAGAAAGGGAAAGAATCGTTGAATGGAAAGAAAAGACGTAGTGGACGAGATATCCATTTCGATTCATTTTGTTCCATTTAGAAAAATCAAAGATGTTCCTAAACAGATCAAAAGATCAAATATCCTGTTGTATTTTGAAAGATCGGAGATAATCCAAAATTGAAATTTGGGATATTTTGATCTTATCAATGATATTCCAAAACTTTTCAAAAGAAATCGGGATCTGTGTGTGTTCTACACACTCATTCTTATTCCAGGTTATTTTTACTCAAGGTATTCTTACTCCCGTTCAATGGCTTATACGACTAATCGTTTTCTTATCTATACGATTAGAAGTTCAGTTTTTGAATTCTTCCAGGTGGTTTGAATTTCAAAGAGATTCATATGGTGATTTTTTATATGGGATATGGCAGCGGAAGTAGGATTTGGAAAAAAAGAAATAAAGATAGACAGCAAAAAAAGTCTGTCTCGAATTGAGAAGGCAGACAACAAAATCCAATATGGTGTATTTATTTTTTAGAGCAATGCTTTTTCCAGATCTGCAAAATCATAGGAACGGCTATGCATGTTGGAAGCAAACGCATTTGCTTTTTTCTTCTGGAAACGTGTTACCGCTTCTGCACACCAGTTATTGATGGTCTCATAATTTTTACAGTTTTTGTAGTGATTTCTTTCAATCTTTTCGATCTGCATGTCCACGGCATCTTTTCCATAAGCCTGTGTAAGTAATACATATTCTTCTTTGGTCAGTGTATCACCTTTTTTAGCTGGAAGTTTTTTGGCAGCAGAAGCATTAGGGGAACGGAAAGCGTTGTTTTCCTTGGTATTTCTTTCTTCGATTACATGCAGTTCTTTTTCGAAATCTTGGATGGCTTTCTCTTCAAATTCACTTTTTTTTGTTGGAACTTCTTTTGGATCTGCTGGGATGTTGACGATGATCAAATTGCATTTTCCCTGACCTCTCCGGATCCGGCGGATCAATCCAGCATCTTCTAATTCCTTTAACAGTTTGGCAACCGTTGCCCGGGCATGTTTGATGATCTCCATGATTCTTTCGTAACTGAGTTTTATGTAATATTCCCCTGTTTTTAATTTCCAGTTATTTTTCTCGGAAAGGGATCTGTGATCACATAAGATGTTATATAGGACAATTCCGGAATCGCTCAAGATAATTCCTTTTTTATAAGCGATAGATTTTATTGCTTTGACAAATAATTCTTTGATTGGCATATGTAAGCCCCCCTTTTTCGTAATTGTTCTTGTTCTATGCACCGCGTAGAAAACCCGGCCAATTATAGTATGGTAAATCACCTTTATTTTTTGATATTTTCGGACAGGATTTTGTTCTAGCTCATTTTTGGCATTCTATAGGTAGAGTATTTTTACCGGAAAGGGGGATACAGCGGCCTGCTGTAAAAAAATGACTATGGATGGTATGCGTAACCACAGTGATGAATTCCGCAATCAGATGGATGAAGAATTCGAACTGATTACATTAAATGACGATGGACCGGATAAATTCCGGGAAGTCATGGAAAAATTGCATGAACACGGAATGGATGCTTACGAATGGAGTCCATTAAAAGATCCCATGCCAGATCAGGGATATTTATTTGTTTATCAGGAGGATGCGTTTCCGAAGATCCAGGAGATACGTGGGCGGGAACTTTCCTATACGGATTTTATGTTCTCCCAGTTAGGTATACGTTCGGATGACCTGATGAAGCGGATCGATAATCGGCTAGATTATCTAAAAACAGATCCGGATTATTTTAAAGACTGTATGGAACAGATCCGACAGGACATGAAAGAGAGTACACTTTCTGATGCCTTTACCACGCTTACTACGAAAGAAGGCTCTTATGATGTGGTTTGGCAGTATGACCGGGATACTGATTCTATTACGATCAGTGACCGAGGTGGAACTTTAACTTCTGATGGGCTGAAGGAATCTCTTATGGATAAAGGCTTTTTTGAGCAGTCTGCTACCGTCCGTGATGTGGAAAACACCCGTTTGGACCAGGCTTATTTTGCCCAGGGGGATAAATTGGAATGGACGATGCACCGGATCCTGGATGAAAAAAAGTTTGATGGCATAGATTCTTCCACATGGAAAATGGAAGGAAAGCGAGGCTCATTTGAAGTCCAATTTTCCAGGAATTCAAGAAATGAATTGGTAATGCGGGATCATGACGGAAAATTGTTGGACCGCAGAGATATCAGTGTAAAAGGAAAAGAGATCGGCCTGGATCAGCGATTGGTTCAGGAATACCGGGATGAGCGTGAGCTGGATATCCTGGAACGTATAAAAACAGCGATTGACCCGGAAGCAATGCTTTCTATAGTTGCCGGAGAACGTGGCAGAAATCATGCGGGACCCATCCGCTGGACAGCACAAGGAGAGAAAGACTCTGTTACTTTTATCATAGATGGCAAAAGCGATGGAAGTCCCATCCTGAAGGATGACCAGGATAAGGAATATAGCTTTGCAACCATGGAAGAAAAGTTGAACGAAATCGGATATCTGGAAGGTCCGCAGCCGGACCCGGTAATGATGTTTGGTCTGGAGGCAAAAGATCATCCGCAATCCATGGATTCTGTCCATAACAATTTTTTTCCGGAAGACCGGGATAAGATCGACCCGAAAGAAGTAGCCGCTATCCGGGAGTCAAACCCATTGTACGGCTATGTAGATGGTAAGGTTGATGTTACAAAGCCTTGCAGCCGGATCCAGTTGGATCATTCTACTGTAAAAAATCTGATGGGAGAGGAATTTACAGATGTAAAGATCAAAGATGTCAAGGCTTACATCCAGAACGGAAGGGCAATGGACGTAGATGGGGCGAAGTTCGGTATTATGAACCGTGTCTATCTGAATGTAGATATTGACCGGGATGGAAAAAGTGAAAATGTCCGCTATCAGGCAGTTGTCCGTACCGATGGTGCCTATATTTATGGCTTTGGAAAGACGGATGGACATCTGCTCCATTATAAATTTCCAGAAGCCGGAGAACGGTATGCTTCTTTAGACCGACTGGAGTTATCCAATCCCTCGAACTGGTTTGGAAAAGAAGTAGGAAAAAAAATGGATGCGTTGGAAAAATCCGCAGACACAGGACGAATCGAACAATTTCAGAAAAGTCCGACCGGACAAGGGCTTGAAGCATATAAGGAAGCAAAGGATTTTATTAAGGCGGAAACCGGATGCGACTCTATTTCAAAAGGACTGAACCATCTGGATTCCCTTTCCGCACAAAAACAGGAAGTCTGGAAAGGGATCGTGGAAAAATACGATACTGCTGTAAAAAAAATTGAATCTACGATCGAGAAAAAATTTGACCAGGCTGCCCGTAAGGTTGTGTCTGAGGAAGTGGATTTTCGTAGAAGCCACGGAAAAATGGATCTGTATTTTGATAAAAAACTGGATTTTTACATCAACCAGAGGAATGATACGATGAATACCAGGGACCAGCTGGTTACATACCGGAATATCAAGCTGGATCAGATGTATGATTTCCAACATGCCTTCCGGGACGCTTCTTTTGCGGTTACAGACCATCTGGCATATGGACATGATGCAGAGGCAAAGGATGCGATCGAAACGGTGTCTGGAATGAAGGATGCATATGAAGATTACAAACAAAAGGTGTCAGATGTTACAAAAGTCCAGGAGCCGATCGCCAGATGTGAGTCTTATCTGAATTTTTGCGATGCCGTGATCCATGATACGATCAAAGAAATGGATTTTGTCGATACTTTTGATATTGACCAATATGATTCCCTGACTTCCATGAAAGAATATGTCTTTGCATCTTCCGATTATACGGATGGAACGGATATGCGGGATTACAGTTCGGTGTACAGCAAAGACCTGGAACTGATCGATACTAAGGAGCTTCAGGATAAAGTGGAAGCATATAACGAAAAACAGGATAATGACTATTTCAAGATCCATATTGGAAAGGATGGCGGAGTCTATACCGATTTTGGTATCCGCCTCAGTTATTCTTATACAAATGACCGTTCCGTCCGCCCACATTATTATGCAGCGGATAAGAATATGAAGATCGAGGCGGCAAGCTACCGGTACAAAATGGAGGAAAACCGGATATCCCCTTATGGAAGGATGACTGTATCGGAAAATGCGCCCATGATCGGCAGGGATGAAAATGCAGATTACACGAATGCCTTTAACGTGTTGCGGAATGAGATCCCAGATACAAGGATCCAGCTTGTGGATGTATTGGAACAGATTGACCGGAACTTTCTCGGGGAACGATCTGCATACCAATATGATAATGTAGTAGAAGCGGCTGATCTAAAGTACAGTGGGGATCCGAAATATGTAGAACTGATCAAAGATATTATGGAACACCGGGAAGATAATTTTGAAAAGATCAAGGAACGGTATGAAGAAAAAGTGGAACAGAAACCACAGGACATTACCATCGAAGAAAAACCGGTAGAAAAACAGCCTGTCATGGTCAGTATGGTCGATACTCCAAAGAAGATGCCGGACTTCATCCGTACAAAAATTGATTTTGGAGGGGAGTTGAATATCCGCAACTCTAAAATGTCCGAGATTGAAAACGAAGCAAAACAGAAGGCTCAAGAGAACGGAACAGACGTTGACAAAGAAAAAGAACAGCTCATAAATGGGATCCTGAAAGATGCCGGACCGGTTGTGGACCGTATGAAGGAACTAGCCGGTAAAATGAATGGCATGGTAGAACGAATCGGGAATCCCCAAATCATCCGATCCAATACTTTCTATCAGCAGTACAAGATGGAGTTTGACTTCTGTGCAAAAAAACTGATCGATTCCGGGATCGCTTGGGGAGATGGACAAGTTGTAAAGGAATATGTCAGCAAGGACATGCTCCGCATGGATAAGATGGATGTCTACCGTTCCAATTACATGGAGTCGTATCGTGACAGGATCACTACCGGAGGAGATGAAAAGATTGACACTGACTCTTATATCAAAGGAACTACATATGACTATAGCAAATGGTTTAAATTCGGGGATTTTTTGGCAAAAACTATCTACCGTCCCTATTTTTCCAGTGTGGAACGGAAGGTAGATCGGGAACCGGTAGAGGACCGTTTTGAGAAAAAAGAAGATAAGGAGGAACCTATGCAGGACCATATCACACAGCCAGTAGAGGAGTTGAAAGACCCGTCCACGGAAGAACCTGAAAAAAAGGCAGAAATGGAAAAAGAAGAGGCTGATACAAAAGATGATGCGATGGCATTGGAAGACCAGCGTTTGGATGAAAAAGATGACCCTGATACGCAAGAGGATCCTGTTCCTGAAGATACAACACAGGAAGATACCTGGAATCCAGATACAAATGATAGCCCTAAAGAACCGGATTTCGATTACCAGGACATCGACCTTGAAGAACAAGACCTCTGGGATCCATCAGAAGAAGGAATCCAGCCGGTAGAATCGTATGAACCCAGTGTGGAAAGCGATACACCGTATGAAGAAAAAGAGGAATGGGATCCAATTGAAGATGTGGATTCGTCCGCAGCATCAGACTCTGACAGCGACCCACGCATTGATATGAAAGCGGATTTTGATAAAGTCTTTGATGGGCACCAGACCACGGATGATGTGTTTGATAAATATGCAGAAGATGTATTTGTGGATGAATCGGTCGATTATGATACGCTTTTACAGGCTGCATCTGATTCTATCAGCGAAAAGCTTTCCCTCGATGCCCCGGACGATGAAAAAGAATACTATCAGCAGGCCTCCGCCGATATTGCATACGAAGTAACAGATTTGGATGGAAAACCGATGGAAAATCTTGACAAAATGTCTTCGATGTTACAGGAAAACGGTATTTCGGAAGAACAGGCAGATGCGTTCCGGGATACAACCAGTGACCGATACGAAGAACCGGAAGTTGACTTCAGTGATGCCGGAGATCCTGCGGATTATGAACCGGATGCTGTGGACGTTTCTGAGACAGATGCGCCAGACCTTACGGAAACTGATCAATTCCTGGATGACCTGGATGCGCGAGCGGACACTGCATCGGATGCTATTGAAGCTGCAGCTTCTGACGGTGTGGATGTGCCAGAAGATGTCTTGGCGGAAGTGCTGGAGGAAGATGATCCTCTGGATGATGCAGATATCTTGGAGCGGTTGAAAAATACCATGATGGAAAATGGCATTACAGATCCGGATGAGGTCGATCATGGACTGTCAGGAGACAGTGATCACACTGGATTTAGTTACGATGACTCTGTGGATTGGTAATAGGAGGTGATTTTATGTGGGAGATTGTTATGATAGTGGTTTTTCTTGTTATTGGGTTCTTGCTCGGATTTTATTTTTATGTTTCAGCTGGCGATAAGGTACAGGTATTCCTTCATCGGGAACCAAAGCGGAAGAAAAAGAATCCAAGAAAAAATATGCTGGAGGAACGGATGAAGAAACAGAACCAGTCCTGGACAGCATTTAATTGTGGACTGGACGATATGGACGAGACAGAACATATCCTGGCTTCCAGGAAAAAAGAAGATCAGGCATATTGCTATCCAAAAAGAAAAGAGGGATAAATCCCTCTTTTTTCCTTATTGTGGAGCTTTTTCACGATACTATAAGTATAGGGGTGGAAAGGAGTATAAAAGTGGCAGATATTAAAGTAACAAGAGACTGTTATATCCCGAAAGAAAACATCAAATTTTATGTGAGCTATAATACAAATTCAGTGATCCTTGATGTGAGGAGAAAGAAAAAGGAAGGGCTAGTGTACGACTATACACATGGAAAACGCATTGGGACTGTGGTCTATCTCCATACTGGAGAAGTCATCCTGACAGCTTTTTCTATTGAAACTTTACATCAACGCATGGAAGGAAGGGAGGATGGATAAATGTATCTGCTATCCGTGATTTTTGGGATGTTACTTGGCGTTGGATGCGCAGTGTTCATTCAAAGAAAGAAAAAGTCAAAGAGATATGGCTTTCCGGCTATTCCGGAAAGAAAAAATTATGCAGACAGTCAATATCTGAATGGGAAAAAAGACCATTCAGCAGAAGAATTTTAGAAAGGGAATTTTTTATGAAAAGAAAAACAATACATTGTATTTCTTCCCTGACGGCTCTCAGCCTGTTATCGGGTACTTGTGCCGTACCAGTGGCAGCAGAGGATATGCAGGGAAAGATTGCGATCGTACAGGAAAAAGAGAAACTGGCAGAAAATGACTTAGAACAGGTCTATCATTATTCCTATGAGTCGCTTGGAAAAAATCTGCCTTATACAAAAGCAGATACTTTGTTTTCGGATGGTTTTACGCCGTCTTCCCTTACAGTCGCTGACTGGAAAAACTATGAGGGAGATATTCAGGTTACAGTAACCGATAAAGATGGCAAAGAGACAGTGATCCAGGCACAAGAAAACGAAGAGGTCGATCTGACTTCTTATGGGAATGTCCAGGAGGTTACACTTCAGCCTGATGGAACGATAGAGGATGATTCTTCTTTCGATGGTCTTTCTGTCAGCGGTAAGGCAGATCCTACGAAAGATCAGGTGAGTACAACACTATCTGTGAAACATTCCGAAGATGGAGAAGAATTTTCAGAGACCACATCCGCTAGTGCCACCACGCAGATGGAAAAGGAAATTTATGAAGCGGGAACACCGGAATTTTCTGCTGAAAAAACAGAACTTGCTTATGGGGAAGAAACTACGATATCTGTAAACGGGATTACCGGAAAAGGAAAAATTCCGGAATCCTATGAAGTCCGTATTCAGATCCCGGAAGGAGTTCATCTGGAGACGGTGACAGCCCCTGCTTTTGACCATGCTTCCTGTAAGCTGTATAACGGAGAAGAAGAAATTCTGGATAGTAATGTATCGGATAAGAACATTACAGAACTTACTTTAAAGATCCAGCCGGATGGTGATTTTTCTCAGAAAGATTCTTTAAAACTTCTGGTGAAAGATACCGAAAACTCCAAAGAAAAAACTTCTGTTTCTATAAAAGGCTCTGCTTCTGTAAAAACTGCAACTGGACAGGCGATAGAAAATCCCATGAAAGATTTCTCATTACAGCTGTCTTGTACTTACGATATTGGTGTTCCATCCATTACGGTATCTTCGGATAGTGTAGAAGGACATGAAGATGTGTATACAACATATGATGGCTTTCAGGGAAAAGGGCAGTCTAGCAGCTATACTATGCAGTTTACCATTCCACAGGAACTGACAGTGGCTACGATCGATGTCCCGGAATTTCAGGATGCAGACGGAAATGTTTTAGATCGTACCATTACGGTCAACGGGATCCATCCAAGTATTATCAATAAAAAGATCTATGTCTATGATAAAATATCCGATTTTCAGATCACGGTACATAATTATGGGAAAGATTTTAGCCAGACAAAAGCTATGGTGATCCGTTCCACGAACAATGCTTCTATGGATACGACTGCATCGTTTGATACAAATGTAGCTGTTGGATATGGAAATGGTCTTTCGATGAATGCATCTATCCATTCTAATTCGATCCTGTTCAAAAAAGCAGAAGAGATCGTTCCTCCGACCCCAGATCCTGATCCAGATCCTAAGCCGTCCCCGAAACCGAATAAGCCATCTACAGATTCGAAACCATCTACAGATAAAAAAGAGGATAGTAAGAAGGACGATACGAAAAAAGAGGATACAAAAAAAGATACAGACAAAAAACAGGATGCAAAACAAGAGACAGAAATAGTGACTGCCCCTACAACAGATTCAGCTACAAATCTGATCACCGCACCGATCGTCAATCCTTCTAAGGCTCCATCAACCAAAAATAAGGGAAAAGTAAAAGGGACAAGCATTGTCAGTGAACTGCGGACAACTGCAGACGATAGCATGGATACCACAGAAATCCAGGATGATTTTTCAACAGAAACAGCTTCCGCAGCGGATAACGGAGTAGAAGCATCCCCCACACCTGCAGAATCCATTAAAAAATCTGGAGCAGAAGAAGCAACCGAACAGGTGAAAAAAACAGTGGACAATAACCGTGGGTTACAGATTTTCCTGATCCTTGCCGGTATCGTAGCTGCTGGCGCAGCCGTGATCTCCCTGGTATTTTCACACGGTCATAAAAAAGAGGAACCGTCGGAAGAGCAGAAAGAAGAGGAGAACAAATAATGGCGTTGTATTTTTGCGGTGCGACTTCTGATATCGGAGTCGGGAGAGAGTTGCAAGAAGATTTTGTCCAGTTATGTGAGTTGGATGATAACAATTTATTTTGTGTGATCGCAGATGGTAAAGGTTCCATGCCACAGCGACCACAGCCTGCAGCCATTGTTGCTATGGATATTGTAGAGAATATCAAAGATACCTTTGAACAGCAAAAAGATTTGTTGCTTTCCTGTCCCGGATTTTTTATCCGAAAAGCCATGCAGGATGCAAACCGGATCCTCGGAGCATTTCAAATGGGAAATGAAGAATTGTTTTCCGGATATTCAGCCAGTCTAACCTGTTGTCTTTTTATGGAGAATAAAAGGATCACGATCGGACATGCTGGAAATACCCGTTTTTACCTGATGCGGAATGCGCAACTGAATCTGATCACTCACGACCATACACAGGCATTCCAGTTGCTTTCCGAAGGAAAAATCGATAAGGAAACCTATTATGTCCACGATGGCCGGCTGAAACTTACCAGTGGACTTGGCAAGATCATTGATCCGAAGATTGAAATCTTTAACGGACAGATGAAGGATACCGATATCCTTATGACAACCGATGGAATCCATTATGCATTACGCCCGGATGCCATGACAGAGATCATTTTGAATTCCCCGCCGGAAGGTACGGAAGCGACAAAGGCTTTGATCAAGGCAGCTAAGGAAATTGTAAAATATCCGGACAACATGTCTGCAATGATCGTGTATATCCCACAGGTCGAAAAGAAATAGCAGGGCAAAATGCCCTGCTATCATTACTCTTTTTTTCGAAAAGATTGTGGGAAATATCTTTCAAATGTCTCAGGGTCTACTTCATTAAGGAGCGATTGGGACATCATATGCATCACGATCAGGAAAGTCAGATAAAAGGACCATTGTCCACATTTTCGTGAGCTGTTCTCGATCGTTTTGAGCATCCGGCTGATCAGTTTTTTGGATGTCCGGACTTCTTCCGGTTTTAACTGCAGCATCTGGTCTTTAATATGTATCAGCATGGTTGTCCTCCATATTTCAGATAGTAACGGTATTTGTAGTAGTGATAAAGAAATTCATCCCTTGCATCCGGGGAAAGAGATTCATGCAACAGATCCAGTGGACACTCATAAAGTAACTGGACCGCATCCAACAACCGGACTTTTCTTGCAAAAGCATTGAATTTCCTTTTATCAGCAAAAAATGCGTACAGCTCTTCCATGGAATGGAAACAGGTATAGTGGTTCAGCGCATATTGGATACATACATGAATGTTATATTCTGCGTATCCAAGCAGGAAAAATTCTTTTGGAAATTTGATAAGTTCCCCCTGGAGTACTTTCTCGTAAACCAAAAGGACACGCTGCCTTTTATTAAACGAGATCTGATCCGGATACATGAAGCAGGCGACGTAAAACAGGTCTGTTTCCGGATCCAGTTCCGGTGGAAATTTGATTAATTTGATCAGACGTTTCATGTGCAATCGTTCTACAACCTTTGGTGTGAGAAATGTTTTGGTTTGCTGCGGTGTCCAGTGCAGAATCCCTTCTGTAATGTACCGCAGAACTTTCCTGAGATCGTTACTGTTTTGGACACGAGGAAGATACGTTTGTGAAAATTCCTTCCGGTTTCCTATCAGGATCTGTTCATATTCTGTCAGAATGCCAATGTAATTCATAGTAGAATTACCTCCTTATTTTTGTTGTTACTTATAGTATCGTGAAAAACCTCAAAAATCAGTTTTTTTTGGACAGGGAGTTTTATATGCGGAAATATTTGAAGTATCTTTTCATCCCCTTGCTTCTGATTGTCGGTATCTTAGCAGCAAGAGGGTTGTATCATTACCAAAAACAGTATACCGGCGAAGAATGGTTCCAGAAACAGGAATCGTATATCAGTAACCTGCGGACCTATGTAGGGGAAATGGACGATGTGTTTGCTTTGTATATTGCAGGAAGTATCCAGGAAGACGATTTCTTAAATCATATTTCTGTCCTGCAGGGAGAACTGGATATCATCCAGGGATGTTATAAAAAAGAACAGACGGATCATCCTGTTCGAACCGGAACCTACACCTATGAAGAAAAATTAGGGTGTGAAGGGGTTAGCGAAACCATGGATAATTTGCAGGAGGTTCTTATTATGGCCCAAGGTAACAGCAGTGATATTGATACTTTATCTTACAAATATCTGGCACTGCATCAAAGCATCATTGATTCCATGGCGAAATACACAACCGCACAGGTTATGATGAAAGCAGAATAGGTTTGTTTTGCATTAGATTCTACATACTATAGGAAAAGGAGGATTTCTTATGCACAAAAAACGTATGATTTTATTTTTTATGTCAGTATCTATAGGACTGATGCCAATACAGGCATTTGCGGCAGAAACAACTGACTCAATCGTATCTGAAGCGACGGAGGACATTTCAGATCTTTCGGAATTTGATGAAACTACTGTTCCAGACAATCTTAGTAGTTCTTTTTCCGCAAAATCGGAATACTTGAATTCCATTATGTCTACGGATGCTTTCGAAGAAATGTATTCCAATATCCAGTCCATGGTGACTACTACAGATCAGACCAGTCTGGCTGATTATTACAAAGAAAATTATGAGATCACCATCCCATCCGGTGATTTCTTTGATGTTTCCGATGTAGATATTACCAGTGGGTATGACAACAGCGTTACAAATGCACAGTATCTTGCTTTGGCATATAATTTTACAGAAAATTATAATCAGATGGTGGATGCCAGTGGACAGTCTGGAAACAGTATGCAGATATTTCAGCAGGAGTATGGGGATATTGCAAACAGTTTGAAGCTGGAAACCCCAACCATCCCGAAAGGCTTTGATATGTCCAGTCTGGTATCCTCTGCAGCATCGTCTGTTACTTCCACGTACAAAAGTGCGTTAAACAGCAGCGGAGTTTCCGCAGTCAGGGACAGTATCGATACCCAATGGATCTTTGATAAAGCATTATCCGGTCCTGACAGCTACTCTCTGAAATCTTATAAAACACTGCAGTCAATGAACAGCGCCGCCTCCAATGCAAATAACAAAACTCAGTCCAGTCGTTTTAATTCTTCTGTTTCGCAAAACAGAGATGCTTATAAAAAACTCAGCGGGGACGTTTTGACAAAATCCCAGAGTGACTTGATGAAAGTGATCGATACTGACAGTTCTTATCTTTTAACAGAAAATGACCGGCAGAAACGGAAGATCGCAAATGAAAAGTTAAAGGATGCAACAAAGGTCAGTGGTAAAGTCCAGCGAAAATGGGCTTGGCTTACAGACCAGGCACAGGATGGCTGGGATTTTATTAAAGGTAACGTAAAAGAAAGTGTCGATGATGTCACGGAGACCGCAGATAAAATATCGGATAAATGGGCATCCTTTACCGGTGCAAAAGATTCTAAGATTTACAAGATCAATGAATTTATGAAAGAACAAGAAAAAAAAGAAAAAAACAAATAAAAATAAAAGGCACCGGGAATGTGTGATCAATCCTGGTGTTTTTTTTGGCTTTTGAGGAAAGTTGGGGACGATTCACCATTCTATAAGTAAGAAGAAAAATCATAGGATGGTGAAAGATATGGCAAGTGCTAATGCTAATTTACATAAGGCAAAGGATGCTAAAAACGATGAGTTCTATACTCAGTTTACAGATGTTGCAAAGGAATTGATGCAATAACAGAACTTAATTCAAAACCAATAAGACAATATTCAATTGACAAAGAGTTGATTGCTGAGTATCCCTCAATAAGAGAAGTAGAAAGACAAACGGGATTTGCTAATGCGAATATTTCTGCTTGTTGTAGCATTACATCATAATACACAATACGGATTCATATGGCGATTTAAGGAGGATGATGAATATGAAAATAAGAATTAAAAATCCGATATGGGGTGTTCCAATTACATTTTTGGATAAATACAATCCTGAGCATTTTGAGATAGTTGGACGAGCTGATGCAAATATAGCTAATGAATTGCATCCTTGTTATATATCAGGATTTAAAGATAAGGGCGGTGCACCATTAGTCAATGGTCAATTCGTATATAAACGTATTCTTATTCATAAGAAAGTAGGTGCTTAATATGTCATTGGTTATACATACCGTTGTAAAAAATGGAATTGTTGTAAGTGCTGATACAAGGACTACTTGCAAAGATGGCAAAGGTAATACGAGATATGATGATACGGCTGAGAAAATAATTCCATTTCCGAATAGGATTGTTGTGACACATACTGGTGATTCTATGATAAATGATAAATTATCGGTAACAGAGTTTTTAATTGATTTGCGAAGAAAATGTGGTAAGAAAATTACTATAACTGATTTACCTATAAAACTTTTGAATGAATATCTTTCAAAATGTGGGAATAAAACTGCAAAAACATATTTTAAAGTGTCTGGATATGATGAAATATGTATGCTCGGTGGCAGAACATATTCTATAAATGGTGAAGAGAAAACCATTACGCTTTCGAGGCAACCTTTCAATTATGGGGCGAGTTTTGATGGAACGACAGGCGTTGCTTATGCTATGATGAATATTGCTGATTATTCTAATATGTCTTTGAAAGAGGCAATAGATTTAACTGAATCAACATTATCAGCCAACATTACTGCATATAAATATGCCCCATCTCAGATTATTGGCGGTAATGTTCAGACTTATGTTATAGATGCTGTGAAGGATATTTCAGGTTGGTTAATCAACGGCACTATTTCTACCGATGTTAATGCTCCTGATGATGGTATTATTCAATATCGAGAACAGCAAACAAAAAGATTTATGCAACAAATGAACAAACAGAAAAATAAGAAAGGAACTAAATAATTATGAAAATCACACCAATTCAGGTCACAATAGCTGACCTTACAAAAACTATAAAGACGATGGAGACGGCGGTGTATTCGGCTATGATGACCATCTTACGATTAGACCGGCTTATCAGCGTGAGTTCGTTTACAAAGATAAGCAGAGGGATTTAGTTATAGACTCTATCAGAAAAGGTAGACCACTTAATGTTATGTACTGGTCAAAGACCGGAAACGATACATATGAGGTGCTTGATGGACAGCAGCGTACTATTTCTGTTGCTAAGTACGTCAATAAGGACTTTCCAATCAAGGTCAACGGAAATGATAAGTTCTTCCAGAACCTTACTGATACGGAACGTGACCAGATTCTTAATTATGAACTGACTGTTTATATCTGTGAGGGAACAGAAGAAGAAAAGTCGGAATGGTTCAAGATTATCAATATTGCTGGTGAAACTCTTACACCACAGGAACTTTTAAATGCAACCTATACAGGAACATGGCTTACGGATGCAAAAAACTATTTTTCAAAGAGAAACTGTGTTGCTGGACAGATGGCAGATAAATATATCAAGGGAAATCCTATCCGACAGGATTATCTTGAAAAGGTATTGTCATGGATTGCCGACAGAGATCATTTGGAGTCAGGACAGATGTACATGGCAATTCATCAGCATGATGCAGATGCAAATGATTTGTGACTTTATTCCCAGACTGTTATCAACTGGGCTAAAATGTTGTTTCCGACACCACGCAAAGGCATGACTGATGCACAGGATTGGGGTTTACTTTACAATAAATATCACAATAAACAGTACAACAGTAATACACTTGAAGCTGATATTCAGAAACTTCTTATGGATGATGATGTTACAAAGAATTCTGGTATCATTCCTTATGTATTATCAGATAGAACAAAACATGATGAAAAGAATCTGTCTATCAGAGCATTCACAGAAGCCCAGAAACGTAGAGCATATGAACGCCAGGGGCATAAATGTCCATGCTGTGTAAAGAATGGAATTGATACAGAGTATGCTTATAATGAGATGCATGGCGACCATATCAAGAAGTGCAACAATGACAAGAGTAATCAGTAAGAAATTGTAATTCACTAAAACGAAATCACATTTTATTTTGAAGAGGACTGTTGCTGATGCATCAGTCCTTTTTTTCGTCCGAAAAAGTCCAAAATCAAATGAAATTCACCATACTATGATATAGGAGGTGATTTTTTATGTGTGATACTGAAGTAGAGTGCGACTATGAAACATATGACCGCCTGGTGGACCGTTTTTCTAAGATGGAATACCAGGCGGAAGAGTATGTCCCGGATGAAGCCGAAATGGATCGTTACGTGGAACATGGAGATGGAAGTTATATGGATTTCCTGATCTGGATTATGGAAACTGGCGTGGAAACAGAGGAAAACCGGTTTATGCGGAGACGGATCAATGCATATCTGCGGGAGCATTTAACTTTGACAGACGAGAAACCGGCATGGCTGAAAAGGAGGATGGCGGCAAGGGCTGCCAAAAAGAAAAAATGATCGTTATTTATGCAGAAAAGCCTGATATGGGAACAAAGATAGCGGCAGCACTCGATGGGATTTCTTTAGGTTCAAGAAAAGTTTCTTTTTCAGAGATCGAAAAGTATGAAAAACAGATCAAAGCACAACGGGCAAAAGACGGGTGTTTTATGATCCGATACGACCATCAGGAAACCTGTGTGATCTGGGGTTACGGGCATATGTGTGAGTTGAAACAGGCGAAAGACATTAACCCTGCATATGCAAAATGGTCCAATATCCCCCTTCCTTATATTCCGGAACAGTATGAGCTGAAATTAGTGGAAGGCGCGAACCAACAATACCGAAAGATCCGCGAAATGTTCCGAAAGGCAGATAAAGTGATCTGTGCAACTGATAATGACCGTGAAGGGGATCTTATTATGGATTACCTGTGTACTTATATGGGATACCATGGAAAATATTGGAGAGCGATCTATTATGAGCAGTCAAAGGAGTCTTTCCAGAAAGCTTTTTCCCCAGAAAATCTGGTTTCCTATCAGAAACGAAAACCGGTGATCGATGCCGGACGTGCCAGAAGCGCAGGTGATTTCCTTGTTGGTTCAGGGCTAACTGTTGCTATGACCTTAAAATATCCAGGAAATAAGGTATTGTCTGTTGGGCGCGTGCAGACAGCTGTTTTGGAAATGATCGTTGAACGGGAACGAGCCATTCGCGATTTTAAACCGGAACGTTTTTATTCGGTAAAAGGAAAATTTGTGACGGACGAAAAAGAAGTGTACGAAGGTTCCTATCAGACGAAACAGATCTTTGAACGGGAAAAGGTGCGTGAACTACTCCAAAAATTAAGAAGTACAGATCATAGCACTGTTGCTGAAGTTCAAAAGAAAAAGGCGAAAAAAAATAAACCGTATCTTTACAACCTGCAGACCTTGCAGATGGACTGCAATAAAAAGTTCGGGCTGAATCTTTCCGATACGTTAAAGATTGCCCAGAAACTTTATGAGGATGGGTATACGACTTATCCGCGTACCGATTCCATGTATCTGCCTAATGACATGGTACCGGAGATGGAAGAAGTATTGCTCCGGTTAGTGTCTACAGATGCCTACAAAAAATATGCACCTAACCAGTCTGTACAAGCTGCTATGGATATTTCCAGACATTATTTTGACAGTACAAAGGTGGAAAGCCATTATGCGATCGTTCCTACAAAAAAAACTGCAAAACTGCAGGGTACAGAACAAAAAGTTTATGACCTGATCGCACGTTCTGTTCTGTGTATGCTGTATCCAGACGCTGTGATTTCCAAAACAACGATCCGGACTGCGTGCGATGGGGAAATCTTTTTCACAAACGGAACATCCATCGTAGAACCGGGATTTTATACCGTCCTCGGCCTTCCAAAAGAAACCTTTCTTCCGTCATTAACTGAAGGAGAAAAGGTCAATGGAACGTTTTCGGCAGATGAAAAATGGACGGAACCACCAAAACGCTACACGGACGCAACGCTTTTGTCAGCTATGATCAATTGCGGGAAGACCTTGGAGGACGAAGACCTCCGGAACCTTATGGCTGGAAAGGCGGGGGAACAGCCGAAAGGACTTGGCAGACCATCTTCCCAGGCTTCTATTGTAAAAACGTTGGAAACCCGTGGGTATACGGAAAAACAGGGAAAATCCATTCAACCGACTGAAAAGGGAATGCTGATGATGGATTGCTTCCCGGTAGAAGAATTAAAATCAGCAGTTATGACAGCACAGTGGGAAAAACGGCTGGATGATATCGAACATGGTCTGGATTCCTATACCGCATTCATGAGCGACATGGAAGATGCAGTCAGGACATGGACCAGAGAGATTCTTGATGCTCCAGTCAGAGAAGAATTTATTAGGAGGACGATTATGGAAACAGATTATAAATGCCCGGAATGCGGCAAGCCGATCGACAAATATCCATGGGGATATGGTTGCTCCGGCCATAAAGAGAAAAGCTGTGACTTTCACATCCGGTCAGAGATCGCCGGCGTAGAGATTCCGGAAAAAGAATGGGATGCATTCTTTACAAATGGAAAAACCGGGATGATCAAGGGATTCAAAAAGAAAGATGGCGGAACCTTCAGTGCGATGCTAAAGTATGATCCAGATTCTAAACAGGTAGTATTTGCTTTTGAAAGCGAATCCGATCTGAAGTGCCCAACTTGCGGAAGATCCTTACTGGAATCTACCAGGACTTATACCTGCCCGGGAACAAAAGACAATAGCTGCGCGTTTGTCCTTTGGAAGCGTGTTTATGACAAGATCCTTCCACAATCCGTGGTCAAAAAGCTTTTGAAAGATGGTGTCAGTGATCCAGTGTCTGGATTAAAGGGAAGGGACGGAAGTTCTTTTACAGCACCGTTAAAACTGGATAAAGAAACCGGTCGGGTAACGATCTATCATGTAGAAAAGGAGTGCAGTTATGTCTGCCCGATCTGCGAAAGCCCTATGAAAGAATATTCCTGGGGATATGGATGTACCGATACGGACCTTTGCGGTTTCCGCGTAGGAAAAAAGATCTGCGCCCATGACTTGACGGAAGAAGAACTGCAGGATCTGTTCGAAAAAGGAGAAACAGATGTATTGAAATTCTATTCCGGAAATAAGCAGAAGGACTTTTATGCACGCCTAGTAGTTGACAGGGAAGAACGAAAAGTCAAGTTTGAATACGATGAATGGTCAACTACTCCTAACTAAAGTCAGGAGCTTGAAAAGGGGTAGTTGAGCAGAGCGGTGACACAT
>ERZ827488.2176-NODE-2176-length-20059-cov-10.460058_pt1 | contig 20059 bp, 19 predicted proteins | sample MGYA00519771_ERZ827488 | MGnify/ENA primary metagenome ERZ827488 (study PRJEB31778, sample SAMEA3449323) | human gut metagenome | biome: human gut; feature: human-associated habitat; material: faeces | place: United Kingdom | collected 2010/2012 ... | reverse complement strand
GCCGTTTTTATTCCACCAGCGAAGCTGGTGGTTGTCGCTCGCTCAAGCTACCCAACGCAAAAGACCGCTGCGGCCTCCGGAGAGATCGCAGCGGTCCTTTCTTTTATGCTCAGTAGCACTTTTTGCAAGCCGTGAATCCGCGGGATTTTGCAGTGGACAGGCTCACTTTCTCAGGGCCTTTCATTCCGCTGCAGTTGGGGTTGCTGTGGTACTTCTTGCCGCCATGGGTGGGGATCCACACCATTTGGCTGGTCGTCTGGCCGGAAGATGCACTGCCCGTGCTCTTTTTGCTGCCGGAAGTGGTCGTGGTCTTTTTGCTGCTGGCGGCAGCGGCGGCCTTCTGGGCATCCAGCTTTTTCTGCCCGGCCGTATACAAAGCTGTCGTGTCGCTGGTGGTGCCGTTCAGCAGCACCGAGCCATTCTGGATGTCCAGAATGGGCATGCCGTTCACGTCCAGTGTGCCGGCATACACGCCGTACAGGGTCATCTGCTGTGCCGGGGCCGCCGCCTTGAAGGCATCAAATTTCGACTTCTGCACGGCCACATACCACACGCCGTCGGCGGTGTCAAAGCCAAAAATAAATGCAGTATCGTTGCTGGTAGCCGCACTGTAATTGGGCGTACCGGTAATAGTGATAGGCTGTCCCAGCGGCTGAGACGTTGCCTGCGCATAGGGTACCGTCTGGCAGGAACTGCTGTCCACCGCCGCAAAGGCCGCCGGGCAGCACAACAGGCTCAGGCACAGGGCTAGTGCCGCTGCAAGAATCCGGAATTGTTTTTTCATCACACACATCCTCCTCTGTTTGCCGGTCACCCGGCTATTTTACGGTTTGATCGTACCTCCTGTTTCTCTGTGCAGCAATTCCCAGAATGTGTTGTTTTTCGGCACATTCCGACGCATTCAGGAGGCAAGATCAGTTCTCACCATATATTACACCACTTTATGTTCATTTACGAACCGTAATATGGCATTCATTTCAAGCAAAATTCACCTCATAATAGTATTGGGGTGATAATAATGGATGAACTCAGAATTAAAAAGCTCTCCGAACCTGTTACATTTACGATTCGCGTAGACAAGTCAATCGTCGATTTCTACGATGATCTTGCCGGAAAAACAAATCGCTCCCGCAATGAGCTGATCGGGCTTGCTTTGGACTACGCCAAGGATAAGATCATCGTGGAAGAATAAGCGTTCTTTCCGTAAACAAAAAATGCGAACGAAAGCATTTCTGCTCTCGTTCGCATTTTTTTATTGCTTCACACAGCGTGTCGTGTTGCGGGCGCTCCGGATCAGATGCCGGCGGCAGCGTTCTGACCGGCAAAGCGGCCGAAGGTGGCGCTGCGGCCTGCGGCGGCACCAGCCATCAGGCAGGGATAGCTGCCGGAGAAGTAGTTGCCGCTCATGTCACCGATAACATACAGGCCCGGGATGGCCTTGAAGTCGTGGTCCAGTGCGTGCATGTTGTTGTCGATCTGGATGCCGTCGATGGTGCAGATGAGGTAGCCGCCGGACTGGCGCACACCGTAGAAGGGAGCTTCGCTCAGGGTGGACAGACGATAGTCCTCCTTACCGTAATCCTCGTCCTCGCCCTTGGCAGCCAGCTCATTGTAGCGATCCACCGTTGCGGTGAAGGTGTCCTTGGGCAGGCCCAGCTTGTCGGCCAGCTCCTCCACGGTGTCGGCCTGCACGATGTAACCCTGGTCCTGCAGATCGGCGTTCATGCCCTCGATGTACTCAATGGGGAACACCGGAGCGGTGCCGTTCACATGCGGGTACAGACGGCTGCAGCCGTGGGTGGCAAAGCGCTCCACATCCTCGGGGTACTTGCTGTCCCACACAGTGCAGTAGGTGTGGTAGGGCTGGCTGGCTGCAGCGTGCAGCACCAGATCGTAAGGCATGTACTCGTTCATGAAGCGCTCACCGTTCAGGTTCACCTTCAGGAACGGCTGGCTGCCCATCCAGAACAGGGCACCGTCGTTGGCCTTGCCGTACTCCCCCACCTGGTCGGGCTTGATGGCACCGCGGTCAAAGATCATGGAGGTGTGGGTCTGGTCCATGATAGCACCGGCCCACAGGCAGGCCTTGATACCGTCGCCCTTGGCACCGGGCTTGGAATAGTTGACGCAGGTCTGCTCCACGCTCTGGGGCTGCAGGGCGTTCATCATGGTTTCATTGCCGCTGTAGCCGCCGCAGGCCAGAATGACGCCCTTGGATGCGTTGTAGCGCACATACTCGTCGTTGGCATTCTTGGCGATCAGGCCGGTGACGCGGTTGCCGTCCTTTTCCAGCTTGACCATGGTGATCTCGTACTGCACTTCCAGACCGTCGGCCTCGGCGTGCTTGAGCACGGCGTCCATGGTCAGCTGCTCGCTGTACTCGTCGCCGTACTGGGTGCTGTGGCCCACGTCCAGCACCTCGTAGTTGTCGTTGTCATGCTTTTCGTCGATCTCGTGGCGGAAGTCGATGCCGCTCTCGGCCAGTACGTCGGTGAACCAGTCGATGGTCTCACCGCTGCGGTCTGCCCACACCTGTGCCAGGCTGCGGCGGGTGTAGCCCTGGCTCCAATTGCACAGGTAGCGCACAGCGTCCTTCTTGTTCACGTCATCGCCGTCCTCCTGCTGCTGCTTGGAGCCGCAGGCAGCCAGCGTGTCGCGGATGCCGCTGGCCATGTCGTGACCAAACTTCTCGATGAGGATGGTCTTGGCACCAGCCTCGGCGGCAGCGGCGGCAGCAAAGGTACCGGAAGAACCGGCACCCACCACCAGAACCTCGCAGTCCACGGTCTGCTTGATGTCGCTCTCGGCCACTTCGGGCTCCTCGCCCAGCCAGTCGGCGGTAGAGGCAGTCTCCTCGGTGGTCTGCTCAGCGGGGTTGATGGCACCGCCGCTGGCCTGACGGATGCAGTCGGCCACAGCATTCTGCACAGCCTTGCTGGTCACGGTGGCACCGGTCACACCGTCGATCTGGCTGGTCTGAGCGTTCATCACCTGCTCGATCAGCTTGTCCTTGGCGGCCTGGCCGATGCTGTCGGTCTCGCCGGACAGGTCCAGCTCCACCTTGGTGATGCTGGCAGCGTCAAAGGTCACCGTGGCGGTGATCTCGCTCATGCCCTTGGCGGTGGCAGTGTAGGTGCCGGGGGTGTAGATGCCGGCTGCACCGGAAGATGCAGCAGCGGTGGAGCTGCTGGCTACATTGCAGGCAGCCAGACCGGCTGCGGTGACGCTGCTCATGGCGGCGGCTGCTGCGATTTTCAGAAATCCTTTGCGGGAGATCTTTTCCATAATAAGGTTCCTTTCTCTTCTTTTTCTTCGTGCTTTGTTCCAGAGTGGCAAAAATGCTTTGCCATTCTTGTTAAAAGTATCACATTTACAACCAAAGAAAAAGAAGTTATAATATCCCTGTAGGTATCAAGAAAAACTTGCGTTTTATTTCTGGAAAGGAACCTCCCATGACCATTCAGCAGCTGCGCTATTTTCTGGCCCTGTGTCAGGACCTGAACTATACCCGCACGGCCGGGCGGCTGTATCTGTCGCGGCAGGCGCTGCGCCTCAGCATTGCCGCGCTGGAAAACGAGCTCTGCGGCCCGCTGTTCATCAATGTGCGTAATCACCTCGCCCTGACCGAAAAGGGCCAGCGTTTCCGGGCACAGGCCGCGCCGGTGGTGGAGCAATTTGACCGGATGTGCGCGCAGGCGTATCAGGATATCCGGTCCCCCGCCCTGCGGCTGGGCATCAGTGTGGCGTTGGTGCCCAGCTACCTGCCCATGCTGGGGAATGTGCTGGAGCAGTTCCGGCAGCAATACCCGGGCATCCCGCTGGAAACCACATTGCTCTCCAACGACGCCGTATGTGCACAATTGCAGAACGGCACGCTGGACGCCGGGCTGGTGATGGACCTGGGCGGCTGCGCGGCCGGGCTTGCCCGCACCGCGCTCACCCGGCACACTGCGGCCCTGCTGGTGCCCCGCTGCAGCCCGTTCTGGGGGCGCAGCAGCATCGCCCCGGCAGAGCTGGACGGCCAGCTGCTGTTGGTGCCGGGCCTTGCGCCGGAGCCGCTGGCCCCGCTGTGGAATACCCTGCGGCAGGCCGGTGCCCGCCCGAAGGTAGAGATCGGCGAGCAATACTATCAAGTGCTTTACCGCACCCAGGAGCGCAACGGTCTGGCCCTGGACCGGTTGGAGATCACCTCCGACCACAGCATGGACAATGTTCAGGACGTGGCACTGGACGGCATGCCGCCCATCTGCGCCGCCTTTTTGCAGCCGGAGCCCGCAGAGCACCCCTGTGGCCGGCTTTTGTGCAGCTTTTTGCAGGAACACCTGCGCAATCTATGAAAGAAGGGACCTCTTATGCATTTTTATGGAACCATCGGCCCGGCCTGCGCCAGTGCCGGAACTCTGCGCCGCCTTGTGGACGCCGGCATGACCGGCCTGCGCATGAACCTTTCCCACGGGGCGCTGGCCGAACACGCTGACTGGCTGACAATGATCCACGCCGTCGGCATTCCGGACCTGCTCATCGACCTGCAGGGGCCGGAACTGCGTGTCGGGCGGCTGGCCAGCCCGGTCACCCTGCCGGAGGGCGGCACGGTACAGCTGGGTGCAGGCGGCATCCCCTGCCCTGTCCAGCTCGTGCAGGCGGCCCGCCCCGGGCAGCAGCTTTTGCTGGACGACGGCAAGCTGCTGGTGGAAGTAACTGCCGCCGGGCCGGATGCACTGGTCTGCACCGTACTGCGGGGCGGCGTTCTGCAAAGCCGCAAGAGCATTGCCGCCCCGGGTCTGTCGGTGCCCATGCCCACCCTGACAAGTGAGGACCTTGCCAACCTGCGCATCGCAGCTTCCTGCGGCGTCACCGGGGTCATGCTGCCCTTCGTGCGCGGGAAACAGGACATCCTTGCTTTGCGGCAGGCGCTGGCCGAGGCCGGTGCGCCGCAGATCCGCATCTTTGCAAAGATCGAGAACCTTGCCGGGGTGCAGGCCCTGCCGGAGTTTCTGTCCCTCGTGGACGAGGTGGTCATTGCCCGCGGCGACCTGGGCAACGCCATGCCGCTGTGGGAGCTGCCCCGCTGTCAGAAACAGCTTTCCGCCGCCTGCCGGGCCGCCGGGGTGCCCTTTATGGTGGTCACCCAGATGCTGGACAGCATGTGCACCCGTGCCGTGCCCACCCGCGCCGAGGTGAGCGATATTTACAATGCTGTGTTGGATGGTGCGTCCAGCCTGATGCTCACCGGCGAGACCGCCGCCGGGCAGTACCCCGTGCAAGCCATGGAGTTCCTGGTTCGGACGGCAAACACCGCCCTGTAAGGCAGTTCGGCCTTCTGCGCGCTTTTTCGGCCCGAAATGACAAAAAGGATGGATTCTGTCGTAAAGAGTTGGTATAATGAAGGCAAAATATTTTTGCAGGAAGGTTTTTCTATGGGAATCGTAGTCATCGGAGCCGTTTTTGTGGACATCAAGGGGTACCCCCTTTCCACCTACATCCCGGGCGGGCGCAACTCCGGCCGGGTCGAGCAGGTACACGGTGGTGTGAGCCGCAACATCGTGGAGGACATCGCCAATGTGGAGCTGCGCCCCACCTTTGTGGGTCTGGTGGACGACACCGGCATGGGCCAGGATGTCATCGACAAGCTGCGCGACCACAAGGTGAACACCCAGTTCATCCGCCGCGTGAAGGACGGCATGGGCACCTGGCTGGCCGTGTTCAACAACGACGGTGACGTATGCGCCTCCATCTCCAAGCGCCCGGACACCACTCCCCTCACCGCTCTGCTGAAAGAGCAGGGAGACGAGATCTTCAAGGACTGTGACAGCATCGCGCTGGAGCTGGATCTGGAAAAAGAGACGGTCAAGCAGGTGCTGCGCTTTGCCAAAAAGTACAACAAGCGGGTCTACGCGGCCATCTCCAACATGAGCATCGCCATGGAGCGCCGCGACTTTTTGCAGCAGGTGGACTGCTTTGTGTGCAACCAGCAGGAAGCCGGGCTGCTCTTCTCGGACGATTACGACCACCTTTCCCCCGCTGCCATGCGGGAGGTGCTGGCCGCCAACGCGCACAGCGCCAACATCCCCTGCATGGTGGTCACCATGGGCGGGCAGGGTGCCGTGTATGCCCGCGCCAACGGCGAAAGCGGCGTTGTGCCCGCCAAGAAGGTGGATGTGATCGACACCACCGGTGCCGGTGACGCCTTCTTTGCCGGTACAGTCATCGGCCTGACCTACGGCAAGAACCTGCCCGCCTCCTGCGAGATCGGCAGCCGTCTGGCCGCCTCGGTGATCTCCATCACCGAAAACGTCTGCCCCCGGTTCCGCCCGCTGGAATTCGGGCTGGACATTCCCGTGCTGGACTGAGTTACACCCAAAAGCGCCGGAGCATTCCCGCAAAAGGGAGCGCTCCGGCGCTTGTTTTTTGTTTGTCAGAGTTCGTTGATGGCTGCTGTGACGGGCATTGCCTGCAATCGCTTCACCGGGCCGTGCACCGCAAGCGCCGCTGCACCTGCCACGAACAGACAGAGCACTGCCAGCAGCCCGAAGGGCACCCGCCACACGACGCCGAAATAGTGGGTGATCAGCCGGGTATACAGTGCACGGTGCAGCACAAGGCCGGCAGCAGCGGCAGGCACAACGCCGGGCACACGGCCCACGCCGCACATTCTGCCGCCAGCATGGCCGCAGCCAGCCCGGTGACCAGACTTTTGTCATCCTCCAGCAGTAAGATCCGCTCCATGGTGCAGTTTCTTCTTTTTACAAAAAATGCCGGGTGCTGCCGCAGGTACGGCAGCTGCCCGGCGTGCAGTCACGCATTCTGTTGTTTGTACTGTTCGCCCCACACCCGCATGGCATCCATGATGGGCTGCAGGCTCCGGCTTGATGGCCGCTTTTAACTGCGGTGTATTGACCGAACCGAGCTGGAACAGATGATCCGCGAACACGGATTTATCGTTTCCGACAGCTAAAATGTATTTCAGCAGATCTCCCGTAATATGCCGGGCCGTACCATCCGACCGAAATTTCCGTCGTAGTTCAGGTTTCCACGCAAGAATGACAGAGCATTCCCGTCCTCTCGCTGCAGTCCTGCACCCCGATAAAAAGCTGCCCGCATACCGTGTGATCTTGTCACATCCGGTATGCGGGCAGCTTGTCTTTTCTGATTTTACGCGCTTTTGGGGCTTATTTTGCCACGATCTCGTCGGCCAGAGCGTCCATCTGGGCTTCCGCGGCAGCATTGGCAGCAGAGCGGATGGTGACCACGTTCTCGCAGACCGTGATGTTCTTCATGCCTTCCAGCTCGGCGCGCATGAGTTTGGCAGCCATGGGGGCCCAGGTGCCGTTCTCCATCAGGCCGACGGTACGGTTCTGGAACGCCTTGGTCTTGAGGTGGGTCAGCAGGGACTCCATCGGCGGGAAGAGGAAGCCGTCATAGGTGGCGCAGGCCAGAACGATCTTTCCGCAGCGGAATGCCTCGGTGACGGCGTAGGACACATCGGTGCGGGTCAGGTCCATCTCCACCACCTTTGCGCCCTTGGCACGCAGCTTTTCGGCCATGGTGTGGGCCGCGGCGCGGGTATGGCCGTGGATGGAAGCACTGGCCACCAGGATCTTTTCCGGCTCCTCCGGCTTGTAGCTGGACCAGGTATCATAATAGGCCAGATACTTGCCCAGGTCCCCGGTGAGCACCGGGCCGTGCAGCGGGCAGATGGTGGCAATATCCAGTGCGGCTGCCTTTTTGAGCAGTGCCTGCACCTGCGGGCCGTACTTGCCCACGATGTTCAGGTAATACCGGCGGGCTTCGCTGGCCCAGTCGGCCTTTTCGTCAAACTTTGCCACCGCCCCGAAGCGGCCGAAACCGTCGGCGGAGAACAGCACCTTTTCGCTGCTCTCATAGCTGACCATGACCTCCGGCCAGTGCACCATGGGTGCAAACACAAAGGTGAGGGTGTGGCTCCCCAGAGACAAGCTCTCGCCGTCCTTCACCACCACACGGCGCTCCTTGGCCACGGCATCCGGGCCGAAGAACTGCTCCATATACACAAAGGTCTTGGCGTTGCCCACCACCTTCATGTCCGGGTACTTAGCGGCCAGGCGGGCAATGTTGGCACCATGGTCCGGCTCCATGTGGGAGACCACCAGATATTCCGGCATGCGGTCGCCCAGCGCTTCGGTGAGGTTTGCCAGCCAGGCATCCGTGGCACGGTTGTCCACCGTATCCAGAATGGCGACCTTTTCATCCAGAATGACATAGGAGTTGTAGCTGACGCCGGTTGGCACCGGGTACTGACTTTCAAACAGGTCGATGGTGGTATCGTCCACCCCCACGCCCAGAATGGCATTGCTGATCTTCTGTACGCTCATAAATCCCATGCTCCTTTATTTTTATGCTGTGCCGCAGAAAGCGGCCGATTTTTCTTAAGAACAATTCCTAGTATAGCACATCGTCAGAAATTTAGCAAGAGGGATCTGCGGCTTTTCCCTCCCGGACCCCTGACCACAACCGTTATTCATCGCCCCTGCTTTCCGGCAGGCGGGCAGACACGGGGCGGCCCGGCTCGGTGTCCAGCTCCAGCAGGGCCGCAGCGCTGGCGTCATCCATCGTCTGTACGGCCCGCAATTTGCGGCTGATGGCACGGCTGCGCACGCCGATAAGGTTGTCCAGCTCTTCGTCGGTCTGGCGCAGACGCTGCTGCAGCTTGGAAAGCCCCTGCCCGAACTTGTCGAACTCCGTCTTGACAGCACCCAGCAGCTGCCACACCTCGCCCGAACGCTTCTGGATGGCAAGGGTCTTGAAGCCCATCTGCAGGCTGTTGAGCAGGGCCGCCATGGTGCTGGGGCCGGCCACGTTCACCTGATAGTCCCGCTGCAGCACCTCCAGCAGGCCCGCATTCACCACTTCGGCGTACAGGCCCTCAAAAGGCAGAAACAGGATGCCGAAGGCTGTGGTATAAGGCGGCTCCACATACTTTTCGCGGATGTCCTTGGCCTCGCTGCGCAGCACCAGTTCCAGTGCATGGCGGGCGTTTTCCACAGCCTGCGCATCGCCGGATGCCTGCGCATCCTGCAGGTGGGCGTAGGTATCACCGGGGAACTTGGAGTCGATCGGCAGCCAGACACTGCCGCCGTCGGCACCCGGCATTTTGATAGCGTACTCCACCCGCTGGGCGCTGCCGGGGATGGTGGCCACATTGGTGTCGTACTGCTCTGGGGCCAGAATTTCTTCCAGAATGGCTCCCAGCTGGATCTCGCCCAGGATGCCGCGGGTCTTGACGCCCGACAGCACCTGTTTCAGGCCGCCCACATCGGCGGCAAGGCTCTGCATCTCACCCAGGCCCTTGTACACCTGTTCCAGCTGGGCGTTGACCGCCTTGAAGCTCTCGGTCACCCGCTTCTGCAGGGCATCCTGCAGCTGCTCGTCCACCGTGCAGCGGATCTCGTCCAGCTTCTGGGCATTCTGTGCCTGCAGGGCGGCCATGCTTTCGGCCAGCGTTTTGCGCATTTCTTCCAGCTTGCGAGCGTTGGAAGCTTCCAGCCCCTGCAGGCGCTGTTCCATGGTCTGCTGCTGCGCGGCCTGCCCGGCATTCAGGGTGCTGCTCATACCCTGCACAGCGGTCTGCAGCGTTTCGCTGATGCCGCGCATGGCGTCGTAGTTCTGCCGGGCCAGCTCGGCCTGCTTCTGGGCAAAGAGCTTCGACTGGGCATCCAGCTGCTGACGCACCCACTCTTTGAGGGCTTCGTCGTCCTGCCGGGGTGCCTGTTTGCCGGAGCGGTACAGCAGCAGTGCCTGTAGCAGGCAGATGGCCACCAGCAGAACGGTGTAGAGTAATGCAAGAAATTCCATAGGGTATCTCCTTATAAAATCCAAGATCCGGGCCGTGCAGATGCAAAGCCCGGACCTTTTGCTTTTTACAGTGTCTCGTAGCGGCGCAGCGTCTGGCTCCACTGCAGCTGCTCGCCGTACAGGCCCACACCGTCGGCTTCCACCTCGCCCACCTGATTGTCACAGGGGTCGGCGCGGAAGGCGCACATGGGCGGGTCAAAGGGCGCACAGAGGGCACGGTTCGCCACCATGCGCCCGGTGTCCAGATTGCCGAAGTAGTGCAGGCGCATCTTCTCGTTCCCGGCACGGGCCATGGAGGCACCGGCCGAGCAGTCGGCGTACATCCAGCCGTGGGGCGCGATGTAGAACGCGGCCCAGTCGTGGCAGCCCACCATCTCCCGCCGCACCACCAGACCGCTCTGCCACTGGGCCGGGATGCCGGCCAGACGGCACAGCACGATGAAGGTAGAGGCCATGATGCCGCAGTCTCCCCGGCGGTTGTGGGCACAGCCGTCGGTGATGTTTTCCTGCACGAAGTAGGGCGGCTGGTAGTGGTAGTGGGTGTTGAGGGTCACATAGTCGTAGATGCGCTTTGCCTTCTGCACCGGGTCGGTGAGCCCCTGGGTGAGCTGGGCCGCCAGTGCCCGCAGATAGGGCGTGAACTCCAGATGTGGCAGCTCCTCCTGCGTATCAAAGGTTGGCTGCACGGGGTCCGCCTGCATATGCAGCGGGTCGGCATAGCGGGCCGTGGTACGGTAGCTGTACACCGCGCCAAAGGGCCGGTTCTCGGCAAGGTCGGCCTCCCAATACGCCGTGCGCTGGGCGGCATCTTCCGGGGCAATGCAGGTGGGCGGCTCGGTGAAGGAATCCAGCGTGATATTGCTCTGTGCCGGGCAGGCCGCCGGGAGCGGCAGCCACACCCGGACGTGCACGGTGCTGCGGCCCTGCTGCTTTGCAGCCGCAAGGGCAGCGGCAAAGGCTTCGTCGCTCATGCCGATGCTGGTTTCCAGCGTGATGTCCGCGCTGACTGCGCCGGTGCGCACCATCTGCTCGTGCTCCGGCTCATACCGCTCCCAGCTGGGGTGCTGCAGGGGCGGGTCGATCTGCCGTTCTGCCAGCTCCGGGTGGGTGGCCAGCAGGGTCTCGGCAAAGGAGCGGATGTACCGCTTCTCCCCTTCCACGAACCGCCAGTCCATGGCACCGGCCTTGTCCAGTGCACGGAATTCCTCCGGGGTAAAGTCCCGCACAAGGCTTTGCAGCATTTCCAGTGCCTGTGCTTCGGACACCGTGTACTCCAGCGGCAGGCGGCGCAGGATCTCCCGCTGGGCCAGCAGTGCATCCCGCATGGCATCCACCCCGCGGGGCGTGGGGTTTTCCGGCAGAGGGCCGGCAGGCTGCACCGGCTGGTTCTGAGTCTTTGTCCAGTCCTCCGCCAGGTAGGTGTCAATGCAGGCAATGGCCTCGGTATAATAGCCCGCCTCTTTCAGGCGGCGCACATCGTCCGGCAGGCCGAGGTTCAGGCTTGCCAGACAGGCATTCAGGTTCTTCATTGCATTCCGCTCCTCTTTTGTTCAGATTCAGCCGTTGATCTGGGTCTCCCAGAAGTTCGCAGCGTCCAGCATCCAGCCGTCGGCATCGGTGCCTGCGCCGGTACCCACGCCGTGGGTCGCATTGGGGAACAGCACCTCTTTGCAGGGCACATGGTGCTTTTCCAGTGCGCGGCTCAGCGCCGGGCGCTGAGCCGGGTAGCACAGCAGCGGGAACACATAATCGTTCTCGCCGTACCAGTGATACACCGGCGGGTAATCGTCGGTGACACAGTCAGAGATGTTCAGTTCATAGTACCGCCCCTCCAGCACAAAGGGGTCGATGGCAGCATGATAGACCGGCTTATACTCAAAGAAATTGTTGATGGGATAGCCCAGCAGCAAAGCACCGGGCTTGGGCACCCCATAGTGCTTGTAGCCCAGTTCGTCGCCGGAGAACACACCGGCCAGATGGCCGCCGGAGGAATAGCCCAGCAGGGCGTAGTTTTCCGGCTGCACATGGAACTGGTCTGCATGAGTGGTGATGAACCGGACAGCGTTGCCAAGGTCAGCCACCGGGGCGTTGTCCTTTGCCTTGAGGAACACGCGGTAGCGCAACACGAAGGCTGCGTAGCCCATCTGGTGCAGCCGCCATGCCGTGGCATAGCCCTCGGACATATTGGAAGTCTTGTTGAGCACATTGCCGGACATGACCACCACAAACTTGCTGCCGGGCACTTCCGACGGCCAGTAATACAGTTCCACGCCATCACGGGTGGCGTCTGCGGCGATCTCCTCCGGGGAGTACACTTTATAAGTCACCTGAGTGCCGGCTTCATAGGTATCGGCCAGATAGTTCAGAGCGTCGGCGCTGTCCTGTGCCATGTTGGCGCCCACATAGTCCGACAGCGTGGTACCTGCTTCCGGGGTGTCCGGGCTGTCCACGGCACTCTGCCAGGTCCACACGCCGCTGGCGGCGAATGTCGGATCGGCACGCAGGTCAGAGACGAGGGTATCCGGCGTAACGGTCAGATGGCCCGATGCGGCAGAGGCCTCCACCGGCAGGCCGGCCAGCAGCAGCGCAGCGGCCGAGGCACCGGTCACCTGCAGAAACTGGCGGCGAGAGATCTTGTTTTGCATAAAAGCATCCCCTTTTTTATAAATTCAAATTCTGATATTTTAGGAAGTGTACTGCTCCCAGAAAGCCACCGCATCCGTCATCCAGCCCTCCGCATCGGTGCCATTGCCGGTGCCGATGGCATGGGGTGCATTTTCATAGACGTGCACCTCACAGGGCACACCGTTTGCCTCCAACGCCTTCCGGACGGCCGGACCCTGGAACGGATATCCCAGAGTCTTCAGGGTAACATCATTCTTGCCGTACCAGAAATAGGTCGGTGGGAAGTCCGGTGTGATGCCGCCTGAGATATCCGACCAGTAATACCTCCAATCATACGATGCCAGATCCGCAAGCACATGATAGACCGGCTTGAGCTCTGCAAAATCGTTGACGGGGTAGCCCATCAGCAGTGCACCGGGCTTTGGCACATCATAGGCCTTGTAGCCATAGCGCTTATCCGAACTGAACAGCCCGCACAGCTGCCCGCCGGAGGAAAAGCCCACGAGGGCATAGTTTTCCGGCTGCACGCCGAACTGCTGTGCATGGTTCGTGATGAACTGCACCGCCCGGCCAAGGTCCTGCAGGGGGCCGTTGTTGCTGATATCCCACCAGATGCGATACCGCAGCACAAAGACGCTATAGCCCATCTTGTTCAGCTGCGCTGCCACAGCAATGCCCTCGTTCAGGTCGCCGCTTTTCATGGCCGCATTGCCGCCCACCACCAGCGCATATTTGCCATCGGCATTCGTGCCGGGGAACCAGAACAGCTGCACACAGCCCAGCGAGGAGTCGGCTGCGACCTCTTCCGGGCTGTACACCTGCCAGGTCACCTGCTTACCGGCTTCGTAGTTCTCAATGACGATGTTCAGGCCGTCGGCGCTGTCCTGTGCCGTGGTCTCACCCACATAGTCCAGAAGGGTCTTGTTTTCATACAGGCGGCGCAGTGCAAGGCTGTCCGCATCCCCTTTGCAATAGGTGGAGACCCCGCTGCCCGCAATGGCCGGGTCGGAGCGGATCTCCTTCATGGTCATATCGGTGGTGATGCGCCCTTCCGCATAGGCCGGCAGAGCCAGAACGGCCGCAAAACACAGCATGGCCGCACCGCGTTTCAGCAGATGTCCGAACATTTCACCCATTCCTTTCCGTTTTGAATCAGCCGGTGGTATGTGCTTCCCAGAAAGCCACCGCATCCGTCATCCAGCCCTCTGCATCGGTGCCGTTGCCGGTGCCGATGCTGTGCGGGGCATTCTGATAAACGACCATCTGATGGGGAATGTTGTTTCGCTCCAAGGTCCGGTCAAAATCCCTGTGCTGGCCAGGCATCTCGGCAGAGCTCAGCACAACATCGTTTTTCCCCCACCAGAAGTACACAGGCGGATAGTCTGCGTCTACCATATTACACAGGTTTGCCCAGTAGTAACGCCAGCCGCAGGTGCCAATGTCATACAGAATGTGGTAAAGCGGCTTCATCACTGTCAGGTCCACCACCGGGTAACCCAACAGCAGTGCACCGGGTCTTTCCACCTGATAGGAGCCATAGCCCCGTTCCTTGTTTGCAAAGATTCCTGCGATCTGTCCGCCAGAGGAATAGCCCACCAGCGCATAATTTTCCGGCTGCACACCGAACTGCCCGGCATGGGACGTGATAAACTTTACCGCATTGGCAAGATCCTGAATGGGCGCATTGTCGCCCATGTCGATCCAGGTGCGGTACCGCAGCACGAACACGGTGTACCCCAGCTCATGCAGACGGTAGGCCGCAGAGCCGCCCTCTTCCATCTCGGAGGTCATGGTGCTGCCATTGCCGGGCACCACCAGTGCATATTTGCCACCCGGCTCCTTGCCCGGGAAATAATACAGCTGCACACACCCCAGTGAAGAGTTTGCCGCGATCTCTTCCGGGCTGTACACCTGCCAGGTCACCTGTACCCCATTGCGGGTATTTTCCGCCACCAGATTCATGGCCGCCACGCTGTCATCCACCAGCTCCGGGCGCATGTACTGTTCCAGCGTTTTGTTCTTCCAGTACTCGTTGCCAAGGCCGCTCAGCTCACGGCAGTAAGTATAGTAGCCAGACGACTTGATGGCCGGGTCATCCCGCAGCTGCTGCAGGGTGGTCTGCCGGGTGAACGCCGCCGAATTTTGTGCTGCCCATACGGGCAGGCTCAGGCAGGCCAGCTGTGCCAGGCACACCGCCCCACACAGCAGCTTGTAGTTCCAGGATCTCATTTTTTGTTCCTCCTTTGGTCCGGTCCCAACCGGACGATATGAGTTTATTGTATCACATCCCAGGCTATTGTCAAAACAATTCTGCGGCCCCGGCCGGGGGAAATCTTTCTCCCGGAGGGAGGCTTTTGGCAGCCCGGCCAAGTTTCCCGTACCAACAAAAAAGGCTCCCTCCCAGAGGGAGCTGTCGCCGCAGGCGACTGAGGGAGTTGTACGCAAAAAATGGGCCCGGAGACTTTCGTCTCCGGGCCCATTCAGAACCTGTTCTTTGGTCTGCCCTCAGGCAAACCAGCTAGTCAGTCACAAGGGCTGATTAGAACTCGACCTTCCAAGCCTTCTCACTGACATCGTTCTTCACGGTGCCGGTAGCCAGGTTGTAGATGGCAGCAGCAGAACCGACCATACGCAGGCCAGCGTTCAGAACGCCGTTAGCACCGTTCAGGAACTTGTCGCCAGCGGTCAGCTCACCATCATGCTTGCCGAAGCCAGCATCGGAGCCGGTGCCGTAAGCATCCTTGACGCCGGTGAGCCATGCGTTGCCCAGAGCACCGGGCTTGTAAGCGCCGCCGAACAGAACGCCGACAGTGTTCTCGACGTACTTGCCCAGGAAGCTGTTACCGATGATGGTAACCATGTTGGTGTTGAACTTCTGCCAGTTCTCGACCTTCAGCTCGGGGGCCAGGATGTCAGCCAGGCTAGCGCCACCGTTGACGTAGGTCATCTCGTTCTCAGAGATTGCGGAAAAGTTTGCAGGCATCATCATAATGAATTACTCCCTTCAAAATGTAGAAAGATATTTTGCAAGCTCACTTTCGTGTGCTCACCAATCCTTACTAGGATGGCAATAATATACCACACTTTCCAGAAATGTTCAAGTACCTTTTTGCAAAAAGTGTAAAAAATGTGAAACAAGGTCTATAAAAGTATTGCTTTTGTACAGTCCGCAGGCGGTTTTCCGGTTCCGACAAGCTTTGCCGCCGCCGGGCGGTACACTGGCTGCAAGGGGGCTGCGGCATTGAAAAGCGTGATCTACCTCGACGAGCTTCTGCTGACCAATTTTGTCCTTGCTGCCCTGTTTCTCACCGCAGCCGGTCTGCTGTGCGCCACCGTGTGCACCGGGGTGCGGCTGTGCACCGGGGCGGCGCTGGCGGCAGTGTCGGCACTGGTACTGCTGGCCCCGGAGCTGCCGGGAGCCGTGGCAGTTGGTTATAAAATTTTCACAGGTTGCGCGGTGGTGGCCGCCGCCTACGGCCTGCCCGGGCGGGGGCGTTTTGCTCGGTTGTGTGCGTGGTATGCACTGCTCAACCTGCTTTTGTGCGGTGCGGTGGTGCTGCCCGGCGTGCAGAGCCGCAACCTGAGCGTCAGCCTGCCGCTGTCACCGGGGCGGCTGCTGGCCAGCTGTGCGGGGGTGTATGCCGTACTGCGGGCCCTGCTGTACTGCTTTGGCCGCAGCGGCGCGCCCAGCGTGCCCGCCACGCTGGAGGTGGCCGGGGTGCAGCTGCCGGTACAGGCCTTCCACGACACCGGCTTTGCCCTGCAAGAGCCGTTGAGCGGCAAGGCCGTGGTTCTGGTGCAGTACCCGGCGGTGCGGCACCGCCTGCCGCAGGCAGCCCGGCAGTATCTCGATGGCTGGTTTGCCCACAGCACAGCCCCGCCCCCGCCGGAGCTGGGGGTGCATCTGGTGCCCTGCCGCAGCATCCACGGCCAGAGCATGCTGCCTGCCCTGCCCGCTGCCCTGCAGTTGGGCAAAGACCGCGCAGGCGGGCTGCTGGCGGCGTTCTGCTGCCCCACGCCGCCGGACCCTGCATGGGAGCTGCTGTACGGCGAGGATGCGGCACAGCTGCTCTTATAATACTTATTATAGGGAGGACTGCTCATGTTCCAGTTTTTGCGGCAGCTCTGGCACCGCCTGTGTGCGCGGCTGCGGTTTTGCGGCGGCGTGCAGTATCTGGCCGGCACCGCCAGCCTGCCCTCTCCCCTCTCCCCCGCCGAGGAAAAAGCCCTGCTGGCCCGCATGGCCGCCGGAGAGGCAGACGCCCGCGATGCGCTCATCCTGCACAATCTGCGGCTGGTGGTGTACCTTGCCAAAAAGTACGAGAACAGCGGTGTGCCCGCCGAGGACCTGATCAGCATCGGCACCATCGGGCTGATCAAGGCCGTGAACACCTTCACGCCGGAACGCAGCATCAAGCTGGCCACCTACGCCAGCCGCTGCATCGGCAACGAGATCCTGATGTACCTGCGCAAGACCTCCAACCGCCGCCAGGAGGCCAGCCTTGACGAGCCGCTGAATGTGGACGGCGACGGCAACGAGCTGCTGCTGTCGGACATCCTCGGCAGCGACGAGAACATGGTGGGCCAGCAGCTGGAGCAGGACGCCGAGCGCGCCGGTCTGCGCCGCGCCGTAAACAGCCTTTCGGCCCGGGAGCGCCGGATCATGGAGCTGCGCTTCGGCCTGACCGACGGCGTGGAACGCACCCAGAAGGAAGCCGCCGACGCCCTGGGCATCAGCCAGAGTTACATCTCCCGCCTTGAAAAGCGCATCATCCAGACCCTGAAGCTCCAACTGGAAGGGCAATAAAAAAGCGCGGCCTTGTCCTTGACAAACCGCGTGGAATCGTCTATACTGAAAATACAAAAGGCGCTGGCCCATACAAACGACTAGCTCCTTACCAGATTGATCAGAAGAAATGACCGCTCAGGTGTGGAGACTTGAAGGCGGTCATTTTTTCTTTTTATCATCCCTGTGCGAGACAGTCCATGTGATCTGAAATGTAACGTAGATTGCTCCGCCAAGCAGCGAAAGCAGCATTACGACCTGTTCAAACGTCATGGTGCATCCCCCCTTTCCGCCCTTGGGCGTCCGGGGGAGGCCGAGATTTCAAGAAAAAATTCGCTCCACCGGGCACTCAGGTGCCGGTAAGGAGCTCAGCCGCCTGCATTTGTGGGACGCAGCGCCTCGTGGCAGCCTTGCGGCTGCGTTTAAAGCATACCATAATTATGGGCCAATTGCAATTGCAGCTTTTTTGCACGCTCATCCGGCTGCCGGGTGGGCGTGTAATTTTTTCCACGCATAGTGGTTTGCCCCTGCGGCCATACTCCCGGTGAACTTCAAAACAGACCGGGGGCGTTTGGATGTACAATAAGGTGGAACTGTGCGGCGTAAACACGGCGCAGCTTCCTGTTTTGTCCGAAAGCGAAAAGCGGCAGCTGCTCCTGCAGGCCCACGCCGGGGATGCAGGAGCACGGGAACGCATGGTGGAGGGCAACCTGCGGCTGGTGCTGAGCGTGGTGCAGCGCTTTGCCCAGCGGGGCGAAAACCTCGACGACCTGTTTCAGGTGGGGTGCATCGGGCTCATCAAAGCCATCGACAACTTTGACCCTGCCCAGCCGGTGCGGTTTTCCACCTACGGCGTGCCCATGATCATCGGCGAGATCCGGCGCTTTTTGCGGGATAACAACGCCCTGCGGGTAAGCCGCAGCCTGCGCGATACCGCCTACCGGGCCATGCAGGCCCGCGAAACGCTGGAGAAGCAGCTGGGCCGGGAACCCACCATGGACGAGATCGCCGGGGAGGCAGGCCTGTCCCGCCGGGAGGTGACCGCGGCACTGGAATCGGTGGTAGAGCCGGTGAGCCTGGAAGAGCCGGTGTATACCGACGGCGGCGATGCCATGTACCTCATCGACCAGGTGCGTGACCCGGATGGCGAGGACAGCTGGATCAGCGGGCTGCAGTTCCGGCAGACCGTGGCCGGGCTGACCCCGCGCGAAAAGCGGATCATGGAGCTGCGCTATCTCCGGGGCAAGACCCAGATGGAGGTGGCGCAGGAGATCGGCATCAGTCAGGCGCAGGTGTCCCGGCTGGAAAAAGGCGCCTTGAATCAGTTCCGGGCCGGGCACTGAACACAGCAGCGCCCCTGCTCCGTCCATCCGGCGGCGTGCAGGGGCGCTGCGCTTCTATTTACGGTATTTTCGGCGGGTGGCAGCCCCGCCGCGCAGATGCCGTTCGGCTTTGTTGCGTGCCAACACTGCCCGCACCTGTGCCGACAGCCCCGGGCTGACCCGGACCAGCCGCACCGAAACGTCCTTGTGCACGGTGGACTTGCTGCACCCAAACGCTGCAGCCGCAGCGCGCACGGTGGCCCCGCGCTCCACGATGTATTCTGCCAGCTGTACCGCCCGCTGTTCCGGATCTGCTCTCATACCCCCACGCCCCCTGTATCGTGCTGCTACAGCCTATGCGCCGGGCCGGGCAATTATGTCGGCAAGGGTTGACTTTTGCCGCCCGGCTGCGCTATACTGGACGCGGACATAAAAACAGGGGCGCCGTAAGGCTGAGATCCGCACCGAGCGGAGTACCCTTTACCTGATCCGGGCAATGCCGGCGTAGGGAGTTTGCGGAGCTGTCCGGCACCATCAACAAACCTCCATGCGTCTGCTACCGGCAGGCGCATTTTGTTTTTGTGTACTATCGTTCTGAGAAGAGGAATCCCTATGACCAAAACCTATTCCAAGACCCGCATTCTGGTGGAGGGTGCACTGATGATCGCTCTGTCCACCGTTTTGAGCATGATCCAGATCCCGCTCATGCCCCACGGCGGTTCCATCACCCTGTTCAGCATGGTGCCCATTCTGGTAATGAGCTACCGCCACGGCGCAAAGTGGGGCGTCATGACCGCTTTCGTCAACAGCCTGATCCAGCTTGTGCAGGGCCTTGGCAATCTGGCATACTGCCAGACCCTCACGGCACAGGTGGGCTGCGTGCTGCTGGACTACCTTCTGGCCTTCACGGTGCTGGGCTTTGCCTGCCTGATCGCAAAGCCGTTCCGCAGCCGCACCGTGGGTGTCGGTGTCAGCGCCTTTGTGGTGTGCCTGCTGCGCTTTTTGTGCAGCTTTCTGTCCGGTTACATCGTCTGGAAGGACTACGACTACGCTTTCAGCTGGATGACCGAGATCGGCTTTCCCGGCATTTCCAACATGAGCGTGGACGGTCTGTGCTGGCTGTACAGCGCCGTGTACAACGCCACCTACATGCTGCCTGAAGCCATCCTGACCACCGTCCTTGTGGTGATCCTGATCCGTGTCGCCCCGCAGATCTTCGACCGGCAGAACGCCAGAGCGTAAGTTTTTTCGCGATCATTTTTCCCGCCGGGAAGGGCATTTCCCCGGCGGGAATTTTTTTGCAGAAAATCCCAAAAAAGCTGTTGACAATCTCCCTTTTGGCTGGTATAATTACACACGTCGTCAGGAGCACAACGCCGAACGACAAGCCAGCATGGGGGATTAGCTCAGCTGGGAGCCCGGTTGGTATCAAAACACACACCCAGTCAGATGGTCCTGCGACAATCAATTCCCAACAAAAAACTCCATCCAAGAG
>ERZ827488.2173-NODE-2173-length-20077-cov-3.667316_pt1 | contig 20077 bp, 17 predicted proteins | sample MGYA00519771_ERZ827488 | MGnify/ENA primary metagenome ERZ827488 (study PRJEB31778, sample SAMEA3449323) | human gut metagenome | biome: human gut; feature: human-associated habitat; material: faeces | place: United Kingdom | collected 2010/2012 ... | reverse complement strand
CCGAAGAAAATCTGATCAAGGGATGCCAGTCGAGGGTGTGGTTTCATGCCGATATGCGGGATGGTCTTTTGTATTTTACAGCTGACAGCGATGCAATTATCACCAAAGGCATCGCCGGATTGTTGATCCGGGTCTTTTCCGGACAGAAGCCGGCGGATATCGCTAAAGCCGACCTGCATTTTATCGATGAGATCGGATTGACCCAGCATTTGTCGCCTACCCGTTCCAATGGCCTGCTTGCGATGGTGAAACAGATCAAACTTTATGCAATTGCTGCCGAGGCAGCTTCGCAAAATACGAAGTAAGAAATTTTAAACGATTAAAGACGGATGGATATGACTGCCAGTATAACAAGGGATCTGATTATTGAGAAATTGAGTACGGTTTATGATCCGGAGATTCCGGTGAATATCTGGGAATTGGGGTTGATATACGATATAGAATTTCCAAAGCCTTCCGAAGTGATCATTCACATGACCCTCACGGCTCCCGGATGCCCGATCGCCGATGAGATCGTGCAGCAAGTGCATGATGTGGTAATGGAAGTCGAAGGTATAGAAAGTGCTACCGTAAACCTGGTTTTCGAGCCCGCATGGACGCCCGACCGGATGAGCGATGTGGCTAAGCTGGAGTTGGGATACGATATTTGAAGCGGAAAAAGAAGGAGCGGAAAAGAAGATTAAAATTTATCGCTGGCTGTACATCTTGGCTGTATTTATTGGACCATACATGACAGTAGCAGCTGTATGGACGATTGCAGATATTTTCAATGGTCTTATGGCACTTCCGAATATGATTGCACTTTTTGCATTAAGCGGTGTTGGCGTAAAAGAGACAAAACGTTTCTTTGAGGTCTATGCAGATCAAAAAATGGCAAAGAAAAAATCTAGTGTAAATAGAAATAAAGCATCGGAAAATTGAAGAAATTGAAGTAATTATTCAGAATCCCATTCGCAAAAGAAAGCCGCGCAGAGGTAGTTTTGTGAATGGGATTATTTTTTATATCAGAAATAGATTGTATTCTGCTACCGTTTTAGATTGCAAAATATCCTGATTTCGGGTATGCTGTACATAACACAAAGTGCGCGAAATTATGTGTTAATGAATTTTAGAAAGAGGGAAAAAGGAATGGATGAAAAAAAATTAGGACCACTTTTAAGTGACGAACAATTCTTTGGTGAATGTTTGAATCTTGATTATCCGGGAATGGAAGCTGTGAAGGAGGCTGTTGCCGACAAAGATTATAGTCTTGCAAAAAAGAAAATGGCATCTTATATTCGCAAAACATTAGATGCAGATCATTTCTTTGAGATTCCATATGAGATTCCGGAGAATATTTATAAGCTTCCGGGTGAAAGTGATGCCGAGGCAGCAGAGCGAATCTGCAATCATACGCTTGTGTCTGTTGGTGTTCCTTGTGAGTATGGAAAAGAAAATACAGTTGATTGGGAAGCAAATCCTACATACAATGGATATAAAGAATGGACATGGCAGTTAAGCCGTCACAATGATATCAAGCTTTTGGCGCATGAATATAACAAGACAAAGAATGAAAAGCTAGCATATGCAGCAGCCGAGTTAATGGATTCATGGATGAAACAGGCAGTGTGCCCGGATGCAGACTGTGCTGGATATAAAACAAAGTGCTGGAGAACTATTGAGTGTGGTATTCGTATGGGTGCAAACTGGCCATATATTTTATTTACGTTTTATAAGACACCAGCATTTACTGATGATATTTTGATCAACTGGTATAAGTCAGTATATGAGCATGGTGAGCGTCTTAGCAAAAATCATATGACCGGAAACTGGCTGATTATGGAGATGAACGGTCTTGGTCAGATTGGTATTTTATATCCGCAGTTTAAAAAGTCAGAAAAATGGCTACAGCAGGCACTTGAAAGTCTCGAGGAGGAGCTTGATCGCCAGATTTATCCGGATGGTTTCCAGTATGAGCTGACGACAAATTATCATGATGTCGTTATCAACAACTATCAGCGTTTTATTGAAGTTGCTTACAAGTTTGGAAAAACAATTCCAGATACACTTCTTGAAAAGTTGTCAAGAGCATGTGAGCTTGATATCAAATTGATGATGCCAGATGGCAAAACACCAGATCTAAACGATGGATGCAGACGTGATGTAAAGGGTTCTTATGAGATAAGAAAGAGAATCATTCCAAACGATAAGAGAGCAAAATGGATTACTGAAGGTGATGAGACAGGAAAGCCAGAATATACATCAGCAGCTATGCCATGGTCAGGCTTTTCTGCACTTCGTACCGGTTGGGAACATGATGATACCTGGGCATTAATGGATGCAGCACCATTTGGAAGAGCGCATCAGCATGAGGATAAGCTGTCTGTTCTTCTTTATACAAATGGAAAGTTTTTGCTGACAGAGGGTGGAAATTATGCCTATGATGAGTCTGAGATGAGAAACTATGTGTTATCAACAAGATCTCACAATACTGTACGTGTAGATGGACAGGATCAGAACCGCAGAAAGACTTATGCTTGGAAGGAAGAGGATATTAAAAAGAAGTCCAATTTAGAGTGGAACTTCTCCAAAAAGTGGGACTATGCAAAGAGTGCCTACGACGAAGGTTATGGTGAAGATCAGGATAAGGCACCTGTTCACGAAAGAGCAATTTACTTTTATCGTGACAAAAATCAGCCGCTTCTAATCACAGTTGATCGTCTGTCGGATACAAAGAGTAGCAGTAAGACTCACAATTGGGATATTTTATGGCATATTGACAGTGAAGTGGAAAAGCAGACAGATGAGTATATCAGATTTGCAGACGCTGACATTGCATGGTCAAATGGAGAGACTTCAATTATCGTAGGCCAGGAAACACCAGAATGGCAGGGCTTCATTGCAACAGGAACAAAGCAGGGTATGTATCGTGCAGTGCCATGTGTCGATACAAAAGTAAATGCAAATGCAGTTCGCATTGTAACAGTGCTCGCACCACATAAGGCAGGTACGCAGTGTAAACATCTTGTTGGCGTAAAGGCATCCTCAGACGCAGCCAATATGGATATTACACTTATTTTTGATGATGGCAGTGAATGGGCACTTAACGAAAACACATTGCGCGGCTAAATATTTGTAACGTAAACGGTGGGTGCAGCGAAGCCCCCTTCGTAAACCTACCGGGTTGCACTCACTATGAATCTGTACACAAAAACACCTATAAAGTAAAAACAGAGTACCAAAACACCAGCAAAATGAGAGGAATCCACCCCGGGTTCCTCTTTTTTATTAAAAAAATCTAAAATAGGTAAAAAATGGGTACGTAAAGCAAAAATAAAGGTGCATAAAATAATATGGTATTTTGCTATACTAATTGTAACAAAACACGGAAACAAAGAAAGGAGAATTAAATGAGCAGGAACAATACAGACAAAAGCTTGCAAAGAAATAAGCAGCCACTTGCTCAAAGAGTGAAAAAAGAGGTACAGCATAGTTGGCCAATGTATATAATGCTTCTTCCAGCGATTATTTTGGCATTGATCTTTTGCTATGCACCAATGGGCGGCTTGATTATGGCATTCCAAAATTATAAGCCGTGGCTTGGTATCACAGGTTCTGAGTTCGTAGGCTTGGATAATTTTAAGCAGATCTTTGAATTTAAAGAATCATATCAGGCAATCATAAACACATTTATTATTGCAGTATCAAAAATGGTACTTGGATTAATTTTCCCGATAATTATTGCACTTTTGTTAAATGAAGTACAGAATATGGGGCTCAAAAAAGGCATCCAGACACTTGTTTACTTGCCTCATTTTCTTTCATGGGTAACAGTAGCTGGAATGCTTCGTGATATTCTTGGCATGGATGGTATTGTAAACATGTTTTTGAGCAAGGCATTTGGTATGAATCCAATTTTCTTTTTGGGAAATGCTGGAATGTTTCGTCAAATTGTTGTAATCTCTGATTTATGGAAAGGCTTTGGTTTTGGAATGATTGTTTATCTGGCTGCCATTTCCAATATTGATCAGAGCTTATATGAAGCAGCACAGATTGATGGAGCAGGCCGTTGGAAACAGACACTTTATGTGACTATTCCATGTATTCTTCCAATGGTAATCGTTATGGCGACACTTAGTCTTGGAAATGTATTAAATGCTGGATTTGATCAGATTTTTAACCTGTATTCACCGCTTACATATAGTACAGGTGATATTATTGATACATATGTGTATCGCCAGTCGCTAGTTAATGGTCAGTATAGTTTTGGTACAGCAGTTGGATTATTTAAATCTGGTGTAAGCTTGTTTTTAACAGCCGTTGCTTATAAGCTGGCATATAAATTTGCAGGATACAGAATATTCTGAGAAAGGAGGAACAATCATGCGCAAGGCATCTTTAAGCAGAAAAATATTTGTTGTATTTAATACGATTCTTCTATGTACATTGGCGCTTTTATGCTTCCTCCCACTTTTAAATTTATTTGCTATTTCATTAAGTGGAAAGGCAGCAGCCAACAGTGGACGAGTTACTTTTTGGCCAATTGACTTTACCGTAATGGCGTATCAGAAGACATTCCAGAATAAAAATTTTGTACGTTCATTAATGATTTCCTTTGCACGTACTGGTGTAGGAACTTTCTTTAGTATGATGGTTATAACAATGGCAGGATATGCGCTGTCAAGAGATTTTAAAGGAAGAACAGCAATTATGTGGTTTTTTGTATTCACAATGCTGTTTGGCGGTGGTTTGATTCCATCCTATTTAATTAACTCTTCATTAGGACTCAAAAACAGTTTTTGGGTATATATTCTTCCAGGTGCATTCAGCTGCTACAACATGATTTTGATCATGAATTTCTTCCGCACCATTCCAAAGGCGCTCGAAGAAGCAGCAAGAATTGACGGTGCAAGCTTTTTTACTGTATTTCGTAAGATTTATCTGCCGTTGTCAAAGGCAGGACTCGCAACTGTAGGACTATTTATTATGGTAGGAAACTGGAACGAGTGGTTCACCGGTATTCTTTATATGTCAGATACAAAGAACTATCCACTCGCATCCTTTCTTCAAGTCATTGTTGTACAGGGAAATCAGCAGGATTTGTCCATGGATCCGACCTCCGCAGCGATGATGTCTGAGAGAACTATTAAGGCAGCGCAGGTATTTATCGGTGCACTTCCGATTCTTCTTGTTTACCCATTCTTACAGAAGTACTTCGTAAAGGGTGTTGTAATGGGAGCTGTCAAAGAATAAAGAGTCAGGAATAAAAAGCCAAAAGGGAAACAAAGAGATCTGCTTTCACAAAATGAAATCAATAGTGAAAATCAGAAAGTTAACTAAATAATAAGCCTCGCCAAGAGGTTGTTATAAAACGAATATTTAACAAACATTAAAATTAAAAAAGAAGGAGAACAAAAACTATGAAGAAGAAGGCAATTGGTTCATTGGTACTGGTATCCGCAATGGCAATGGGAAACATGAGCGCATTCGCAGCAGATGCAACGAAGAATGCAGATGGAAAGTATGATCCAGAAATCACCATCACAATCGGTAAGCAGTTAGACGAGAACACTGGACGCTACGGCGATGGAGAAGATATAAACAAGAATCCAATGACTGAGTTGACAAGAGAGAGCCTTGGAATCAATATGGAGACAACTCTTCTTGGCGGTGACGCATCCAACTACGAGACAAAGCTTCGTCTGGCACTTACTAGTTCTGATGATCTGCCAGATGTATTCCCAGTTTACTCCGCACAGCTGGCAGCTGATATGATCGAGTCTGGTATGGTAAAGGATATCACAGAGGACATCGAAAACTATATGCCAGAGCGTTTAAAGGAAATCTATGACCAGTATCCAAATACTTATAGCACCGTAACAAACGACGGAAAAATTTATGGTATGGCAGTTTCACCACATCTGACTGAGGGCGAGGTTATGATCATCCGTCAGGACTGGCTGGACAAATTAGGTCTGAAAGCTCCGACAACAATTGATGAATTTGAGGAAGTAATTCGCGCATTTACTGAGGATGACCCGGATGGAAATGGTCAGAAGGATACATATGGTTTCACATATGAGGGAGATACTATTTACAACAATGGATGGTGTGCAGATCCAGTAACCATATTCTCTGTATTTTCTGGAGATATGCTTCCAGGACAGTGGCAGGAAGACGAGGACGGAAAGCTTGTATATGGTTCTCTTGACGAGGGCAACAAGAAGGCACTTGAGCGTATGGCAAAGTGGCATGCAAACGGCTGGACCTTCCAGGAAGCAGCAGCAACAGGTGCATGGGATGCAATGACTCAGTTTACAGAAGGCAAGGCAGGTATTTTTATTGGTCGTCCATGGTGTATTGATTCTGTAAGAGATGTAACAAGCGTTGCACCAGAAGCGGTTGTAAAGGCATATCCGAATATTCTTCAGGAAAATGGAGAAATGACATATCAGGATGCTGAGCTTAATGATGGATGGTTAATGTTTAAGAAGGATTTTGATAACATGGAAGCATTCTTTGAATACTATGACTGGGCATACAATCCAGCATTTGGAACCAATGGATTTAAATATGGATACATTGAAGGATATGATTACCAGATTCAGGGTGACAAGGTTGTGTTTGATTCCAATCTGTTTGATCCGCCGGTAGCAGATGCATTCATGCCTGGAAAGTCAACTGTATTTAAGAATTCGCCTGGATTTAGTGCAATGGAAGCATATGCAGCAGTTAAGGATGGAAAAGAGCCAGAGACAGGTGCAGAGGTTCGTGCAGCAGCTCACTTCGAGTCTTCCTATAATTGTGCAGAAGGCTATGCAATTGCAAATGATTACAAGGAATATCAGAATCCAAGCAAGTTTAAGGCAGCTCCAACAGCAAGCATGTCCAAGTATTGGGAGCAGCTTCAGACAATGGAGAAGCAGGTTTACACCAATATTATCTATGGAAACGAGTCTATTGATGCATTTGACAAGTTTGTAGAAGACTGGTATGCACAGGGCGGTGACAAGATTACCGAGGAAGTAAATGAATGGTATCAGAGCGTGAAGTAATCTTGCAAAGTAAGTAACCGAAAAAACAAAAAATAAAAAGGTTTCAGCAATCAGAAATGATAGCAGGCCAGAATGCCACAAGGACAGGAGAATGCGGTACATCATATTCAGTGCCACTTTTCCTGTCCTCTGTGGACTTTGTAAAAAAAATACGTTATACTCAGTATAAATTATTTTTTTCAAAGAGAGGAAATGGGCAGATGAAGCGAATCAATTCAATTTATCGAATTTTTGTCTTTTTTCTGGCAATCATTGTCGGAAGCTTCTTGATTCTATACTGGTATAGTACAGTGAATCTAAAAACTTCATTGAGAAGAGTGGCGAAGATCCAGATGGAATACTCCTATGATCAGCTAGAGCAAAAAATTAAGGAAATTGAGTTGGAGGCCAGCTCCATTTTGACAAGAGAAGAGACAAAGCTTTTGCAGGTTGCAATCGTGGATAACGAGGATATTTATAGTTATGTCATGAAGGTAAAAACGATGCAAGAGATTTTTCAGGAAAAGCAAAAGACCAATTCTGGAATGGCAGAGTTTGATCTTTACTGGCCAGAAGAACAGCGAATTGTTTCAAGCACAACGATAACAAGTATCAAAGGGAAAAAGATACTGGATCAGCTTCAGGACAATCAGTGGATTATCAGTGAAAATGAAGTTTATTTTTGCCGTCAGTATGTAACAAAATGGGATGATGACGATGATGAACCCTACTTAATCATTCGCATGGAGCGTGACTGGTTGTATCGAATCAAAAATATGGCATCTGGTTTTTCAGGTGGTGGAACACTTTGTCTGTTTGGAGATGAGGAAAGTTTGTTTCCAGTTGACTCAGAAGGAATGCAAATTCAAAATAAGATGAAGGAATTGACAGTTGAGCCTGGTATGCAGGAAATACATGTGAAAAGAGGTCATTATCAGATTGTAACCTCTGGAATTGCAAGAAACGGCATATCATTAGTGACGTATTACCCACTTAGTAAGATGCTTCTTCCAGTCAACAATATGACCTACATTACAGGTGGATTGCTATCGGTTGCACTTCTTCTAGGTGCATTATATCTGGGAATGTATGACCGAAACATTCTTCTACAGTTAAATATGTTGACGTACAAATTAAAACGAGTGGAGAACGGAGATTTGACAACACAGATCACAGAACTTCCAAACAACGAATTTTACTATGTGTTTGACCAATTTAATCATATGATTGTTCGTATGAACGAACTGTTTGAGGAGACATTGAAGGAGCAAGAGCTTCGTATGCAGGCAGAGCTAGAGCAACTGCAGCTTCAGATCAATCCACATTTTCTTTATAATAGCCTTTCCTATATTGTAACGGTGGCAGAACAGCCAGATGCTGTGCGCAGCATGGCTGTCCATCTATCTCGATATTATCGATATTGTACACAGAAAAAAATGATTACTACTATAAAAGAGGAAGTATCATATGCAAAATCATATCTGGAAATCATGTCAATGAGGAAACGCATCCGTTATAGCATTGATATGCCGCGTGATATAGGAGAACTGCCTATTATTCCACTTATTTTAGAACCGCTGATTGAAAATGCTATTGAGCACGGATTGGAGGGATGTGAAAGCGCAAAGCAAATTGAAATTGTTATAGGATGGACATCAGATCATGCGGTATCTTTTTGTGTTTCTGATGATGGAGAGGGCATGACAAAGGAGCAGGTCGCAGCACTTAGAAAACGTATTTCAAGAAAAGAACGAAAAGAAGAAGAGAGTGTTGGACTGTGGAATGTGAATCAGCGTTTGATTAATTATTATTCAAAGTCAGCGAAACTTGGATTTAAAAGAAGCCGCTGGGGTGGTCTTACGGTTTATTTTACAATGAAGCCACAGAAAAAAACGGAAAGGTAGATAGAAATCAATGCGGGTATTAATTGTAGATGACGAGCCATATATGGTGGATTATTTAAGAAAACTGGTAGATTGGGAACAGCATGGATTTGAACATGTATATACGGCAGGCGGTGGTTCTATGGCAAGAGATTTGCTAGATAAATATCAGCCAGAGCTTTTGATCACGGATATTCGTATGCCAAAGATTTCTGGACTTGATCTTTGCAGACATATATTTGAAAGAAAATATTCAACAAAGGTAATGATTTTATCAGGATATGGTGAGTTTGAGTATGCAAAGCAGGCAATTCAGTATGGTGTATCTGAATATCTGTTAAAGCCAATTTTAAAAGAAGAATTTGAGGAAATTCTTGAAAAAATGTTAGAACGTCATTTTGCCATGCAGAAAGAGCAGCAGGAAAAAGAAAAGACAGGCGATGTGATCTTTGAGGTAGAAAACTATATCAAAGAAAATATCGAGAGCGACCTGTCACTTGAGCTGCTTGCAAGTGTAGTACATTTAAATCCGTCCTATTTATCTCGCTATTTTAAGGAGAGCACTGGAGAAAATTTGTCGAATTACGTGACACGCTGCAAGATGGAAAAAGCGGCCTGGTTGTTAGACAATACCGAGCAGAAAATAAATGAGATTATGTTGCAGCTTGGTTATCAGAAGAGCCAGCACTTTGCAAAAATCTTTCGTGAGCAATATGGTGTTTCGCCAAAGGAATACAAGAAGGGAATAAGAGGATAAATAAGAGAATATACAAAAAGAAAAATAGAAGGGAAATACGAACGTAAAAGGTTTCATAGGGGGTGCCCCCCTATGAAGCCTTTTTGATTTTGTTAACCCACGTGTCTTTCAAAGCGAGTAAAATCAAGAATCTTTTCAATCTCAGCCAGTGCATTTGCTGGAATCACAAATCCACTTGCAGCAAGATTGGATTCTAATTGTGTTTTCTTGCTTGCACCGGTGATTACGCTGCTTACAATATCTTTTCTGAGAATCCATGACAGTGCAAGAACTGACATTGTCACACCAAGTTCGTCCGCAATTTTTTCGAGAGCCTCTACTTTATTAAGATTTTCATCAGTAAGCAAATTGTTGATCTGCTTGTCGGCCTGATGTGTTGCTCTTGAACCTTCTGGATATGGCTGGTTTTTCTTATATTTTCCAGTCAGAAGACCCTGCGCAAGCGGAGAAAATGGTGTGATGCCGATTCCGTATTTTTCACAAATTCCCATAATTTCATGCTCAATATAGCGATCCATCATGTGATACTGAGGCTGAATAACAGTCATCGGGTGTAAACGATAGTCACTTATAATTCGCTGTGCCTCTTCGAGTCTTGCACCGCCCCATTCTTCACTGACACCATAGTACAGAATCTTTCCCTGATCAACTAATCCGCTAAGGGTGCGAAGTGTTTCTTCCATAGGTGTTGATTCATCGTAGCGGTGGCAATAGTATAAATCAAGATAATCCATCTGCATATTTTTTAAAGAACGATCAAGGTTCTCAATAATGTGCTTTCTGGAAAGGCCACGTTCATTTGCTTTGTCTCCAGTTGGGAAATATACCTTACTAGAAACAACAAGGCTACTTCTTCTATAATCCTTTAAAACACGACCAAGAAATTTTTCAGCCTCTCCACCGCTGTAAGCATCGGCACAGTCAAAAAAATTAACACCATTCTCATAAGCGTAGCGAATGGTCTCCTCTGCTGTCTGTACTTTGTCTGTACCTGCCAGATCAGTCATCCAGCTTCCAACTGCAATTTCGCTTACTTTTAATCCAGATTTTCCTACGTTACGATATTTCATTTTGTTTTCCTCCAATTTTTTTTGATATCCTGGATTTACTATAAAACTTCAAGTGCACTTGAAGTCAAGAGGGTTTAAAAAAAAATTCACTATTGCGTTTTGAAATGAATGGTGTTATATATGATAATATCACTAATATGATTAACGAAAATAAATTACAAATACAGCGGAGGTAAAATATGATTGATAAAGAAATATATGAACAGGTTCATCAATGGATGGAAGCTCATAAAGAAAATATGATTCATGATATTCAGAGAATAGTGAGAATTCCTAGTATTTCAAAACCAGAAGAAGAGATAAAACCTTTTGGTGCAGCCTGCAGACAGGCTATGGATGAGATACTGCAGATTGGCAGAGAGCATGGATTTTATACGGAAAATTATGAGTACTATGTGGGAAGCATTGGAGAAAAGGAAAAAAAGTGGGATGACATGATTGGTTTTTGGAATCATCTTGATGTGGTACCAGTAGGGGAAGGATGGGATTTCGATCCGTTTGGTGCAGAACTAAAAGGTGATTTATTGATTGGCAGAGGTAGTCAGGATAATAAAGGTCCGGCAATCGGAATGCTGTATGTGATGGAGTGTATTCGCGATCTGAAGCTACCAGTAGGTCATCAGTTGTGCTTATTTGTGGGATCTGATGAAGAAAGAGGAATGGCCGATCTTGAATATTATACTAAGAACTATCCGACACCTGCTCTTTCAATGATTGCCGATTGTGGTTTTCCAGTTTGCTATGGTGAGAAAGGAATCATAGAAGGAAAGACAGTTAGTCTTGGAACAATGAGTGAGAGCGTGCTGGAATTTTACGGAGGAAGTGCTGGAAACATTATCCCAGATAAAGCAGTTTTAGCAGTCAAAAAGGACAGTATTACTGAAAAACAGTTGGAAGAACTGAAAGGTTTAAAACAGCCGTCAACAGAGGAATCTTTAATAAGAGTGGAAAAGAAAGAAGATCAGATTGTTGTAACTGCTAAAGGAAGTGGCGGACATAGTGCATTTCCAGAGGGAAGTACAAATGCAATTCAGGTATTGTGCAAGGCAGTGCTTTCAGCGAAAATATTAGGAGAGAACGACAGAAAGATATTGGAGGCAGTTTGCGAAGGTACTTCGGATAATTATGGAGAAGCGTTTGGTATCCAGTATGAAGATATTGAATCAGGGCGTTTAACTTGCGTGGGTACCATGCTGCGATTAAAGGAGAACCATGCAGAGCTGACATTTAATATTCGTTACAGCATCACAGCAAAGGGTTGTGAGATTACAGAAAAATTGATTAATTATTGGAATGGTAAGGGATTTAAATGGACGACAGATAGAGATTCAGCGCCAAGCTTTTTTGATCCATCTCATCCGGCAGTAGGTGCGCTTACTGAAACATATAATGAATTGACAGACCGAAGCTTAAATCCATATACAATGGGCGGAGGCACGTATGCAAGAAAACTGCCAAGAGCATTTGGATTTGGTATTGGCAATATGCCTGAAGCAAAGAAAGAAGAAAGCAGCTGTTTACGACCTGGACATGGCAATGCGCATGGTGCAGATGAAGTATTGGACTGTGAACGTTTATCGAAGGCATTGGAAATTTACGTAATGGGATTGCTGGCATTAAAGGACGTAAAGCTGTTGGCAGAAAAGTAAAAAAGACTTGTTTTTTATTAGGAAATAGTATATATGTAAAGTATATATCATATTACTGATATGATTAGCGAAAATATTAAGAATAGAAACCACGGAAGGAGATTAAAATGGATAAGAGAACAAGAGTGCTTGCAGCAATGAATGGAGAAAAGGTGGATCATGTTCCAGTTGGATTTTGGTTCCATTTTGGTGGAGATGAAGCTATTGGAGAGGCTTGCGTGAATGCACATTTAAAGTATTACAGAGAGACTGATCTTGATTTTGTAAAGATCATGTGTGATGGCTATTTTCCATTTCCGCTTCCGCTGATTCGCAAAGCAGAGGATTGGAATCGCGTAAAGCCATTAGAGGCTGATGATCCGTTTATAACAGAGCAGGTAGATCGTGCAAAGGCAATTGTAAAAGAAATTGGAAGCGAGCGTTGTGTATTCTATAATGTATTCGCACCATTTTCTTCTCTCCGTTTTGGAGCAGGTGCAGTTGGACTGAGCGAGGAACAGGTAATGGAGCATGTACGCAGTAATCCAAATGCAGTAATGCGTGCACTTGATGCAATAGCACAGAGCAACGCATTGTTAGCAGAGAAGCTGATTATGCGATGGTGTTTATTATTGTGTTCAGAGTGGTGAGCCGAACCGCTTTAAGCCAGAAGAGTATCGCAAGATTGTTAGACCAAGTGATCTGTATGTATTAGAGCATGCAAACCGCTTTTCTGAAAACAACATTATGCATATGTGTGGATGGTCTGGAGAACCGAATCAGATTAAGCTGTGGCAGGATTACCCGGTAAAGGTTGTAAACTGGGCTGTATTTGTAGAAAATATGACACTGGAACAGGGTCGTAAGTTCTTTGGCGGAAGAACATGTCTGGGTGGATATGAGACTCATTGGGATGGTCGTATTCAGCAGGGTATTATTTATCATGGAACAAAGGAAGAACTTCAGGAGTACACCAGAGAACTGATTCTGAATCATGGAAAGTTAGGTTTAATGCTGGGCGGTGACTGTACAATTGATGCCAAGATCGATTGGGAAAGACTTCGCTGGATTGTAGAAGCTGCAAGAAGCCTTTGAATTATTTGAGTCGTAATGGAGATAAACAATGACAGATAAGAAAAATGCATTTTCAAAGAGCAAAAAAAAGCTTTTATCGGAAATGATTCATGATGAGATCTTGGAAATGATTATCAAGAACACAACTGACGAGGAGATGATCCTAAACGAAGGTCGCCTGATGGAAATTTTTCAGGTGAGCAAGGCTCCTGTCCGAGAGGCACTTATCAAATTGTGTGCAGAAGGTGTATTGCAAAATGTGCCTCGCTATGGATATTTGGTGATCCGACAGCAGGAGAAGGACAAGCGAGAAGTAAGCAGGATGCGCGTTCTTCTGGAACTGGAAGCACTCAAAGAAGGGTATGAGGAGATTCTTCAGTATCATTTGCCAGAACTCCTGCAGCAGATTGAGGGCATTAACGGTGCAAAGCAGATCGATGATGTCTGGGCAATCTGGGAGGATAACTGCGAATTTCATTTGCAACTGGCATCGTATTCGAAGAACCGTCTTTTGCTTCGCTATTTGCAGGAAACAATGGATCGCCAGAAAAGAATATATGCTCAGCAGGCATGGGAATCTCAGAAAACATTGAAGGCAACATTTAATGATAATTCTCATAAGCGTATTTGGCAGGAATTGTTTAACCATAATCTTGAGCAGGCTTTAAAGTGTCTTGAAAAAGATATTTCTCAACAATCTGACGAAGGAATCATGCAAATGTAAAAATTTAAATATGAAAGGCAGAGTATTATGATTTTAAGAAGTGAATATCGTGGATGCGTAAAGGAAAATATTTCAGAAAAAGCGTGGGAGTCAGCATTAGAGCAGACAAAATTAACTGTGCAGGAACAAAAGGAGCAGAACAAGGTACTGACTGTATGTTTGTATCAGCATAAAAACATGTTGTTTTTGTATATGGAAACATTACAGGGAGGTATTTGCCCAGAGACACTTTTTGCACCACTAGCACCTTATATGGAAAAATGGCCGGAGGAAAACGGATTAACACCATGGGCACCTATGTATCATATTTATGGTGATGTTTCTGAGTGGGTAAAAGAGCGTGCTGCAAATGAGAACCGCATTGGTCGTATTGCATTTTTAAAACCAGAAAAGCTGTTTTCTTATACTTATTGGCATTATGCAATTGTTCAGGAAGGATTGCTTAAGGGAGATAAATATCAGTATATATCACTGCATGAAAATGTTCTATTTTCGTATTTTGAGGAGCCGCGTCACAACGTAAATATTACAGGAAAAGAGGAAGAATCAAAAGTAATAGATGGTTGGATGGCAGTCAACCCAGAGAGTCATTTTGATCGTGAGAAAGCTTGCGGAAACAACTTCCTTGTAATTGATCCGATTTTGATGGTTTAAAAACCACAATGATTAAAGCCGTGGGATGAGAGCCTGATTTTTGCAAGTAGAAAAAAATCGACAGCCCATACTGGCCCGCTTTAACTAAACGGATCAGTATGGGCTAAAATTACGCTTCTTCACGCTTTCTTCTCAATAAAAGAACAGAAAGAACTAAGACAGCTGGGAAAACACAGCCGGCAAGTACACCAATTTTTAAATTATCATTTGCGGCTTGTGTAACAAGTCCAACGATGCCAGGTCCAACAGCACCTCCGAGATCACCTGCCATAGCAAGAAGTGCGAACATGGCAGTTCCGCCGAGCGGAATTTTTTTTGAAGCAATGCTGATTGTGCCTGGCCACATGATGCCGACAGAAAAGCCGCATAAACTGCATCCTACAAGGTTTAAGAATGGAAGCGGTGCAAGTGCTGCAAGCAAATAGCATATAAGACAAAGTATGCCAGAGGAGATCATAAACTTCATCAGATCAAGTTTTTCACCATATTTTCCATAGAAAAAACGGCTGATGCCCATCATAATGGCGAACAGGCAAGGTCCTATTATATCGCCAATATTTTTTGAAATGCCAAGAGCAGATTCTACATAGGCTGATGCCCACTGAGCCATAGAAATCTCACTTGCACCGGCACAGACCATAAGAATGAGCGCAATCCAGAAAATTGGAATATGGAAAAGTTGGCGTATGCTGAAGCCTTCACCTTCCTCTGTCAGAGACTCAATCGGACAGGAGATGAAGTTGAAAGTATTGAATAGTGGAATCAAAGCCCAGATGCAGGATAAAATGCGCCAGTTTTCAATGCCAAAGATGGCAAAAAAGATCGTTGACAGTAAGATAACACCAACAGATCCCCAACAATAAAATGAGTGCAGAAGGCTCATAACACTCTCTTTGTTATCAAATGGACACGCTTCTACAATAGGGCTGACAAGAACTTCAATGAGACCACTTCCCATTGCGTAAATGATTACACTGATTAAAATGCCAACATAAGGATCTGGAAGAAGACTTGGCAAAAATGCAAGTCCGATCAGTCCGGAAGCGGAGAAAACCTCAGACGCAATAACACTTCTTCTGTATCCAATCCTGTCTACGTATTTAGCGCAGAAAAGATCCACAAGAAGCTGTGTAAAAAAGAATGCCGTTGAAATAAAAGCTATCCTTCCAAGTGAAATCTGATACGTCCGATGAAAGGTCAAAAACAACAACGGCGCAAAATTTGCTGTAATTGCCTGAGTGATAAAGCCAAGATAGCAGGCAATCAGCGTTTTTTGATACTTGCTTTTCATAGAGAAAAAATCCTTCCTATTAAACTTTTTGGTATCGTAGTCTTTGCTTTAAAAGAACAAATACGATAACGTCTTGCTGTATAATAGCGCAAAATGGTTTTATTTTCACTGGAATATATCTGATTTTTATTGTATAATATCGTATATTTGTGTTGCTTGGGGAGGGATTCGAAAGAATGAATTTTAACACATTTTATAATAAAATTTTGACAGACGAAAATATGATGGAAACCATTCGGCACAGCACAAGTGCATATCCGTTTCGGTTTTACTATGATAATTTAGCACTGTTTGATTTCCACTGCATTGAATGGCATTGGCATGTTGAATTTGAATTTGTATATGTGGAAAATGGAACTGCTGTGTTTTCGGTGGGCGAAAAGCAAGTTACACTTGAAGCGGGACAAGGCTTTTTTGTAAATTCTAAGGTGCTGCATCGCTTTTATTCAAAAGAGGGGGCAGTGATCCCTAATTTTGTTTTTGTACCGACATTTATCGCACCACAGAGCAGCTTAATCTACAAAAAATATGTGGAACCAATCGAACATTCCACGCTGGAAGGCTTGACTTTTTTGCCAGAAATACCGTGGCAGGCGGACATCTTACATGTCATGGAAAAGATTGTGCAGGTACAAAAAGAAGAAAAGGATGACGAACTGAAAACATCTTTTTTGGTACAGGAACTCTGGTATTTGATTTATTTGCATGTTGAAGAAACAAAGCTTGAGGAGAAAAAGGAAGATTTTACATCCTCTCAGGCCAGACTGCAGCTCATGATGCAATATATTCATCAACATTTTGGAGAAAAAATTTCATTGGAGGATATTGCAGAGCAGGCAGTTGTGAGTAAAAGCACGGCATTGAATTTATTTAGAAGATATTTGCATGACACACCAGTACATTACCTGTTAAAATATCGTTTGCAGGAATCTGCCAGCCTATTGGTTACAACACAGAAAAAAGTAATGGTGATCGCTCAAAATGTTGGTTTTGAAAATGTCGACTATTTTTGCAAAATGTTTAAGAAATATTATAAAATGACACCGACAGAATACAGAGAAAAACATATCACGAAGGGTTTGGATTGATCAGTAGCAGCTTTCTTTCTCATTCTTGACGTTTCTTTCTCACTTTTATATAATAAGAGAAAGAAGCGCCAAATTGATTAAAGAGCTATGCGAAAAAGGACAAATGAAGGCTCAGAGAGCTGGAAAACATAGCTATCACGTATTAGTATAAAACAAAAATGATAATTAGCAAATGGCAGAAAGGAAAATACAGTATCATGAGTAACGATAAATATGAACTTCTTGCACAGCAGCTTCAGGCATTAATCGAGGGAGAACCTGATCTGATTGCAAATTTGTCAAATGCGTCCGCTGCGATAAATGAGGCGTTAGAAAATATTAACTGGGATGGATTTTATCTTGTGAAGGAAAATATGCTTGTATTAGGACCATTTCAGGGAAAGCCTGCCTGCATACGCATTCCATTTGGAAAAGGTGTATGCGGAACAGCAGCAAAAAAGGATGAGACACAGCTTGTAAAGGATGTACATGAGTTTCCGGGACATATTGCATGTGATAGTGCATCTCGCTCGGAGATTGTAATTCCAATTCATGACAAGAGCGGTGTAGTGGCAGCAGTACTTGATATCGACAGTCCAGATCTGGCTCGCTTTGATGAGATAGATCAGAGTGGACTGGAGCATTGCGTGAAGATTCTTGAAAAGTACTTAGTGTTCTAAGAGGCTAAGCAAAAAAACACAAAACACTACTTTCCAAGCAGAATCATCAATCACAAAACTTGTAAAGTAGTGTAATTCAAGATTTATTGATATATATTTAATTTAAAATGATTGCTCTTTGATATTCCTTTTGATACACTGTATGGTATACAGAAAATCAAAAGGAGTATTTTATTATGCGGTGCCTTCTAGTGGCAATCAATTCAAAATATATTCATTCCAACCCAGCAGTTTATCTGCTTCGCGAGTGCGCACTGCGCGATCTAAAGCAAAAGCAGATTTTTGGGGTAGAGGTGGAACTGGCTGAGTACACAATAAACCATCACGCATCAGAGATTTTTGATGATATCTATCTTCATCATGCCGATCTTGTCTGCTTTTCCTGCTATATCTGGAATATTGAGTATGTAAGACAGCTAGTGCGAAATTTGAAAAATCTCTGCCCAAATGTCAAAATCTGGGTCGGTGGGCCAGAAGTTTCTTATGACTGTGAGAGTTTCCTACGTTCGCTTCCTCAGGTGGATGGAATTTTGTACGGAGAAGGAGAGAAAAGCTTTCCAGCGCTGATAGAGTATTATACAGCGCGTGAAAGAGATACAAATCCACCCTCCGAGACATTTACTGATGGAGCAGCATGGCTAGATGAAAATGGAGTTTTCCACCAGACAAGTCCGCAGCCGCTCACACCTATGGAAGATCTTCCATTTATTTATGATGAGGCAGGCCGGATGGATGGTTTTAAGAATAGAATTATTTATTATGAGACAAGCAGAGGCTGTCCATTTTCTTGCAGCTATTGTCTTTCATCAATAGATAAGAAACTGCGTTTTCGCCCACTTGATACAGTAAAAAAGGAGCTCGCCTTCTTTTTAGAGCAGCGCGTGCCACAGGTTAAATTTGTAGACCGCACCTTTAACTGTAAAAAATCACATGCAATGGCAATTTGGCAGTTTATTCGCGACCACGACAATGGCGTAACTAACTTTCATTTCGAGATTGCAGCAGATATTCTTGATGAGGAAGAAATTGCACTATTAAAGACAATGCGTCCTGGACTTGTGCAGTTAGAAATTGGTGTGCAGACGGCAAATCCCGACACAATTCATGCGATCAACAGAAAGATGGATTTGGCGCGTGTGGCACAGGTGACAGAGACAATTCGTCAGTCCCATAACATTCATCAGCATCTTGATCTGATAGCAGGTCTGCCATTAGAAAATTATGAGAGTTTTGGTCATTCCTTTGATGTGGTGTATCAGATGAAGCCAAGCCAGCTGCAGTTAGGCTTTTTAAAGGTATTAAAGGGTTCCCCGATGCAGGCACAGGCAAGCCAGTATGGAATATTGTCACAGGCAGAGCCGCCATATGAAGTATTAAAAACGCCATGGCTTTCCTATGATGACATTATTAGGTTGAAAGGTTTAGAAGAGATGGTTGAGACATACTACAACAGCGGACAGTTTTCCAATACCGTTAAAGTTTTGTGCAAACAATTTGACCGTCCATTTTTATTGTTCGAGGCTCTTTCAGATGAATACCGTGCTCGAAAAATGCATGAAAAAAAGCACAGCAGAGAAGCACAGTATCAGTTTATCCGAGACTTCGCTGCAGCGCGTACAACGCTTGATGATATACTTGTACGGCAAGTTCTGACGCTTGACTATTATCTGCGTGATTATGCAAGAAAGCGCCCGTCATTTGCGCTTGAGCAGGATCCTTATAAGGAAGAGATACGTGCAGTATGCCTGAAAACATTTCCAGAGAGTTCTTATAAGGATGTCATCCGTGATTATCATATAGAAGTTTTTGTGCCACCATTTACAGATGAAAAGCAGTTTTTTTTATTTGATTATCATCACCGCGATCCGCTTGATCAGAATGCAGAGATTCGCGTGCTGACATGGTAATAAAGGACAGAATCAAAAAAGGTATTGCGCATGTGTTGGTTTAGGAATAAAGAATAAAGTAAGCGAGACTGGATATTGCTTTATAGGAAGTAGTATCCAGCTTTTTATTAATGTTTTTATTGGCAAAAACAATAAAAATAAATAAGGATGTGTGGACTTATTGCCGATAATGTAGTATACTGGTCATAGTAAGTGCAATTTTTGAATTATGACAATGAAAAGCCCATAGAATGTGGTTTTGATCATGTGAAAGGAGGATGGCAGATGCGATACTTTTCAGTTGCTGAAATGGCAAAAAAATGGGATGTATCTGAACGTAGTGTAAGAAA
>ERZ827488.2171-NODE-2171-length-20083-cov-5.650190_pt1 | contig 20083 bp, 16 predicted proteins | sample MGYA00519771_ERZ827488 | MGnify/ENA primary metagenome ERZ827488 (study PRJEB31778, sample SAMEA3449323) | human gut metagenome | biome: human gut; feature: human-associated habitat; material: faeces | place: United Kingdom | collected 2010/2012 ... | reverse complement strand
TCAAAGTATTTATTTTAAATAATTTGTGACAAATGATTGACTAACCTACATTCTTTTTGTCGAAAAAAGTTTCAATATATTGATTAAAAATAAAAAGAATGTTAGAATAATTATAAGTTTTACAAAAGATAGGGGGTGAAAAAATGGAAGAAAAAAGTAAGAAAAAACTAGGATTACTAACTGTTTTATTGTTTCTAGCTATAATTGTAATAATTATTATGGGAATATTTATGAATAAAATTCAAAATGAGAAAGTAGAGGAAAGCAAGAAAGCGGCAGAATTACAGACGCAAGTAAATAATTTAAATGAGAAAATAGATAATATTTCCAATATAGTAAATACTAATAATTCTACGGATAATGAAAAGCAAAATAAGGAATTAAGTGAATCTGAAAAGCAAGAAATATTTAATAAAGCGGTAAAAAATCAAACAGTATTTATAGATACTATGATTTCAAATAAAGATTTTGGCCAAAAAAATTTTTCGGATAAGGAAATGATTTTAATGCTACCAGATAGTTCAGAAGGAAAGATTTTTAAGTCATATGAAGACGATGGAGAGATTTATGGGAAAGCATCAATAACAGATGTAGAAAAAAGCGCTAAAAAAGTTTTTGGAAAAGAAGTCAACGTTATTAAGGCAGTGCAAAATAATAATTCAATTAAAGTAGATAATGAAGATGTTATGGTAGAGGTAAGATCTGGTGTTGGGATATTAAATGCAAAATTGATTTCTATAGAATCAGTAGATTCAAATGAATATACAATAAACTTTGAATTTAGTTCAAGTTCGGATGATACGTATAAACTTACTGTAGAGTATGAAAACGGAAATGTTGTATATAAAGGTTTAGAAAAATAAAAAAAAAGAAGTATATAAAATAAATATATGCTTCTTTTTTAGTATATGGTAGCGAAGGTGGGATTCGAACCTACGACCTGCCGGGTATGAACCGGATGCTCTAGCCAACTGAGCTACTTCGCCATATCGCTAAAACGATGAACTTTTTTTATTATAATAGCTAATTTTAAATTTGTCAAGGGATATTTTAAAAAATGTGGTAAAAAATAAAAATAGCAATAAAAATCTTGATATTTTTAATATTGCATAGTAAAATATATATGAAAAAAGGATTGAGAGGAGAAGCTACTTTGGAAAAGAAAAATAAGACTCAAGAGATGAAAGAAAAGTTAGAGTATATAGGCTTAAACTTGGACGAAATACCAAAAACACTAAAATTAGTAGAAGATTTAAAATTCAGACCAAATTCAGGGTTTGATGAAAAAAAATATAGACAATATAGATTTGTTTCACCAAAAGAAATACAAATATTATTATCACCAACAAATAGATTAGATGATATAAAAGAAAAATATTCAAAAGCAAATCCTTTAGCAGATTACTTAGAGCCAGACGAAAATAACGAAAGAAAACAACATGATTATGAAACATTTATAAAAATGTTAGAAGAAGTAAAAATAGAAGAAATTGAAAAAATAGAAAAAGAGCAACAAGCTATAAACAAAAAGATACCATTTAAAGTAAGATATTCAGGAAATTATTTATGGCAAATATATTATGCAGAAGCTACAGATCAATATTTTATGATAGTTCCTACAGAAGATAAAGATTATTCAACATTTTTCTATGTATTAAAAAAGCAAATAGAAAAAAAGAAAGCAGGAAAAATATTTGTACCAATTAGTAATGCAGAATATACAAGAGAATTATTAAATAAAACAGAAATCCAAAGTCTAGAAAATTATTTATGGCTATTTACAAAAGACTGGGCATCAATTTATGAAGTATATGATAAAACAGAAAAAGCAAGTTTGCAAATTGTTGGAGAAACAGAAGTATATGGAAAAATAAAATCAGATTATAAAGTAAAACTTTCTAATAAAATAGAAGCAACAAAGTTTTTTAAACTAGTAAAGGCACTATTTATAGTACAATCAGAATTACCAAATTATTATGAATTCCAGACAAGGATAGACAAACAAGGAAGCTTAGAATTTTACTATAATGACCAATTGATGAAATATGATGAGTTAAGTAATTGGGTAAATGATGAATATAGAAGATTATTAGATATGGAAAAAAAGGTTGTTGAAAAGAACAATTTATTACAAGAAAAATTATCAAAATTAAAAAAGCAATCACAAGAACTAGATATTGAATATTTAAGTAAAGAAAAGCAAATTTCAACATTTTTAGAATGCAAGAAAACTTTCTTTGGAAAAGTAAAATATTTCTTTAAATATAGTGGAAAGAAAAATAAAGTAAAAGAAAAAGTTGAAAAAACAAAAGTGGATGAAATAAAAATCGTAAAAGAAAAGATTGAAGAAAACTTAAAAGTTCAATATACATTAGAAGAACTAATTCAAAAAGGTAAAGAGACATTAGAAAAAGAAAATAACTTAAAAAACACGAAAATGGATATAAATGCCTTAAAATTAAAAAATTTAAATTTGACCAAGAAAATCGAAAACGCAACAGCATTTATAGAAGAAATAGATAGTCATAAAAAAAGTATATTTGAATTTTGGAAATACAGTAATAAAGATGAAGTACAAGCATTAGAAGAAGGAGAAAAAGAGCAAGAAAGTATAAAACCACATTCAAAAGTATTTGATTATGAAGAAGACTTTGAAGAGTTTGGGGAAACAATGGATGAAATTCAAAGAAAAATTTTATCAAAAGAAGAATTAGACGATGTTTATTTAACTACAACAAATCAATTAGAAGTAATAAATAAATTAAAAACAGAATCACCAACAGCTAAAGAATTAGAACAATATATGAAAAAAATCAAAAAAGATTTACAAGAAGAAAAAGATATAACAGAAGAAGATGTTATTGATATATTTGGTGGGTTATCAGAAGATACAAGAAAAATAACTAAACTTGCTAACAAATCACATAGAGAACACCCTAAAAATAAATATGCTATACTAAGAGTAGCAAAATCAATGAAAACTGCTGAATATAGAGCTGCACTGGAAAATGCTATAAATATAATAGATGAGGCATTAGAAAAGAATGCTTTGCAACAAGATATTGCAGGTTATAAGTGGGTAGAAGAAGAAGAAAATATTGATACAAATGAATTCAATATATTTAATTTAAATCCAGAAAAAGAGATTGAAAATGCATTAACAGAAACTGAAAGTGGCAAAGTAAATTTATATAAAATGAATTTTGAAAAAGGAGTAAAAGCAATAGCATTTACAAATTGTGTGTATTATGATAATCAAAATAAAACACTGCCAGTAGGTATGGATAAAGATACAAGAATGTTAGTAAATATTTTAGATACAGATATAACTCTTGAAAGCAAAAAAGTAATAAGAGTTGGAAGATTAGAAGATGAAGATGACATTGCTTCAAAATTAATTATTAAAACAATCAATGTCTTAGAATATACAGTAAAAGATGATACACTTGGGATTTAGGAAAGGAATGCGAAATGGAAAAGGAATTCAAATCAGGATTTGTTGCAATGTTAGGAAGAACTAATGTTGGAAAATCAACATTAGTAAACTTATTAGTCGGAGAAAAAGTTGCAGCAACAGCAAATAAAGTTCAAACTACAAGAACAGCAATTAGAGGAATTGCAAATAGAGAAAATTCACAAATAATATTTATAGATACACCAGGAATACACAAGCCTAAAACAAAACTAAATGAAACAATGATAGAGACATCATTCGGTGTAATAAGTGAAATTGATCTAATATTATTTGTAATTGAAGCAACAAGTGAAGAAATAGGCAGAGGAGATATGAGAATTCTTGAAAAAATAAAAGAATCAAATAAAAAAGCTATATTGATAATAAACAAAATCGATTTAGTAAAAAGAGAAAAACTATTAAAATTGATAGACATGTATCAAAAAGAATATCATTTTGAAGCTGTAATTCCAATTTCCTCTTTGCAATCAAAATATAGAGATATTATTTTAGATGAAATAGAAAAGAACCTAAAACCAGGGCCAGCATATTATGATACTGAGGAGTATACAGATCAAACATTAAGACAACTTGCAGAAGAAACAATAAGAGAAAAAGCATTAATGTTTTTACAAGATGAGGTGCCACATGGGATATATGTTGAAGTTGAAAAAATGAAATTTAGAAAAAATCAAAAAGGTGAGCCAATATATGACATCGAAGCTACAATATATTGTTTAAGGAATTCGCATAAAGGAATTATAATAGGCAAAAACGGAAGTATGTTAAAAAGAATTGGGCAAGCTGCAAGAATTGATATGGAAAATAATTTCGAAACAAAAGTAAATTTAAAAACATGGGTAAAAGTTAAAGAAGATTGGCAAGACGACACTTCAATAGTAAAAAAATTCAAACTACAATAGAAATATATGCATAATTTGTATACAAATTGCGAAAGATAGAGTTAGAGGAAGTGAGCTTATGATTAAAAAAATTGCATGGAATACATTTAAAAATACAGGAAATTTAGATACTTTTTTAGAATTGAAACAAATACAAAATTTAGAAGAACAACTAGATAACCAATTTAAACAACCAATGGAGGAACAAAATGGGAACAATAAAGATGAGTGGCATAATAATTTCTGAAAATAATTTAGGCGATTATGACAAAATGTTAACAATGTTAACACCAGGATTAGGAAAAATATCATGTGTGGCAAAAGGCGCTAGAAGACAAAGAAGCGCCTTGCTTGCCGGAACACAGTTTTTATGCTTTGGAGAATATCTAATGTATAGAGGTGCAAATACATATAATATAAATTCTTGTGAGACCATTGAAGTATTTTACAAACTACGAACAGATTTGGACAAGCTGAATTATGCAGTAGAAATGACAAAAATAATTAGAGATGTAACAGAAGAGAATGAAAACTGCTATAAAATTTTACAATTATTTTTAAACACATTATATACATTATCAGAAACAGACAAAAATCCAGAATTAATATTAAGCATATTCAAATTAAAATTGTTATGTTTTTTAGGTTTTACACCAAGGATTACAGAATGTGCAAATTGTAAACAAAAAGAAGAAATATCTTATTTTAGTTTAAGAGATAATGGATTCAAATGTAGTACATGTGGCAAACAAGATAAAAGTTGTTTGCAAATGAGTGAAAGTACGCAAAATGCTATTAAATACATTGTTATGGCACCACCTAAAAAGTTATTTTCATTCAACTTAAAAGATGAATCACTTAATGAATTGAAATTAATTACAAAGTTATACTTTAATGAAAAATTAGAAAAGGGATAGAATATGGAAGAATTAGTTGATATTTTAGTTACAACATACAATACTAATGAAAAATATTTGAAAAAGCAGATAGAAAGTATATTAAAGCAGACATATAAAAATATAAGAATATATATAAGTGATGATAATTCTACCAATACTAATGTTGCGGAAATATTAAAAAAATATAAAGAACAAGATGAAAGGATAGAGCTATATATTCAGCCAAAAAATTTAGGGTACAATAAAAATTTCGAATTTTTGTTAAAACAATCAAAAGCAAATTATATAATGTTTTCTGATCATGATGATATATGGAATAAAGATAAAGTCGAAAAAAGTTTGAGAAAGCTTAAAGAAAAAGATGTTGACATGGTTTATTGCAACTGTAGACAAGTTGATGAAGATGGAATTGTTTTACATGATGATTATTTTAAATATAAAAATGTGCCATTAATTAATGGTAAAAGCAAATTAGCTATTTCAAGATGTGTTGGAATAGGATGTTCACAAATTATTACAAAATCAGTTAAAGATAAAATGATTCCATTTAAAAAGAATTTTATTGCACATGATTGGTTAGCTGGATTTATTGCAAAAGAAGGAAAGGGAATAAGCTATATCGAAGAGCCTCTTTTTGATTATAGATTACATAGTACTAATGTTTTTGGTGGAAGAAGTTTAAATCAAAATTTAAATAGATGGAAACAAGAGCATGGAAATGATTATAAATCTTTCTTAGAATATAGAAAAGATGCTATTGATAGGGCATATCTTGGCGGAATTGAAATGTGTAAAGAGTATGTACATATTAAAGGTGATAAAGAGTTTATAGAAGATGCAGAGAAATATTATGAATCTGTTTTGAAGTCTTCTAAATTTAATTGGAATTTGAATGGCTTTTTTAAGATTTTGTCTGGAAAAAATCAAGGCAAAAAGATGATTAGAGAAATTGTTTTGTTTCATTTTCCGATTTTGGGGTATTTGAAATTTAGAAAATAAAATTAATTATTTTAGAAATTTGATAATCTATGGTTTGAAATACTGGATAAGCGACCAAATAAACGTAGCAAATGCAAAAAATAGTGTAAGAAAAATTGAGCTATTTAGAGTCTAATTATTGACTTTAAATAGCTCTTATAGTAGAATAACAAAAGAAAATGAAATAAAATGGAAAATAATATGAGACGGTGGAGGAAATATGGAATTTATAAAACAAGTAATAAAAAATAGGAAATTAATAATAAGATTAGGAAAAAATGATTTTAAGAATAGATTTGCAAGCACAAGTTTAGGGAGTATATGGGGATTTTTACAACCATTTATATTTATGATGATGTATGTATTAGTATTTCAATTTATATTTAAAACATCAGGAGAAGGAAATTCGCCATATGTAGTATGGTTTTTACCAGGGATGGCAATGTGGATGTGCTTGAATGATGGAATAATGGGAGCGAGTGGAGCAATACGTTCATATGCATATTTAGTAAAAAAGGTAGTGTTCCCTGTAGATGCAATACCAATGATATCAATAGTTGGAAATAGTGTAGTATCAATATTTTTATTTCTAATAGCAGCAGTAGTGTGCATAATATTTGGATATATACCTAATGTATTAGAATTGATATATGTTTTGATAGCGGCATATGCATTTATAATAGCATTAACAAGATTTACATCAGCAGTTACAACTTTAGTACCGGATTTTTCAAATTTATTATCTATAGTAATGCAAATATGTATGTGGTTAACACCTGTAGTTTGGGGATTAGGAATGATAGCTGAACATCATACAATATTAATGGCTATGAAATGTTTACCGTTTACTTACTTAGTTACAGCAATAAGAGAAGTGTTTATGGGAGGAACTATTATTAGTGATGGACATTGGATTTATACAATAATATTTTGGACCATTACAATCCTAATATTCTTATGGGGAAATCATGTATTTAATAAAAACAAAAAAGATTTTGCAGATGTATTATAATGGAGGAATAAATGGAGGAGAAAGTAGATGTTCTTTTGGCAACATATAATGGAGAAAAGTACTTAAAAGAACAAATAGACAGCATACTAAATCAAACATACCAAAATATAAATTTAATAATATCAGATGACAATTCTAATGATAGTACAAGAAAAATATTAGAGGAATATAAAAAGATAGATAATAGAATAAAAATATATTTACAAGATAAAAATTTAGGATATATAAAAAATTTTGAATTTTTATTAACAAAAGTAGAAAGCAATTATTATATGTTATCAGATCAAGATGATGTATGGTTACCGGAAAAAATAGAAAAGTCAATGAAAACACTTAAAGAAAAAAATGCAGACTTAGTTTTTGGAGATTTAGAAGTTGTAGATGAAAAACTAAATACAATATATCCATCATTTGGTGATTTTATGTTACTAAATAGAAAAATAAATAAATACATTGATAGTTATAAAGTAAATTATCTTTATAATTGTGTTACAGGATGTACAATACTTTCTAAAAAAGAATTTATAAAAGATATATTGCCAATACCTAATGATTCAAAATATGTGCCACATGACTATTGGATGGCGTTAATGATTTCATTAAAAGGACGATTAGCTTATATGCCAGAAAAGTATATAAAATATAGACAACATGGAAATAATCAAATTGGAACAGATAAAATATCACATAAATTTAAAAAGTTAGATCAGGTAAGAGAATTATTTATTAATGTGAAGTTAGGAGTATTTGGAACATATGTAGCAAATAATGAAAAGTTTCCAAAAGAATTGCAAGAATTAAATTTAAAAGCACTAGAGTATTTTAAGATGTTGCAAAAAAAGAAAAACTTTAATTTTAAAAATTGGCATATATTCTATGAACTATATAAGAATGAAACATTTAATTATTGTGTGTTAAACTTTATTATAATGAATTTGCCATTTATAGGAAGAGGACTTTTCAATATAAGATATGTTATCTTAAAATTATTGAAAAAAAGATAAAGGATAAATTAAAATGGAGAAAACAAAAAAAAATAAATACTATAAAAAAGTGATTTTGAGTTTGGTTGTAATAATAACAATATTATTAATATTAATAATGAATTCAAAGAAAGAAATTCAATTAACACAGTTACAGGCTAATAGCCATAGACAGATGATGGGATATATTATAAAAGACTCAAAAGGAAAAGTAATTGTGATAGATGGAGGAACCAGTGAAGATGAACCTAATTTAGAAAAAAATATTAGAGAATTAGGCAATAAAGTAGATGTATGGTTTATTACTCATCCACATAGCGATCATGCAGGAGCTTTTATAAAGCTAATAAGAGATACAAATATTTCAGTTGGAAAAGTTTATTACACTATGAATGAGATAGAATGGTATAAACAATATGCAGTTGAAAGAGCAATTGAGGCTGAGGAATTTGAAAATGCACTTCAAAATGAAAGAATAAAAGATAAAGTAGAAGAAGTATCAATAAATGAAGTAATTAATATAGATTTTATTAAATGTGAAATATTAGGCGTAAAAAATCCTGAAATAACAAATGATGCATTTAATAATTCGAGTATGGTAATAAAAATGTTACTTCCAAAAACATCAATATTGTTTTTAGGAGATACAGGAGTCGAAAGTGGGGAGAAGCTAATTAGTACACAGAAGGAAAAACTAAAATCAGATATAGTACAAGTTGCTCATCATGGACAAAATGGAGCTAATGAAGATTTATACAAAGAAATTCAACCAAAAATATGTTTATGGCCTACTCCAGAATGGATTTGGAACAATGATAATGGAGAAGGAGAAAATACAGGACCATGGAAAACATTTGAAACGAGAAAATGGATAGAAGACTTAGGAGTAAAACAGAACATTATTGAAAAAGATGGAGATATTACAATAACAATAAAATGAAAAATTATTATTGCACGAAAGGGTGAAAAAAGATTGAAAAAAGAAGAAAAAGAAATTGCAATTGAAATAAAAAATTTAACAAAAGAATATAAAATGTATCCTACAAAAAAAGATAGACTAATAGAGGCTGTTTTTCCGGGAGCACAAAGACATGGAACATTTAGAGCTATGGACAATTTAAACCTTGAAGTAAAAAAAGGAGAGATTTTAGGAATATTAGGAAAAAATGGTGCAGGAAAATCAACATTATTAAAAATGGTAACAGGAGTTGTAACGCCAACAAGTGGAGAAATTATAACAAAAGGAAAAATAAGTTCATTATTAGAGTTAGGAACAGCTTTTAATATGGAATTAACAGGAATAGAAAATATATATCAACATGGGCAGGTTATGGGATTAACAAATGAACAAATAGAAGAAAGAAAACAAGAAATAATAGATTTTGCAGACATTGGAGAACATTTATATCAACCAGTAAAAACATATTCTTCTGGTATGTTTGCAAGACTTGCTTTTTCATGTGCTATAAATGTAGATCCAGAAATATTAATAGTTGATGAAGTTTTATCAGTTGGAGATATGGCATTCCAATTAAAATGCTTCAAAAAATTTGACCAATTCAAAAAAGCAGGAAAGACAATACTTTTTGTTACGCATAGTATTACAGATGTTTTGAAGAACTGTACAAGAACAATAATAATCAATTCTGGAAAGAAAATCTTTGATGGAGGAGTTAAAGAAGGAGTTGAAAGATACAAAAAAATTATTGTTGGATTAGATGAGTCTATACAACCAGAGAAAGAAGAAAAAAAGAAAATAAGTATAGAAGGAGATTTCAAAAAAGAGAAAGCAAAAAATACATGGAAATCTCATTTTAATCAAAACAACAATATAATTGAATATGGAAATGGACAAGCAGATGTAATTGACTATGGTATATTTGATGAAAATGGTAAGTATTTACAATCAATAGATAATGCAAAAGATGTAATATTAAAATCAAAAATAAAATTTAATGCAGATGTAAATGAACCGATTTTTACAATGACATTAAAAGATTTTAATGGACTAGAAGTTTGTGGAACTAATACATTAATTGAAAAAATAGCAACAGGAAAATTTAAAAAAGGTGATATAGTAGAAGTTTCATTTAAAACAAGATTAAGAGTTGCACCTAATAAATATACTTTATCATTCAGTTGTACACACTTTAAGCCAAATGGTGAGTTAGAAGTATTAAGTAGAAAATATGATGCTTTATTAGTTGAAATAATTTCATCTAAAGAACATGTAGGAATTTTAAGTTTAGACACAGATATAAAAATTGAGAAAAATAAGTAAAAGGATTGAGAGATATGGAGATAAATCTAGAATCTTTAAAAGAAGATGAAAAAAAGATAATTGAATATATAAATTCAAATGAAAAAGATAATTATGAAAATATAATAAAAGAAAATTTGAATGATTCTGTTATGCTAGGTTTATCAAATATCAGAAATAACTTAGTATATGCATATGATTTTGAACCTGATTCTACAGTTTTAGAAATAGGAGCACATTTAGGAGAAATTACTGGAGCATTATGTGAAAAATGTGCTAAAGTAATTTCTGTTGAACCTAATGAAGCAAGAGCAAGAGCAATCCTAAAAAGATATTCAGATAAAGACAATTTAGATATAGTAGTTACTGAAATTTCAAAAATCAAATTAGAAGAAAAGTTTGATTATATAACTTTATTTGGAATTTTAGAATATGCACAAGAAATTTTCAATACAGAAAATCCGGCATTAGACATGATATTATATTGCAAAAAAATGTTAAAACCTAATGGAAAGCTACTAATAGCAACTGATAATAAATTTGCTTTAAAATCATATATAGGTGAAAAAGATGAATGTACAGGTATTACATTTGATTCTATAACAGGATATAAAAACAGTAATAAACAATATAAATTGGGAAAAAAGAAAATTGAAAATGTTTTAAAAGAAGCAGGAATGAATCATTATAAATTCTTTTATCCTTTACCAGATTATAAATTACCAAGTTTAATATTTACTGATGAATATTTACCAAGTAGTTCTAAAATAAATGGATATTTTCCATATTATATGGATAGTAGCTCAATATTCTATAGTGAAGTAGATGCATATGATGCTATAATAAAAGAAGATAAAAAAATGTTTCCTTTTTTTGCAAATTCTTATTTTATCGTAGTTTCACAAAATGAATTTAAGGATGATATAAAATATGTGTCTTTCAATAATTATAGAAAAGAAAAATATCAATTAATGACAAAAATAAGAGAAAACACAGTTGAAAAAACAAGTATAAATGCAAAATCAAAAAAACATTTAGAACAAATGATGGATAATATCAAAAACTTAAATAGTAAAAACATTAAAATTTTAGATGAGGCTTATGAAGACAAAGTAGTTAGCAAATTTATCAATCTAAAATTAGCATCTCAATTAGTTTCTGACAATATAGAAAGACCACAAGAAATAATAAAAATATTAAATAAATATAAAGAAAAAATATTAACAATAAGCACAGAATATGATGAAAATGAAAAAACAATATTTGAAAAATATATACCAGATATTGATAAAAATATTTTAAGTAAGTTTAGATATTTAAAAGATGGATATTGGGATATGATTTTAAAAAATTGCTTTATTATAGATGAAGAATGTGTGTTTTTTGACCAAGAATGGGTAGAAGAAAATGTACCTGTAGAATTTTTAGTATATAGAAGTATTGTTAATGTAGAAAAATTAAGAAATAAAATAGAAGAATATCAGTTATATGAGAAAATGCAAATAAAAGAATATATTCCTTTGTTTGAAAAATTAGATGGAAAAATAGGAGCAGAGATAATGGATGAAAAAGTATTTAGTTTTTATCAAAGAAAACACAAAAATCCTATTTATGATAACTATATTTTAGAAGATAAAAATAAAAAATTAATGAGTGAAAATAACAAAATTTCAAATCAAAATATAGAACTTGAGAAAAAAATAGAAACAGAATTAAAACAAAATGAAATACTAAATGGTCAAATATATTATTTGACAAATGAGAATAAAGAATTAAAGAAAAAATTAGATGGAATTTATGATTCTAGAAGTTGGAAAATTGTTAAAGGAATATCAAATATAAAGAAAGTTATAAAAAAATAGAAAAGGAATGTGGAATTTTATGAATATGGTAAAAAAAGTGACTAATTCATTAAAACAAGATGGAATAAGTGGATTTACTGCAAAAGTAAAAAAACACTTTTTTAATGAAGAAAAAAAGGAATATTATAAATGGATAAAGCAAAATACACCTTCAAAGCAAGAATTAAAAAAGCAAAGAAATTATAAATTTAAATATGAGCCTAAAATAAGTATAGTTGTACCATTATATAATACTCCTAAAAAATATCTTCTAGAATTAATAAAATATGTACAAAAACAAACATATTCAAATTGGGAGTTATGTTTGGCTGATGGGAGTACTGAACCATTAAGCTTTGTAGAGCCAATAGCTAAGAAAGATAGTAGAATAAAATATAAAGTGCTAAAAGAAAATAAGGGGATTTCAGGAAATACAGATGAGGCACTAAAAATGGTTACAGGAGATTATGTTGCTTTATTGGATCATGATGATTTAATACCATTTAATTCATTATATGAAATAGTAAAAGCAATAAATGAAAGTCCAGATGCAGAATATCTTTTTACAGATGAAGATAAATTTGTAGATATAAACAAAAAAACTAGATATGAACCTAATTTTAAACCAGATTATTCTTTTGATACGTTTACAAGTTATAATTACATTTGTCACTTTAGTATATTCAAAAAAGAATTAATGGATAAGCTAGGAGGATTTAATGAGAGATTTGATGGAAGTCAAGATTATGATTTGATTTTAAGAGCAGTAGAAAATGCAAAGAAAGTAGTTCATATACCTAAAATTTTATATCATTGGAGAGCATGTCCAACTTCCACAGCAGGAAGTGCAGAGGCAAAACCATATTGTTTTGAAGCTGGAAAAAATGCAGTACAAGAACATTTAAAAAGAAAAGGTTTGATTCAAGGAAAAATGGAATTTGGAGTTGCTATTGTAAGAAATAGAGCAGTATATGAAAGAAAAGAAGATTCTAAAGTAGATATGTTGTTATATTTACAAGATGAAAGAATTGATTTAAATAAATTAAGACAAGATATAGAACAAATAACATACGAAAATTTTGAGATTAATTTAATAGTAACTAAAAAAATTACAGAAAAACAGGGATATAATGAATTATCAAATATGCCAAAAGTAAAATCTAGTACAGAAATAGAAACAAAAGATATTATAAAAACATTAAATCAATTAATAGAAAAAACAGATAGTGAACAAATAATGTTTGTAAAAGATATACAAGACATAAAAACAAAAGACTTTATAGAACAATTATTAGGATTTGTGCAAAGAGGTGATGTTGGAGTTATCTCACCAAGAATTATATATAAATATACAAGTTCACAATATAATGGAACAGTATATGGTAGGGATAAAGACAAAATAGGATATTTAGACTATACAGACGTTGCTGGAAGTTTTGGATATATTACTAGAGGTGCAGTAGTACAAAATTATTCAATAATAAAGTCAGAATGCATAATGGTAAATAAAAGTGATTTAGAAAAAGTTGGGCATTTGGACGAGAAAATGGACTATAGTGATGCTATATCAGATTTAGCTTTTTCATTATATAAAAATTATAATAAACTAAATGTAATAAACCCACATATCGAGTTAGAAGCTTTAGAGATTACAAATAAGACTGGAAAAAATGAATTTTTTGAAAAATGGGAGAAAGAATTAAATATTCCAGATCCAAATTATAATGTAAATTTGAAATTTGAAAAAAATAAACTATTTACCGTAAATGTTTAATTAAAAAGAAAGGATGTAGCAAGTAATGAAAGTAGACATATTGATGGCGACTTATAATGGAGAGAAGTATTTAAGACCACAAATTGATAGTATTTTAAATCAAACATTTAAAGACTTTAATTTAATTATTTGTGATGATTGCTCAAAAGATAATACGTGGAAAATATTAGAAGAATATGCTCAGAAGGATAGCAGGATAAAAATAATTAAAAATGAAAAAAACTTAGGATATAACAAAAATTTTGAAAAATTATTAAGTTTTGTTACAGCAGATTATTTTATGCTATCTGATCAAGATGATTTTTGGCTACCTAATAAAGTTGAAGAATCATATAAAAAGATAACAACAGAAAATTTGAACTTAGTTTGTTCAGACTTAGAAGTTGTAGATAAAAATTTAAATACAATACATCCATCCATGTGGGAATATTGGCCTGATTATAATATAAAAGAAAAAATAAAGAAAAGTAGAGATTATAGAAGCTGTTTAATGACCAATTGTATAACAGGATGTACAACAATTGTTAATAGTAAACTAATAGAAAAACTGTTACCATTACCAGGATATCCAATAGTACATGATTGGTGGATTGGTTTAGTTGCAGGATCATATGGAGAAATTGGTTATATAGAAGCACCATTAATAAAATATAGACAACATGGCAATAATCAAATTGGATATGTAACAACTAAAACAATTTTTAAATTTACAAGAGGATTAAGAAGACATTTAATAACAAATCATATTCAAATATTAGAAGTATTAAAGAAGAGAATGAATGTTTTAAATCCAGAATTAGAGCCTATTGTAGATGATGGAATAAAATATTTAAAATCAATATTGAATGTAAAATTTATTGTGTTAAAAAGTAAGAAGCCATTTAAGAACTTGTATAAATATGAGGATGACAAATATATAAAACAATTTTCGTTAATGTACAATTATCCATTATTTGCACATATATATAGAACATTCTATGTTATAAATGTAAAGCTATTTAAGGAGAAAATAGGAATGAAGCAATTAGTCAAAAAGATATTACAAACATACTTTCCAAAAGTATATGCACCAATACATAATTATAGAAACCAAAAACAAATGGAAGCAAACGGGGGGCTACAATATAATTATGATGTTAATATAGAAGATTATAAAAAATTAGTAGACCAAATGTATGATAATTTTGAAAAGCCTGAGAAAAAATCAACATTTGTTCCATACAACGAAAAAACTTATAAAAAAACAGAAAATGATGTAAAAATAATTGCACATTATTTGCCACAATATCATTCTTTTAAAGAGAATGATGAATGGTGGGGAAAAGGATTTACAGAATGGAATAATGTAACAAAAGCATTTCCACATTTTGTAGGGCAAATGCAACCCAAATTACCTCATGATATAGGTTTTTATGATTTATCACAAAAAGAGAATATAAAAAAGCAAATAGAACTTGCAAAACAATATGGGATATATGGATGGTCAATATATTATTATTGGTTTGATAGACACAGATTGATGGAAAAACCACTAGACATCATTTTAGAAAATAAAGACTTAGATATTAATTTTTGTATAAATTGGGCTAATGAAAATTGGTCTAAGAGATGGGATGGTGGAGACAAAGAAATATTAATGGCCCAAAATTATGATGAAGAAAAACTAATATATTGTATAAAAGATATGGAAAAATATATTAGAGATGAAAGATATATAAAAATTGATGGAAAGCCATTAATCATAATATATAAGCCAACATTAATACCAAATGTTCAAATAATGATTGAAAATTGGAGAAATTATCTAAGAGAAGTTGGTATTGGTGAAGCATATATAATGGGAGTAAAAACATTTGATATAACAGATGAATATAAAAATATATTTGATGGATTTGTTGAATTTCCACCTTTTGGAATGGAAATAAAAGTTATGAATAATCAATTAAAATTCTTTAATAAAAACTTTAAAGGAGTTGTATATGATTATAAAAGAATGGTAGACGAAAAGACTTATTTAAGACCATTTGACCATAAATTATATAGAGGAATTTTCCCAGCTTGGGATAATTCACCAAGAAGACAATTTACACCAGATATATTCTGGGGGTCAACACCAAAACTATATGAAACATGGTTAGAAGATTTGGTAAAAGAAACATTAGAAAATGATGAACTTGATGATAAAATGATATTTGTAAATGCTTGGAATGAATGGGCAGAAGGGGCTTGTTTAGAACCTGATAGAAATTATGGATATGCTTATATTCAAGCTACTAGAAATGTTTTAGAAAAATATAAGAGAAAATAGGAGAATAAAATGCTTTTAGAAAAAATAGATTTAAAAAAAAATAAAGTGTTGAAAATATCAACTATTATAATTTATGTTATTGCTATTTTGATTTTTGAAATAGGCATATGTAATGGTATGAATTTAAAAAATTTTATATATCAAGGTGTAATAAAATATAATTTTTCACTATGTAGAATAGTTAGTTATATTATATTTTTAATTGCAATGATAAAAAATATTGATAAATTTATTCCCGAGGCATTAGAAACAATAAAACTACCAATAAAAAAATATATATCAATAATATATGTAGGTGCCATGTTTTTTATTGATTTATATGTTTTTATAAAATGGACATCAATTTATAAAGAATTAACATTATTAATAATGCAATTAATGGGATTGTTATTTATAATTTATATATCATCTAATTATATAAAAAATGTTATAGTTATTGTATCAACTATAGGCATGGTATTTACATTTGCCACAGATTTCCATCACACATTAGATGAAAAAAAACATATGATGTCTGTAATAAATATATCTTCTGGAAATCTACAATACGCTAAAAATCCGCTATGTGAACCTACATACAATAATATAATTTTTAACTGTGACATAGATTCATTTGTTCAATTTTTCGAAAGAAAATATGAACCTGATTTAACTAATGATTGGAATAGAACAGAAGAAACAGAAGTGTATTATATATGTTCTTCACCAGCTGACTATAATTTTGTCTTATATTTACCAGCAACTATAGGAGTAGTATTTGCGAAAGTTTTTGCTGGAAGTATTGCTGATATATATATTATGGGAAGATTATTTAATTTAATTGCATATGCAGTAATGGTGATAGTTATGTTAAAATTGCTTCCATACAAGAAAAAAATATTTTATATAATAACTATGTTGCCATTTCAACTATTGTTAGCAGCTTCATTTTCGGTAGATGGAATATGTTGTGGGATATTAGGAATTTTTATAGCATATTGTTTAAGATTATCAGAAATGGATTATGAAAAAATAAAATTAAAACAAATATTAACATTAATGATATTATATGCAATGTGTTTATTGGCAAAAAATTTAGCATATTGTGCTATTATAATATTTGTACTAGTATTACCAATAAAAAAGGTAATAAAGAACAATAAAAAAAGTTTACCAATTATAAGCACTATACTTATAATTGCAATGTTAGTATGTGCGACACTAATGGTAAATAAATTGTTTACAGCAGCAGCAGATGGTGGCGATATAAGAGGAGGAGAAACAAGCTTGGTGGGACAGGCTAAGTTCTTATTAGAATCACCTTTAAATATAGTAAAAGTAGGTTTTGAACATATAATGAATGCATTATTGAATTATAATTGGTATACAGATTTAAACCATGCAACTTTCTTTGGAAAATATAGTACACAGATATTTTTTATGGAGTTAATCTTTATTATATATATTTCATGTACAGATGAATATGTGGAAATAAAAAAACGTACCCAAATTGTATCTATAATTACTTTTTTAGGAGTATTTGCAAGTACAAGTTTAATGCTATATTTAACTTTTACACCAGTTGGACAAATTAATATAAGTGGGTATCAACCAAGATATATGATTTCTTTATTTCCAATAATATTAATGTTAATAAATAACAAAAAAAATATAATTGATAAAGAACAATTAAAAGAAAAGACAAGTGAAGTTAATGTATGTTTAACACAAGGAATGTTTATTATTATTGATTTAATATTTTTAATATCAATTGTCTAGAAATATAATAGTGATTGTAATGAAAGGGAAGAAAAGATGAAAGTTTTAATAATAATACCAGCTTATAATGAAGCTCAGAACATAGAAAAAACAGTAAAAGATGTTACTAAAAATACAGATTATGATTATATAGTAATAAATGATTGTTCAAAAGATAATACTAAAGAGGTTTGTGAAAGAAATAATTTTAATATGTTATCATTACCAATAAATTATGGTTTAACCAGTGGAATTCAATTAGGAATGAAATATGCATATAAAAATAATTATGATGTAGCAATTCAATTTGATGGAGATGGACAACATCAGGCTAAATATTTAAAGGACTTAGTTAAAGAAATAGAAAAAAATAATGCAGATATAGTAATAGGCTCTAGATTTGCAACTGAGAAAAAGCCGTTAACAGCTAGAATGTTAGGAAGTAGAATAATAACTTTATTTATAAAATTAACAACAGGAAAAACTATAAAAGATACTACATCAGGAATGAGAGCATATAATAAAAAGGCTATATGGGAATTTATAAGAAATACAAGTTTAACACCAGAACCTGATACATTAGTGTATATGATAAAAAAAGGATTAAATGTTAAAGAAGTACAAGTAGAAATGAAAGAAAGAGAATTTGGTACAAGTTATTTAACTCCAATAAAGTCAATGAAGTATATGATAAATATGATATTTTCAATTGTATTTATAAGAGCAATAACTAGAAAGAATATATGAGGTGAAAAATATGACAAATACATTAAGAATAATTTTAATAGCAAGTTCATTTATAGCATTTTTATTATGTGTAATGAAAATAAAGCAATCTAAATTAAAAGTAGAGAATGCAGTAACATGGATGTTTGGAAGTATTATTTTAATACTAATGAGTATATTTTCAAATGTAGTAGAATGGATTTCTAATCTTCTAGGATTTGTATCACCAGTAAATTTTGTATTTTTAATAATGATAGCATTTTTATTAATACAAGTGTTTATTGATAATCTGCATATAACATTATTAAATGAAAAAATTAAAGACTTAGATCACTATATAGCATTAAAAGAACATAATGATAAAAAATAGTCTTTATTAGAAAAAAATGGCAAATTTAATTTGCCATTTTTTATTGCTTTTTGGAATAAAATAGTATAAAATTTAGGTAAATGGAAGGAGGAAAAAATTATGAAGAAAAAAATAGTTATAAGTATTATTTTAATAATATTTATATTTTTTGTTAGTTCTATATGTAAATCTAATGCTGAGGCAACTTATAGTCAATTTAAAGAGATACAACATATATTGAATATAGATACAGATTTAAATGATAGTGTATTTGATAAAAATGGAATACAAATTTGTGGATGGAGATTAGCAACAGAAAAAAATAAAATTATGAACGATGGTTCATTGACAAAGGAAGAACTAAAAGAAAGACTTGCCTGTGAAATCAATAAGAAAAGATTTAAAGAGTATAAGATGTCAGGTATTTTTACAGACGATATCAACGTGTTAAAAAATATAGATGAAAATATGGAAAAATCTTCGGATATTATTCCTGTGAGAATTAAAAGAGATGAAAGTTATTACGCAGATGTAATGGCGATTGATAATAAGCATTTTGGTGAACTTATTAATTATGTTTCAGATATGGCAGATAAGTTTAAAGAAGAAATTTGCGAGGGAAATATTGATGTTAATCCTATAGAAAAGGCATGTACATATTGCCCATATGCAGGTATGTGTAGTTTTGATGTAAATGCAGGAGATAAGTATACGGAGGTTCCCGGATATAAATTGCCTGAAGTAATTTCTAAGTTAGATGAGATGTATGAAGATTCGGAAGGAGAAAAATAAATATGCCAAATTGGACTCCAAAACAAAAAGAAGTAATAGATGCAAGAGACCAAAACATATTAGTATCT
>ERZ827488.2153-NODE-2153-length-20244-cov-4.144386_pt1 | contig 20244 bp, 16 predicted proteins | sample MGYA00519771_ERZ827488 | MGnify/ENA primary metagenome ERZ827488 (study PRJEB31778, sample SAMEA3449323) | human gut metagenome | biome: human gut; feature: human-associated habitat; material: faeces | place: United Kingdom | collected 2010/2012 ... | reverse complement strand
GCTTTTTCTCTGAGGAAACTTATGCTTCTCTGTCCGGTGCCGGGGCAGCGGAAGATACTTCCGATTACCGTAAGGCTTACCGTTCTTTAAAGGATATCAGCGTTCTTTATGAGGATGAAAATATCCTGTTGCTGAATAAACCTGCCGGAGTTCTGACCCAGAAAGCCAAACCGGAAGATCTTTCCCTGAACGAATGGCTGATTGGCCACCTGCTGGCTGCCAATGCCATAAAAGAAACCGATCTTGCCACCTTCCATCCATCGGTCTGCAACCGCCTCGACCGCAATACCAGCGGTATCGTATTGTGCGGAAAGACGCTGGCCGGTTCCCAGGCACTCAGCCGGATCATCAAGGATCGTTCCGTAAAGAAATATTATCAGACCGTCTGTAAGGGCAAGATTTTACAGGAAAGCACCCTGGAAGGCTATCTGTACAAGGACGAACGCACCAATACGGTACAGGTATTTCCAGATATGGCGGAGGCTCCGGAAGATGCTTCCTTTATAAAAACAATCTACACTCCCAGTGCGGTGGCTGGGGAATATACCCTGCTGACCGTAGAACTGGTCACCGGCAAAACCCACCAGATCCGCGCCCATCTGGCCAGCACCGGACATCCGTTACTTGGTGACACCAAGTACGGAGACTGCAAATTAAATCGCAGGATGCAATCGGAATACTCTCTGCACCACCAGCTTCTGCATGCCGGAAGAGTGTGTTTCCCGGAAGAAGCGGAAGGACCTCTTGCAAAGGTGAGCGGTCAGACTTTTGACGCACCGCTTCCCCATAAATTTGCAGAGATCTTACAGGCTCTGAATCTGACACCGGATTCCGCCTGCTAGAAAGGAAAACTAAGAACAATGGCAACATGGAATACCAGAGGGCTTCGTGGATCTACTCTGGAGGATATGGTCAACCGCACCAATGAAAAATATGCCGAGGCCGGTCTGGCCCTGATTCAGAAGATCCCCACCCCCATTACCCCGGTCAAAATGGATAAGGAGAGCCGCCAGATCACCCTGGCCTTTTTCGAACAGAAGAGTACCGTAGACTATATCGGTGTCGTACAGGGCATTCCGGTCTGTTTTGATGCCAAGGAATGTGCGGTGGACACCTTTTCCCTGCAAAATATCCATCCCCATCAGGTGGAGTTCATGCATCAGTTCGAGAAACAGGGGGGGATCGCCTTTTTCCTGATATTTTACAGCCATAAGGATCTGTTATATTACCTTCCCTATGAAATGCTCCGCTTTTTCTGGGACAGGGCACAGGAGGGCGGCCGGAAAAGCTTCCGTTTCGAGGAACTGAACCCGGAATATATTATCCCGAAGCATCAGGGAATCCTGGTTCCCTATCTGGATATTCTGAAAAAGGATCTGGAAGACCGGGAGGAATAATAAATAATAATTTCTTGACAGCGGAAAGGTCTCCTAGTATACTACAAATAGTTTCACATGCTACTATGATAATATGGTAGCACGTTAATATATTAAAGTGTATGAATTGAGGAACGCTTATGAACAACAGACTTTTACATACGCCGGAAGGCGTCCGGGACATTTACGGCAAAGAATATGCAAAGAAGCTGGCTGTAGAACAGAAACTGCAGCAGGCGATCCATTGTTTCGGTTACGAAGATATCCAGACCCCTTCCATTGAGTTTTTCGATGTTTTCTCCAAGGAGATCGGAACCACTCCCAGTAAGGAGCTGTATAAGTTCTTTGATAAAGAGGGTAATACGCTGGTGCTGCGGCCAGACTTTACGCCGTCCATCGCCCGCTGCGCAGCGAAGTATTTTATGGAGGAAAAGGTGCCGCTTCGTTTCAGTTACAACGGCAATACGTTTACAAACACTTCCAATCTGCAGGGTAAATTAAAAGAGGTGACCCAGATGGGTGCAGAACTCATCGGAGATCCTTCCGTAGAGGCGGATGCCGAAATAATCAGTATGGTGATCGAAGCTCTGAAAAGCGCAGGACTGACCAGATTCCAGGTGACTATCGGTGAGGTGGATTATTTCCGCGGCCTCTGTGAGGAAGCCGGTCTGGATGAGGATACGGAAAAGGAACTTCGTTCCTGTATCTCCGGCAAGAACTTTTTCGCTGCCCAGGAATTACTGGAGCAGAAGCATATCCCCGAGCCTTATCACAGCATTCTGTTAAAGCTGGCGGATATGTTCGAAAATATAGAGTCTCTGGAGGCTGCCAAAGCACTGGTTAAAAATGAAAGATCCTTACAGGCGATTGCAAGACTGGAAAAGTTAAAAGAGCGCTTAGAGCAGTACGGTGTGGCGGAATACATTTCCTTTGATCTCGGAATGCTCAGCAAATATCAGTATTATACCGGCGTTGTCTTCAAGGCTTACACCTACGGTATCGGTGATGCCGTGGTAAAGGGCGGCCGTTACGACAATCTGCTTCGGAAATTCGGCAAGAATGCCGCAGCTATCGGTTTCGTCATCGTCATTGACGACCTGTTGGAAGCATTATCCCGCCAGAAAGTGAATATCGATATTCCTGATTCCGGCAAAGTAGTGTATTATCGGGCAGGAGACGAGGCAGATTATCTGGCGAAGCTTTCCGAAGTCGTAAGTTTACGTAAGCAAGGCATTCCCACCGTGCTTTCCCCCGAGATTACAGAGAACGAGGAGGCAGATCAGTAATGAGTGAAGAAAGATATCTTACGTTTGCTCTGGGAAAGGGCAGACTTGCCAAAAAGACACTGGAGCTTTTCGAACAGATCGGCATTACCTGTGAAGAAATGAAGGATAAAGATACCAGAAAGCTGATCTTCGTCAATGAAGAATACAAATTACGCTTTTTCCTGGCAAAGGGTCCCGACGTTCCCACCTATGTAGAGTATGGTGCTGCTGATATCGGCGTGGTCGGCAAGGACACCATTCTGGAAGAAAACCGGAATGTCTACGAAGTGCTGGACCTTGGCTTCGGCAAATGCCGGATGTGTGTCTGCGGTCCTGCTTCCGCCAGAGAGTTGTTGAAACACCATGAGCGGATCCGGGTAGCCAGCAAATACCCCAATATCGCCCGAGAGTATTTCTATAATAAAAAGCATCAGACCGTAGATATCATCAAATTAAACGGTTCTGTAGAATTAGGGCCGCTGGTAGAGCTGTCTGACGTCATCGTGGATATCGTTGAGACCGGTTCCACCTTAAGGGAAAACGGGCTGGAGGTTCTGGAAGAGGTATGTCCTCTGTCCGCCCGTATGATCGTCAATCCGGTGAGTATGCAGATGGAAGCCGACCGTATCCGCAAGCTGGTGGGTGCGATCCGGGAGCAGTTAAAAATACAGGCCTGACCGAGACGATAAGCAGCGTCATAAAAAGTATTTAAAGGAGAGTACCGTCATGAGAATCGTAGCATTGGATAAAGAATCAAAGCAGAGTATTTTGAACGACCTTTTAAAGAGAAGTCCGAACAATTATTCCCAGTATGAGAGCACTGTAAACCAGATCATCGAAAAAGTCCGTGCCGAGGGTGACAAGGCATTGTTCGATTATACCTTACAGTTTGATAAGTTCGCTTTAAGCGCAGAGAATATCCGTGTCACAAAGGAAGAGATCGCCGAAGCCTATGCACAGATGGATGAGAATCTGATCGATGTGATCAGACAGTCTGCGGAAAACATCCGCGCTTTTCACCAGAAGCAGCTTCGTAACAGCTGGTTCGATGCCAAGCCCGACGGTACGATCTTAGGCATGAAGATCACCGCCATCGAAAGAGCCGGTGTCTATGTCCCCGGCGGTAAAGCCGCTTACCCTTCCAGCGTACTGATGAATGTGATCCCCGCCAAGGTAGCCGGTGTGGATGAGATCATTATGACCACCCCTCCCGGAAAAGACGGTAAAGTCAATCCCGGTACCTTAGTAGCTGCTGATATTGCCGGTGTAGACACCATTTATAAAGTGGGCGGGGCGCAGGCTATCGCTGCTATGGCATTCGGAACCGAGTCCGTACCTAAGGTCGACAAGATCACCGGTCCCGGTAACATTTTCGTAGCTCTTGCCAAAAAAGCTGTTTATGGCTATGTCAGCATTGATTCCATTGCGGGCCCCAGCGAGATCCTGGTACTGGCAGATGAGACCGCTACCCCCAGATACGTTGCAGCAGATCTGCTGTCTCAGGCAGAGCATGACGAACTGGCAAGTGCCATTCTGATTACCACTTCGAAGGAACTGGCGGAGAAAGTCTCCGAGGAAGTGGACGGCTTCGTAAAAGTACTGGAGCGTGCTCCCATTATCCAGAAGTCTCTGGATAATTACGGCTACATTCTGTTAGCCGACAACATGGAAGATGCTATTGATGCCGCCAACGCCATTGCTTCCGAGCATCTGGAGATCATTACAAAGAATCCTTTTGATACCATGACCCGTATCCGCAATGCCGGTGCGATTTTCCTGGGAGAGTATGCTTCCGAACCCTTGGGTGATTATTTTGCAGGTCCGAACCACATTCTGCCCACCAACGGTACCGCACGGTTCTTCTCCCCGGTAAACGTGGACGACTTCATCAAGAAGACCAGTATTATCTCTTATTCCAGGCAGGCACTGGAAAAGGTGCACAGCCAGATCGAGACCTTCGCCAAGAGTGAAGGCTTGACCGCACATGCAAACAGTATTAAAGTTAGATTTGAAGATTAATCATTTCCTCTGGGAAGGGAGTCATCGGATATTATGGAACGAATTGCAACTGTGACCCGTACAACGAAAGAGACCGATATTGCCATCACCTTAAATCTGGACGGCACCGGAAAAGCGGATCTGTCTACCGGCATCGGATTTTTTGACCATATGCTGGACGGCTTTGCGAGGCACGGCTTTTTTGACCTGGAATGCAAGGTGAAGGGCGATCTGCAGGTGGACGGTCACCACACGGTGGAGGATACCGGCATTGTCTTCGGTGAAGCTATCAAAAAAGCGGTAGGAGACAAGAAGGGCATCAATCGTTACGGCTATTTTATTCTGCCTATGGATGAGGTACTTGCTTTGTGCGCCGTTGACTTAAGCGGCCGGCCTTATCTTAATTTTGAATGTGAATTTACTGTACCGAAGGTAGGTGAACTGGATACGGAGCTGGTAAAGGAATTTTTCTATGCCGTATCCTACAGTGCCGGAATGAACTTACATATCAAAATGTTGTCTCCGGGCAATAATCACCATATGATCGAAGCCATGTTCAAGGCATTTGCCAAGGCGCTGGATCAGGCCGTTTCCTATAATCCGAAGGTAACGGATGTTTTAAGTACCAAAGGAAGTCTGTAAAAAATACGTGCCTGCGGCATAGGCTTTGCAGGTATAGAAAGACGTGAGGATTACTATGATCATCAAGAAATTTGTTCCCTGTATTTATTTATATCATGAGCATGCGGTGCGGAATCTTACGGATACCACCATCGTGGATACGGATCCCGTCCGTCTGGCAGATTATTACTGTGAGCACAATGCGGATGAGCTGATCGTTTTCGATATGTCCGAAGGTGACGCAGAGCATGATGCCGCACTGGATATCATCAAGGAGATCTGTACCAGGGCGGAAGTGGATGTCATCGGTGCCGGCAATGTCAAGCGTATGGAGGACATTAAGAAATTACTTTATGCCGGATGTAAAAAAGCAGTTCTCGACTATGAGAAAGAGAGTAATATTGAGATTACCGAAGAGGTCTCTCTGAAATTCGGTAAGGACAAGATTCTGATCTCTTACAACGACCCGTCCGTTCTGAAATTACATAAGGAGAAGATTGAGAAATATATCTCTGCCATGATCCTGATGAACCCTCATCAGATCCGGGAGACTCAGGCCATTCTTTCCCTTCCGTTTTTCGTGCAGATCAATCAGGTGGCATTGAATAAATTGCTGGAGATTTTTGCTTATGAGAATGTCTGTGGTGTCACCGGCAATACGATAAATGACAATGTGAAAGAGATCGTAGCCCTGAAGGATCTGTGCCGGGAGAACGATATTCCCATTGAATCCTTCCAGGCTGCCTACAAGTGGGAAGATTTCAAAAAGAACAGTGACGGCATGGTACCCGTTATCGTACAGGATTACCGGACACAGGAAGTTCTGATGATGGCTTATATGAATGAGGAAGCCTATGAGCAGACCCTGAAGCTGGGCAAGATGACCTACTACAGCAGAAGCCGTCAGGAATTATGGCTGAAAGGTCTGACCAGCGGTCATTACCAGTATGTGAAGGAACTGGTGGCGGACTGTGATATGGATACAATCCTTGCGAAGGTATCTCAAGTGGGCGCTGCCTGCCATACCGGAAGCAGAAGCTGCTTCTTCAACGAGATCACGAAAAAGGTCGTCACCGAGAGCATCCAGCACCCGCGCGAGATCGATCAGGATCTGGTCGACGCGCAGCAGGCGCGCCGTATTCTCGACCGCATCGTGGGCTATAAACTCAGCCCGCTGCTCTGGCGCAAGGTCAAGCCCGGCCTGTCCGCTGGCCGCGTCCAGTCCGTGGCCACGCGCATCGTGGTCGACCGCGAAAACGAGATCCGCGCTTTCCAGCCGCAGGAGTACTGGCTGCTCGACGCGCTGCTCGACTGCGGCGCGGGCACGTTCACGGCGCGCTTTTACGGCACGGCAGAAAAGAAGATGGATGTTCCGGACGAGGCCACGGCCGACAAGATCATTGCCGCCGTTTCGGCTGAGCCGTTCAAGATCGCGAGCGTCAAGCGCGGCGAAAAACAGCGCAGTCCGTCGCCCCCGTTCATCACCTCGACCCTGCAGCAGGAGGCTTCCCGCCGCCTGGGCATGACGCCGCGGCGCACCATGTCGGTCGCGCAGCAGCTCTATGAGGGCGTGGACATTACCGACCGCGGCACGATCGGTCTCATTACCTACATGCGTACCGATTCGCAGCGCCTGTCCGATGAGGCGCTCGCCGCCGCACAGGCGTTTATCGTCGAGCACTACGGCCCGGAGTATCACCCCGGAAAGCCGCGCACGTATAAGACCAAGGCCGGCGCGCAGGATGCGCACGAGGCCATCCGCCCGACGGATGTCACGCTCACGCCGGATCGCGTGCGCCATGACCTCACGCCGGAGCAGTACCGGCTCTACCGGCTCATCTGGGGCCGCTTCACGGCCTGCCAGATGGCCAACGCCGTGTATGATAACGTCGTCGTGGACGCCGGCAGCGCGGGCTATCTCTTCCGCGCCAACTACTCCGAGCAGAAGTTCGCGGGCTATACCGCTGTGTATGAAGAGGCGAAGGACGAGGAGACAAGCGAAGTGCGCCGCCCGCTGCCGTCGCTCAAGCAGGGCGACGCCGTGGACCTCAAGAACGTTACGAAGGAGCAGCAGTTCACGCAGCCGCCCGCCCGCTATACGGAGGCGACGCTCATCCGCGCCATGGAGGAAAAGGGCATCGGCCGTCCGTCCACGTACGCGCCGACGATCTCGACCATTCTCAGCCGCAACTATGTCGTCAAGGAGGGGCGTTACCTGCGCCCGACGAATCTCGGCATCGTCGTGACTGAGATGATGGAGGAATACTTCCGCAACATCGTCGATCTGAAGTTCACCGCCAACATGGAGACGGACCTCGACAAGATCGAGGCCGGCAAGATGGCGTGGAAGGATGTGCTGCGCGAGTATTATAAGGACTTTGACGCGAACCTCAACAACGCCGAGATCCAGCTCGAGGGCAAGCACCTCAAGGTGCCGGATGAGGAGTCGGACGAGGTCTGACCGAACTGCGCGCGCAAGCTCGTGTATAAAAACGGCCGCTTCGGCCGCTTCCTCGCCTGCCCGGGCTACCCGGAGTGCAGCTTCACGATGCCCATCGTCGTCGAGATGCCCGGCAAGTGCCCGGCCTGCGGCGGCCGCCTGCTCAAGCGTACGTCCCGCAAGGGCTTTGCCTACTACGCCTGTGAGCGCGGGCATGATTGCCCGGGACATGGCGAGGGCGAGGGCGGCGAGAACATCCAGGGCTTCATGACCTGGGACGTGCCGACGAAGGATTACTGCCCCGAGTGCGGCAAGACGATGTTTAAACGCGCCGGCAAGGGCGCCAACAAGCCGTTTTGCATCAACCCCGAGTGCCCGAACTATCTGCCGCCCGACAAGCGCGGCTACAAGCGCAAGCCGAAACCGGCGGACGACGCGGCCGAGACCAAGGCTGAGGCCGAACCGGAATCCAAAGAGACGAAATCGGAGACCAAGAAACCGGCGGCGAAGAAATCCACTGCAAAAAAGCCGGCCGCCAAAAAGCCCGCAGCAAAGAAAACGGCCGCCAAAAAGCCGGCCGCAAAAAAGACGACGAAACCCAAGAAGGAAGCATAATTGGAAAGGCGGCCTGACCGGCCGCCTTTTTCGAGGAGGAACGCTATGACCCCAGTGACCGTGATCGGTGCGGGCCTGGCGGGATGCGAGTGCGCGTGGCAGCTGGCCGGGCGCGGCATCCCGGTGCGCCTGATCGAGATGAAGCCCAAGAAAATGACCCCCGCGCACGTATCCGAAAACTTTGCCGAGCTCGTCTGCTCCAACTCTCTGCGCAGCGATGAGCTCACAAACGCTGTCGGCCTGCTCAAGGAAGAGCTGCGCCGGCTCGACTCCGTCGTGCTCGCGAGCGCGGACCACAACCGCGTCGCCGCCGGCGGCGCGCTCGCCGTGGACCGCGAGGCGTTTGCGCGCGAGATCACGGAGCGCATCTGCGCGCACCCGAACATCACCGTCGAGCGCGCCGAGGCGGACGCCATCCCGGACGGGGAGGTCGTCATCGCGACCGGCCCGCTCACGAGCGACGCCATGGCCGAGCAGATCCAGCGGCTCTGCCCGGAGTTTGACCTGCATTTTTACGATGCCGTGGCGCCCATCGTCACGCTCGAGAGCGTGGACATGGACAGCGCCTTTTTTGCCAGCCGCTACGACAAGGGCACGGCCGACTACGTCAACTGCCCCATGGATCAGGCGGAGTACACCGCCTTCGTGCAGGAGCTGCGCAATGCAAAGGAAGCGCCCATCCACGGCTTTGACGACGGTGCGGTCTTTGAGGGCTGCATGCCGGTCGAGGTCATGGCCCGCCGCGGGGAGGATACCCTGCGCTATGGCCCACTCAAGCCGGTCGGCCTGCGCGACCCGCGCACCGGGCGGGATAATTACGCCGTCGTGCAGCTCCGGCGCGACAACGCCGAGGGCACGCTGTACAACATCGTCGGCTTCCAGACACATCTGACGTTCGGCGAGCAAAAGCGCGTCTTTTCCATGATTCCGGCGCTGCGGAACGCGGAGTTCGTGCGCTACGGCGTCATGCACCGCAACACCTATTTAAATTCCCCGCAGCTGCTCGACCGGTATTACCGCCTCCGGCGAGCGCCGCGCATCCGCTTCGCCGGGCAGATGACCGGCGTTGAGGGCTATGTGGAGTCGTGCGCGTCCGGCGCGCTTGTCGGCATCGAGACGGCCGCACATCTGCTCGGCCTGCCGCCTGTCGATTTCCCGCAGGAGACGGCCATCGGCGCACTGTCCCTGTACATTTCCGGCGGCAGCGTCGGCGATTTTCAACCCATGAACATCAACTTTGGCATCATCACACCGCTGGATCACCGCGTGCGCGGCAAGCGCAATAAGAATGCGGAGATCTCGGCGCGCAGCCTGCAGATTTTGGACGGGCTGAAACAAAAGGAGGTTTTTCATCTATGAGAATTCTTGTGGACGCAATGGGCGGTGACCTCGCCCCGGATGAGATCGTCAAGGGCGCGGTGCACGCGCAGCAGGAGCTGGGCGCGGAGATCGTGCTCGTCGGCCAGCGCGCCGCCATTGAGGCCTGCCTGCGCAATGAGCAGGCCAAGCTCGAGATCATCGACGCGAGTGAAGTCATTACCATGGACGACGACCCCAGCACGGCTACCCGCCGCAAGAAGGACGCTTCCATGACGGTCGCGCTCAACATGCTGCGTGACGGCAAGGGCGACGCGGTCGTCTCCGCCGGCAGCACCGGCGCACTGCTCACCGGCGCCACGCTCATCGTCAAGCGCATCCACGGCATCCGCCGCGCGGCGCTGGCTCCCGTGCTGCCGAACGGCGATGCGGGCGTCATGCTCATCGACTGCGGCGCCAATGCCGACTGCACGCCGGAATACCTGCTGCAGTTTGCCTATATGGGCAGTTACTATGCCCGCACCATGCTCGGCATCGCCGCGCCGCGCGTCGGCCTGCTGAGCAACGGCACCGAGGATCACAAGGGCTCCGAGCTCCAGCACGAGACATTCCCGCTGCTCAAGGCAGCGGACGCCGCCGGCCGCATCCGCTTTATCGGCAACGTCGAGGCGTCGCAGGTGTTCAGCGGCGACGTGGACGTCGTCGTCACGGACGGTTTCACCGGCAACGTGCTGCTCAAGGGCATCGAGGGCAGCATCAAGTACATGACGCGCCAGCTCAAGGGCATTTTCATGAAAAACTTCAAGACCAAGATGGCCGCTCTTGCCATCAAGAACGAGTTCCACGCGCTCAAGGCGTCGCTCGACCCGAACGAGGTCGGCGGCACGGCCATGCTCGGCATCAGCAAGCCGGTCATCAAGGCGCACGGCTCATCTGACGCGCGCGCGATCTACAATGCCATCCGTCAGGCGATCGCCTTTGTCGATTCCGGCATCATTGACGACATCACGGCCAATATCTCCTACATGCGTGTGGACAAGCACGCGGCGAAGGAGAGCGACTGATGGAGGCGCTGGAGGCCCGCCTGGGCTACACGTTCCGTGACCGGTGGCTGCTGGAGAATGCGCTCATGCACAGTTCCTATGCCAATGAGAACCGCGCGCGGGGCTATACCAGCAACGAGCGGCTCGAGTTTCTGGGCGATTCCGTGCTCGGCATGGTCACGGCGACGCGGCTCTATGAGCTCTATCCCGACATGCCGGAGGGGAAGATGAGCCGCCTGCGCGCCGAGCTCGTCTGCGAGCAGGCGCTGCACGGTGTGGCGCTCACGCTGCATCTGGGCGATTACATCCGCCTCGGCCACGGGGAAGAGCGCAGCGGCGGCCGGGAGCGGCCGTCCATCCTTGCCGACGCGGTGGAGGCGGTCATCGCCGCCATGTATCTCGACGGCGGGCTGGAGCCCGCGCAGCGCTTTATCCTCGCGCACATCCTCAACGGTCTGGCCGAGGGGGAGATCCACCACGTCGAGGACTACAAGACCGAGCTGCAGGAGCGCGTGCAGCGCCGCGCCGGGCAGACGCTTTCTTATACCGTCTGCGCCGAGAGCGGTCCGGACCACAACAAGACGTTCACCATGGCCGTGCTGCTCAACGGCAGCGAGATCGGCCGCGGCACCGGCCGCACGAAAAAGGAGGCGGAGCAGTCCGCCGCCCGGTGCGCGCTTGAACAGATGACACAATAACGGCATGCAGCCGTCCGTATTTTTGCGGGCGGCTGCATTTTTCACATCTGAAAAAATGCGCTCCGGCCGTTGCAAAATGGCATTTTTGGCGGTATACTCTACTTTGTATTACTTTGATTTGAGATATCAGCGGCGTCCCTGCGTGTGCAGGCGCCGGATATGCGAGGGATTTTGTGTACTTAAAAGCATTGGAGATTCAGGGCTTCAAGTCCTTTCCGGACAAGACGCGCCTGAATTTTGACCAGGAGATCACGGCAATCGTCGGCCCGAACGGGAGCGGCAAGTCGAACATATCGGACGCCATCCTGTGGGTCATGGGCGAGCAGCGCACGAAAACGCTGCGCGGCGGCAAGATGGAGGATGTCATCTTCGGCGGCACGGAAAAGCGCAGCCCCATGGGCTTTGCGCAGGTGTCGCTCATCCTTGACAACAGCACCGGCATCTTCGACACCGAGAACACCGAGGTCATGATTACCCGCCGCTATCACCGCAGCGGCGAGAGCGAATATTATATCAATCGCGAGGCCTGCCGCCTGCGCGATATCAATGAGCTGCTCATGGACACCGGCCTCGGCCGCGACGGGTACTCGATCATCGGGCAGGGCCGCATCGCCGAGATCGTCTCCGGCAAGAGCAACGAGCGCCGCGAGATCTTTGAGGAAGCGGCCGGCATCTCGCGCTACCGCTACCGCAAGGAGGAGTCGGAGCGCAAGCTCGCCCGCACGGAGGAAAATCTCCTGCGCATCAACGACAAGGTAGATGAGCTGGAGCTGCAGGTCGAGCCCCTGCGCAAGCAGGCCGAGACGGCGAAGAAGTATCTCCGCCTGCGCGACGAGCTCAAGAGCGCGGAGGTCTCCGTCTGGATGGAGACGCTCGATCGTCTGCATGCGCAGGCAGAGACCGTCAACCACGATTATCAGACCGCGAAGGAGAATCTCGCTGGCGCGCAGCGCGAGCTCGAGCAGCTCTATGCCGCATCGGAGAACATCGCGCAGAAGATGCGCGAGAAGGACCTTGAGTCCGAGCGCACGCGCGAGCAGATCTCCGAGGCCGAGAGCGCGGCCGCCGAGTGCGAGAGCGCCGCGGCCGTCGTGCGCACGAACCTGCAAAACAGCGCCGACAGCATCGCGCGCCTGCGCGTGGAGGTGTCTGAACAGGCGGACCGCGCCAGTGCCCTGCAGGCGCAGATCGACGCGCAGCAGCGTCGCCTGCAGGAGATCGAGGCGGAAAAAGCGCAGCACGCGCAGGAGATCCGGTCCGTGCTCGACGAGATCGACCGCAACGCGGCCTCCTCCGGCGAGGCCGAGCGCGCGTACACGGAGCTGCTGGCCAAAGAGAGCGCGCAGAGCAGCGCACTGGCCGAGTGCCGCACGCGCATCACGCTCCTGGCGGATAAATCGCAGGAGCTGCTCGATCAGGAGAACGCCGTCGCCACCGCCGCCGCGGAAGCGGCCGAGCATCTGGCGGCGCTCGAGGCGCAGGCGCTGGAAAAGCAGACCGCGCAGCAGCAGGCCCGCACCGCGTGCGATGCCCTGCGCGCGGAACAAAGGGAAAAGGCCCAGCGTCTTTCTGCCTGTGAGCAGGCGCTCGCGAAGCAGCAGGAGCGGCTGTCCGGCCTGACGGTCGACCTGCGCAGCACCGAGTCGCGCATCCATATGCTCACCGAGATGGAAAAGGACTTCGAGGGCTACAACCGCGCGGTCAAGGCCGTCATGCACGCGGCCGAGAAGGGGACGCTGCGCGGCGTGCGCGGCCCGGTCGCGAACCTCATCAAGACCGGCGACCGCTACGCCCTCGCCATCGAGACGGCGCTCGGCGCCGCGGCGCAGAACATCGTCGTCGATACACAGAGCTGCGGCGCGCAGGCCATTGAGCTCCTGCGCCGGCGCGAGACCGGCCGCGCGACGTTCCTGCCGCTCGATACCATCCGTCCGATGCACTTGAACAGCGTGCCGGATCAGGAGCCGGGCTATGTCGGCGTGGCCGATACGCTCGTCACCTGCGCCGCCGCTTACCGCGATATTGTCAGCAATCTTCTCGGCCGCACCGTCGTGGCCGAGACGATGAAAGACGCCATCGCTATCTCCAGGCGCTATGACCACCGCTACCGCATCGTCACGCTCGACGGGCAGCTCGTCAATGCCGGCGGCTCACTCACCGGCGGCAGCGCCGCCAAGGGCAGCGGCATCCTCTCGCGTGCAAATGAGCTCAAGCGCCTGCGCGCAGCGCTCGACACGCTCACGCTGGAGAAAAAGCAGTGTGAGGCCGAGCTTGAGGACGCGCAGACGGCACTCGACACCGCGCATGCGCAGCTCGACACCGCGCAGGCGCAGCTGGAGCAGGCGGTCGAGACGCTGCACAAGGCGGAGTCCGAGGCTGCGCAGGTCGCGCTGCTGAAAAACGCCGCGCAGGAGACCATCGCGGGGCAGAATGCGTCCATCGCTGCCTGCCGCGCACAGCAGAAGGCAAATCAGGACCGCATCACGGCCGCCCGCGCCGACGCGCTTTCGGCGGAGCAGGCGCTCGCCGAGCTCTGCGCCGAGCGCGACCAGAGCGAGCTTGGCCGCGGCGCGTTTGACCGCCGCCGTCAGGAGCTGGCCGACCAGCTGGCCGGCCTGCGGGCGGAGTCGGCGTCTCTGGACGCCGAGCGCGAGACCATCACGCGCACGACGCAGCAGATCCACGACCTCTTTGAGGAAATGACCGGCGACCGCACAGCCCGCCTCGCCCAGATCGAGCAGGCAGAAGCCGGCACGCAGCAGCTGCAGCAGACCCTGCAGATGCAAGAGCGCCGCCTGGCCGAGCTGCGCCAGCGCGCAGAGACGCTGCGCGGCGAGCTTGCCGCGTGCAGCAGCCGCAAGCTGGAGCTCGAGGGCCAGCGCACCCGCACCGACCGTGATGCGCAGGCACGCAACCGCGATCTGCTGGATATGCAGGGTCTTGTGTCGCGCTTTGAGCAGAAGAAGCTCTCGGCCGACATGGAGGAAAAGCAGATCCTCGACAAGCTCTGGGACAATTACGAGCTCAGCCGCACGGCGGCCGAGGCGCTGCGCCAGCCGGTCGAGAACATGACGAAGGCCAACCGGCAGATCGCCGAACTGCGGCGCAATATCGGCGCGCTGGGCACGCCGAACCTCGGCGCGATCGACGAATTCACGCGCGTGAACACGCGCTACACCTTCCTCACCGGCCAGCGGGACGACATTCTCAAAGCCAAGCGCGAGCTGACCGGCATCATCTCCGACGTGACGGGGGAGATGGAGGGCATCTTCACCACGCAGTTTCAGGCGATCGATCAGGCGTTCCGCCAGACGTTTCTGGAGCTGTTCGGCGGCGGCAAGGCCGCGCTCGTGCTCGAGGACCCGGAGCACGTGCTCGACAGCGGCATCGAGATCAAAGTGCAGCCGCCCGGCAAGGCGCTCTCGACGCTGAGCCTCATGTCTGGCGGCGAGATGGCGTTCGTGGCCATCGCGCTCTACTTTGCCATTTTGAAGGTGCGGCCGACGCCGTTTTGCGTCATGGACGAGATCGAGGCTGCGCTCGACGAGGCGAACGTTACGCGCTATGTGCAGTACATGCGCCGCCTGGCCAAAAACACGCAGTTTCTCGTCATCACGCACCGCCGCGGCACCATGGAGGAGGCCGACCATCTGTTCGGCGTGACCATGCAGGAAAAAGGCGTATCCCGTGTCATCGAGCTTTCGCTGGATGAAGCGGCTAAAACCATATCGTAACGGAGAAGATAGTTCTATGGGATTTTTTGATAAGATCAAACAGGGCCTGACCAAGACCAAGACGAAGATGGACGCCCAGCTGACCGGCATTTTTGCCGCCTATGAGCCGGGCGACGAGGAATTTTTCGAGGACCTCGAGGAAACGCTCATCCTCGCCGATACCGGCGTGGAAACGACGACAAAGGCCATCGCCCAGCTGCGCAAGGCCATCGAGCTCAAGAAGCTGCGCACCGGCGCCGAGGTAAAAAAGGAGTTCGTGCAGATCCTCACGCGCATCCTCAAGGTGCAGGACACCATGCTCCTGCTCACGACGCAGCCATCGGTCGTGCTCGTCGTCGGCGTCAACGGCGTCGGCAAGACGACGACGATCGGCAAGCTCGCCGCCCAGCTCAAGAAGGAGGGCAACCGTGTTCTCCTCTCGGCGGCGGATACATTCCGCGCCGCGGCGGCCGACCAGCTCACCGTCTGGGCGCAGCGCGCGGGCGTGGACATCGTCAAGCACGAGGAGGGCTCCGATCCTGCCGCCGTGGTGTTCGATTCCATTCAGGCGGCGAAGGCCCGCGGCACGGACGTCGTCATCATCGACACGGCCGGCCGCCTGCACAACAAGGCAAACCTCATGAACGAGCTCAATAAGATCACCCGCGTCATCCGCCGCGAGCTGCCGGAGGCCGACATTGAAACGCTCATGGTGCTCGATGCCACGACCGGCCAGAACGGCCTCATCCAGGCCAAGCAGTTTCTCGACACGGCCGACCTCACCGGTATCGTGCTCACGAAGCTCGACGGCACCGCCAAAGGCGGCATCGTCTTTGCCATCGCAAACGATCTGCAGCTGCCGGTGAAATACGTCGGCGTCGGCGAGCAGATCGACGACCTGCTGGAGTTCAAGCCCGCGGAATTTGTGGAGGCGCTGCTGTCATGATCCTTGCAAGCAACAACGCACATAAGCTCGAGGAGTTTCGCGCCATCTTTGCGGACATGGGCATCGAGATCATCCCCCAGAGCGCGGCCGGCTGCCATTTCGAGGTGGACGAGACGGGGGAGACCTTCGAGGAAAACGCTTATCTGAAGGCCATCGCCGTCACCCGCGCGACGGGGCAGCCCGCCGTCGCGGACGATTCCGGTCTCATGGTCGACGCGCTCGGCGGCGCGCCCGGCGTGCACTCGGCGCGCTATACCGGCCGGCATGAGGACTCGGACGCCGCGCGCTATACGCTCCTGCTCCGCAATCTCGGCGATCGCACCGACCGCACGGCCCGGTTCGTGTCGTGCATCTGCTGCACGTTTCCGAACGGCGACGTCCTGCGCGCCCGCGGCACCTGCGAGGGCAGCATCCTGTTTGCACCGCGCGGGGAAAACGGCTTCGGCTATGACCCCGTGTTCCGGCCGGACGGCTATGCCTGCTCCATGGCGGAGCTGCGTCCGGAAGAGAAAAACGCCATTTCTCATCGTGGGAATGCGCTCAAAATCCTGAAAGAAGAATTGAGGAACTACTATGCTGACAAGTAAACAGCGCGCCCAGCTGCGCGGCCTCGCCGCGACGGAGGACACCATCGTCCACATCGGCAAGGGCGGCATTACGGACAACATCATCACCCAGATGAGCGACGCGCTCAAGGCGCGCGAGCTCGTCAAGGGCCGCGTGCTCGAAAACTCGCTCCTGACCGCGCGCGAAGCGTGTGACCAGCTTGCCGAGACCTGCCGCGCCGAGCCCGTGCAGGTCATCGGCTCGAAGTTCGTGCTCTATAAGCGCAACGAGCAGAAGCCGAAGATCGAGCTCGTGAAAAAGGCAAAGAAATGAAGATCTGCATCTATGGCGGCAGCTTCAACCCGCCGCATCTGGGACATACGGCTGCGCTGCGCGCGGTGCGCGCGGCGATCCGGCCGGATCTGACGCTTGTCATCCCGGACCGCATCCCGCCGCACAAGGAGCTCACGGCGGGCAGTCCGGAGCCGGGGGAGCGCCTGCTCATGACGATGCTGGCCTTTTCTGGCGAGCCGGGCGTGGAGGTCTCCGACATGGAGCTGCACCGCTCCGGCAAGAGCTATACGGCCGACACCGTCCGCGAGCTGCGCGCGTGCAATCCGGATGCGGAGCTGTACCTCGTCATCGGCACGGATATGCTCACGACGTTCGAGCAGTGGCACGATTTTCGGTATCTGCTCGGGCAGGTGACGCTCGTCGCACTCGCCCGCACGGGCGATGAGCATGATGAGGTGGAGCGCTTCAGCGCCTACCTGCGCGAGACGTATGCCGCCCGCGTCATCGCCCTGCCGGCCGAGCCGATTCCGGTTACGAGCACGGCCGTGCGTGCGCTGCTGCCGCAGCGGCGGGGCAGCGAGTACCTTGCGCCGAATGTGTATGCGCACATCATTCAGCAGCGGCTCTACGGCGCAAAGCCCGATCTTAACTGGCTGCGCGAGCAGGCTTACCCCATGCTCAAGCCGCGGCGTATCTCCCACGTCTGGGGCTGCGAGCACGAGGCGCGCCGTCTCGCCGAGCGCTGGGGCTGCGACCCCGATGCTGCTGCAGAGGCCGGAATTTTGCACGATTGCACGAAAAAATTAGAGCTATCTGACCAATTGCTATTGTCTGAAAAATATGGTATCATGAACGATACGGTCGAAACGGCCAACACCAAGCTCCTGCACGCCAAAACCGGCGCTGCCGTGGCGAAGGACCGTTTCGGCGTACCGCTTGAGATAGAAAACGCCATTCGCTGGCACACGACCGGCAAACCCGATATGACTACGCTCGAAAAGGTCCTGTACATGGCCGACTATATCGAGCCGTCGCGGGATTTTGACGGCGTGGACGAGCTGCGGCGGCTCGCTTACACCGATCTCGACGCGGCCATGGTGCTCGGGCTGAAAATGAGCCTCGAGGATCTGGAGGCCGGCGGCATCACGCCGCACGAGAACACGGTGCAGGCATTAAACTGGTATCAGGGCAGGGAAAAAGAATATGAAAAGACGACAGAGTGACGATCGCTATCCGGGCGATTACGGCGGATATGACGATCAGGGTTACGACCGTTACGACGGCGGCTATGATGACGGCTACGACGACGGCAGCGGCTTTCAGGACGACCCGTTTTCCGAGACGTCCGCGGCGGTGAATCACCGCGTGCAGGCGCAGCAGTCGCAGGCAAAGCGGAAGAAAAAGAAGAAAGTGCGCATCACGATCATTGTGGTCGTGGTGCTGGCGCTGCTTATCGGCGAGTTTGCGATTCTGATGAATCACTGGGTCAGCCCGCCGAGTCTGAGCGGCGGCAATCCAGACGACGGTGTGAACGTCAGCGCCGACGGCCGCAAGAAGGGGTGCTATACGTTCCTCATCGCGGGCAAGGATCGCGCGGCCGGTCTGACGGATACGGTGCTCGTCGGCATGCTCGACACGGAGAACAAGTCGCTGAAATTTGTCAGCATTCCGCGCGACACGGCCGTGAACGTGTCCTATAAACCCAAGAAGATGAACCAGTACTACGCCGCGGCCGAGAACAACGGCAAGGACGGCGTGGAGGCGCTCATCGGCGGCGCGGAGCAGATCCTCGGCTACCGGGTCGACAGTTATGCGCTCTTTGACGTGGAGGTGTTTGTCGAGCTCATCGACGCCATGGGCGGCATCGACTTCGACGTCCCGGTCGATATGGACTATGATGATCCCGGTCAGAATCTGAGCATCCATGTCCAGAAGGGCTATCAGCACCTCAACGGCTATCAGACCATGGGTGTGTTCCGCTTCCGCAACACGTATGCCAACGGCGATATCGGCCGCATCGACGTGCAGCACCAGTTGCTTAAGGCCATGACGAGCCAGTTTTTGAAGCTGCACAACATCCCAAATCTCAACAAACTCATTGACATCTATGAAAAGGACGTCACCACAAACCTGTCGGCAGGCAACGTGATGTTCTACGTCAAGGAGTTTTTGAAGCTCGATGAGAGCGCCATCTCGTTTGAGACGATCCCGGCCAATTACAACGGCACCAAAAACGGTATGTCCTATGTGTTCATCCACGTGGATGAGTGGCTGGATTATCTCAACACCTGGCTCAACCCCTATACGACAGAGATCACGTCCGCGAACGTGGACATTCTCTATGAATCCAATGGGCAGGTCGTGGCCACGTCCGGCACCGTCCAGGGCCCGAACAAATGGTAACGAAAAGGAAGGATGTAGCATTATGATGCCTGCTAACGAGCTTGCCGCGGTTATCGTCAAGGCGCTGGACGCAAAAAAGGGCGAGAACATTCAGCTGCTCAAGACCCGGGAACTGACGACGCTGGCGGACTATTTTGTCATCTGCACGGCCAGTTCCTCGACGCACGTCAAGACTCTGACCGACGCCGTGGAAGCGGCGGCGGACGACGTGGGCGAACCGGTCCTGCGCCGGGAGGGCCACCGCAGCGGCAGCTGGGTCCTGCTCGACTACGGCTGCGTGATCGTGCATGTGTTCCAGGACGAGGCCCGCAAGTTTTATGATCTGGAGCGGCTCTGGAGCGACGCGGAGGTCGTGGACATCTCCGACATGCGCGCTTAAAGCACCAACAGGAACCAACCGGGGCGGACCATCGCGCCGCCCCGTGACCTACTTATGATTTTTTGATTTTTCAGAGAGAAGTGAATGTTATGAAGTACGATTTCCAGGCGATCGAGAAAAAATGGCAGGCGCGCTGGGAGAAAGAAAAGCCCTTTGCAGCCGTCACCGGTGACCCGCGGCCGAAGTTTTACGGCCTGATCGAGTTCCCGTACCCCTCCGGCCAGGGCCTGCACGTCGGCCACCCGCGCCCGTTCACGGCAATGGACATCATCTGCCGCAAGCGCCGGATGCAGGGCTACAACGTTCTGTTCCCGATCGGCTTTGACGCCTTCGGCCTGCCGACCGAGAACTATGCCATCAAGAACCATATCCACCCGGCCGTCGTGACGAAAAACAACATTGCCAACTTCACCAGTCAGCTCAAGATGCTCGGCTACAGCTTTGACTGGGACCGCGCGGTCGATACGACCGACCCCGCCTACTACAAGTGGACGCAGTGGATCTTCCTGCAGATGTATAAGCACGGCCTGGCCTATAAGACCACGATGCCCGTCAACTGGTGCACGAGCTGCAAGTGCGTGCTTGCCAAC
>ERZ827488.2142-NODE-2142-length-20407-cov-4.052083_pt1 | contig 20407 bp, 9 predicted proteins | sample MGYA00519771_ERZ827488 | MGnify/ENA primary metagenome ERZ827488 (study PRJEB31778, sample SAMEA3449323) | human gut metagenome | biome: human gut; feature: human-associated habitat; material: faeces | place: United Kingdom | collected 2010/2012 ... | reverse complement strand
TTTGTTTCTTTGAGAATTTTCTCATATGTAGTTTCTCCCTTCCCTGGGCAATACGGATTCACATTTCTCTTTTATTTTTTGCCCGTAAACTTTCTTTCAGTATACCATTTTCAATGTTTTTTTTGCAACGTTTATGTCTTATTTTTTGAATATTTTTGTAACGAAAAAGAGGCATTGCATTTTCTGCAATACCTCTCTTTTCTACTCGCTATTCGCTTTTATCTTTTAATTCATTCCTGCATTACACCATCTTTATCAAACTGATATGTTACACCATTAATATAGGCACTTCCCGTTGTAACATATCCTCCCTTCATAAAGTACCACTTTCCTTCTGCTTGATACCAACCACTCTGCGGTCCACACTTACCCCAGCAACTTCCATCAGCATTGAAATAATACAATTCACCATTTACTGCATGATAACCAGTATACATATAATGATCTTCTGTGTCAAAATAATATTTCATACCGTTTATCATTTTCCAACCACTAGCTGCCTCAGAATAATTGTTAAAATAGTACCAATTTCCTTCAAGCATCTGCCAACCAGTATAATAGCATCTTCTGCCATCGCTTCCGTAATAATATGCACCACCATCATAATATTGCTTACCGCCAAAACTATACGACTCAGCATTGGCAAAGCCAGTTATCATTTTTCCATGAAAATTAAATACATACCAATCACCATTAATTTGTTTTACAGTTCCAGTTACAAAATTTTCTCCGTCTTTATAGTACCAGTTTTCTCCGATCATTGACCATCCTTGCGGATAATCTTCTGCTGGAATATAGGCACCATCATCGTCAAACAAATATGTTTTTCCTTCCTTATATAAAGGATCTGTATTCTTTGTATTACCGCCTGCCAGTCCTGAAGTAGTAAAATAATACCATTTTCCATCAATTTTTACCCATTCAAACCACGCCATTTTTCCATCTTCTTTTGTATAGTAAGAACCATTTCCAGTCCATGTATTTGGCTCAAGCAGTACATCTTCCTTCATTTTACCATCTACAACCCAATATTTTCCCACTACACCTGTGTATGGCTCTCCATTCATATAATAATACCAAACTCCATTATGACAGCTCCAACCATTCTCAATGTGTTTTACATTTGTAACTACTCCATTATCATCCGTTGTTATTACTTTAGAGCCAACTACAATCTCACCTGTCACCATTTCAGGCGCAAAATAATACTTTACTCCATTAACCACATGAAATCCTGTATATAATTTTGCATTTTCTGGATCAGCATAGTACCAGTTTCCCGCTTGATAGATCCATCCTGTCATTGCTGCACCGTATTCTCCATACCAGCGATCAAAAATCATAACATTATTTAACATTCTACCTTCTTCGTCAAACACATACCAGTTTCCATCTGACAATTTATATGTTCCAGCCTTTTTCTCCTGACCATTCTCCCAATATCTATCAGTTCCCTTTAATAATGTCCCGGCCTCTAAATAATAGTAAATACCATTAACCAGATTCCATCCATCATGATTAATTACTTCAGCAACACTTCCATCTTCTCCATAAAATTTTCCCACTCCATTTTCCATGATCAATCCTGTTTTCAATGTCCCATTTTCATTAAAATGATACTGTGTTCCATTAATCAAAAGATCTCCCGTTACTATTTCTCCAGATGTTTTTGCATAATACCAGTTTCCATTCTCATCCAGAATCCAGCCATTCGTTTCTACTGCTCCTTCTGAATTAAAGTAATATTTTTTTCCATCAATCTCATAGAGTCCCTTTCTTAAGGCTACATTTTCCTTAGTCCATACTCCGTCCCTTTCTATGTTTGTTTCTTTAAAATAATATTTTTTCCCGTCAATCTCTTTCCATCCACTATCACTAATGTTTCCATTTGATATGTAATAGATTCTCATTGAATCATCTGAATCTGATGATTTTTTAGTTGTCTTTTCATTATAAAAGCCATCTGTAAGCATTGTCATATATCCATTGGAATCTATTTTATAACAAATATCATTTATTTTTATAAAATCTTTGCTTATTACCATTTCCGGAGTCAAATAATAATTATGTCCATTGTCCGTTAGAACTCCCAAATATAAAGTTCCATCTGCTTTTACATAATACCATTTTCCTTCCTGTAGATTCCAACCAGGATTTTTAATCTGGGCTCCATTTTGATCAAAAATATAATATACACCATCCTTACAAATAACTTTATTTTGTACCATTATTCCAAAGTTATCAAAATAATAGGTAGTATTGTTTATCTCATAAAATCCATTCTTATATGGTTTTCCATCTGCTCCATAATAACGCCAACTTGAATTATCATATAGATCATTGTCTAAATTGTTTTCTTGTCTGCTGCCACCAGCCCATTCATTTATATAAAGGCTTCCATCCGCTTTTGCGCGATAATCGTCCCCCATACAATCCATATATAAAACTCCGGCATAGTTGAATTTATAATATTTTCCGGCTATTTGAGCAACACAATCTTTCTTCATTGCCCCATCCTGTATATAATAATAATTTTTCCCAATTAAAACCCATCCCGTTTTCGGAGCTTGTGTCAGATATCCATTTTCATCCGCAATATAATATATGTCGTTTTGTATGCAAACACTTGATGTTGCCATTTTTCCATTATGGCTAAAATAATAATCCATGCCATTTACATTATAGATTCCAGACTCATATGCCCGTCCTCCATCTCCAAAATAGTACCAAGCATATCCATCTAACATATTTGGTACTTCCACCCATTTATTTACATAAAGACTTCCATTTTCGCTTGCATAATAAAAATTCCAAACACCGTCCTCTACCATAGAAAATATACCATTTGCAAACATAATTCCAGATTCATCAAAGCCATAATAAAAACCATCTATTATTGCGACACAATTCTTTAACTGTATCCCATTTTGCACATATGTATATGTTCCATCGTCATGCAATGTCCATCCCTCTGCAAATGCACTCTGAGTTGCTGCCAGGTTTTGCTCCTCTATCACATCTTCTGTTGTCAGATCCTCTGTTTCTTCTTCGATTGTTTCTTCTTCGATTGTTTCCGCAATTTCCTCTATTGTTGCATCTTCTATTTCACTGATTTTTGTCTCTGGAACAGAGATATCTTCTGAGGACACACTTTCTTCGTTGTCTGTTTCCTCTGTAACTACCTCAATAAATGTTTCTTCTATTGCATTTTCTTCCGACGCCGTTTCTTGTACCAGAACAGGATCTTGCTCTGACGCAGTCTCCTGTTCTGTAACTGTTTCCTGTTCTGCGGCTGATACATCTTCTGCGACTGTTGCCTCTTCTTGAAAGTCTTCCTGAGAAACCTCCTGCGTTACTACTGTAGTCTCTGTTTGTGATGTTTCAATTTCCGCAGCCATTGCCGTACTCTGCGCTGTCATCATTACTGCGAGTCCCATTGCTCCAATTTGCTTTTTTGAAATTTTTCTCATATAACTTTTCTCCCTTTGTTTTTTTGAAAGTCTGTACTATTTAGCATTACTTTGTTTTTTTGAAAGTCTGTACTATTTAGCATTACTTTGGTTTTATTATAGCATTTGCCAATTTTCAATTCAACTGTGCTCAAATATGTGACGAATTTGACTGTTTTTCTGTCACACATTTTTTGTAAAAAAGAAGCACTACATTCTACGTAGCGCTCCTTCTTTAGCTTGTTATAAATTTTAGTTATCAATATTGTTTTACTAATAGTTGCTTTTAATGAAAACTCATCCCACATTTTCTTCAGGTTTAATCCAAGCTCCATCTGTGCCCAAATTATATTCTATTCCATTTATTACTTGAATTCCAGTTTTCATTCTTCCATTTCCATCAAAATAATACCAGTGATCTCCTACCAGATACCAGTCAATGATCATTTGTCCACCATCATAGAGATAGTACCAGTCACCGTTTAACTGAAGCCAACCTGTTTTCATTTTTCCATTTTCATCAAAATAATACCAGTGATCTCCTACTGGATACCAGCCAGTGACCATTGCTCCACTATCATGGAAATAATACCAATCCTCATTGATTTTTTGCCAGCCAGTCATCATAACGCCATCATCATCAAGGTAATACGAATTTGTTTGCAGATGTATAAAACCTGTGCTCTTTTCTCTTCTGGCATTATAATAATACCACTTTCCATCGACAAATTCCCAACCATGTTTATGATCAAATGATACCGCCTGACTGCAATCTGTCAAATCTACGTACGCGCTCTTGACTAATACATTCCCACTATTAGTGTAAAGATAAATATGTGTAATATATTCACCTGCTTCCGATTTATGTTGTGACGCTGGAATCTTTACTGATGCTACCTTTCCATTTACACTTGCCTTATGCCATACAATATCATCCTGACCATTTTTCACAGTCCATGTTGGCATTAAAACCTGTTTAATTCCACTTGATGCCGTAACAGTAACATTAATCTGATATCCATCGGATGTAATATCTGAAATCTGAATATCATCAATAGAATTCTTCTCTTGATATGTAATTAAATTTGTATTACTATTTAAATTTGTGTTTTCAGTCACTGGAAGCAGAACATATTTAGCATTTAACCCATTGGTTCCTTTTGCTGCATTTGTCACACATACTCCTGTGCTGTCAGAGTATGCCTCTACGCGCCAAATTTTATTATATTCACCCGAATACGTTCCATCATCCAGCAAAATATCAGTACCTAAATATTTTTTCTCCATCCATGTATTTGGATACTGCGTTATGGAATTTAATCCCAAAAGAAGATCTTGTCCCACACCATAACGCTGTTCCAATAGTCCTGTTACGTATTCCATAGTTGTCTGTAATACTCCCTGCGGATTTTCTGCAGGATCATATTCACCCTCTTGACGATCAAATGCACCTAATGATACTGCAATATGTCCTCTTGACTCATTTGGAAGAATCAATACCATCAACGTTCCAGGTACCACAAACGCATCTGGATTGCTTATAATATCTGTATTTTTCGCAATTAACTTATAAGATGCCTTACAACCATTACCGTGAAATGTAATGATATCTCCAATATTTGTTCCAGCCAATCTGCTGTTCCAACCGGCTGTTGAAATCGGAATCCCAGTTAAGCCAAATTCCTGAAGACATCTCATGACAAGTGAACTGCAATCGTAATAGTTTTCTTCATATCGCTTTGACTGGCTGTATCCCTTTCCAACTTTTGATAACAGTGACTTGATAAATTCGGTCTGGCTAATATCTTTTTCTCCAACTGCATACAATTCAATCTCATCTATATCTTCTGTTTCTTCTGATATTACCTGTGCATCTCCACTAGGTTCCCCCGACGATTGAACACTCACACTTTTGTTTGAAGTTTCACCTGCCATATTTTCTTGATAAGGTATTACACTTATACACATCCCAATAATTATGGGAATTACAACACCAAAAATTTTTTTTCTAAACATAGCCTTCTCCTTTTTTATTTTTCGAAAACCATTTTATTCCTTCATTGTTTTTATGTCAAGCAAAATAAAAGTTTTAACATAATTAACATTTCTGAAGCGTTTGTAATTCTAGTAGCCTGCAAAGAAAAAAGAGCTGCACTTTCGCACAGCTCTCTCCCATGTTTTTAAATTGGATTAAATAAAATCATATCAATTTGTTAACACAATTATCAATTCGCTACCCAAGCGCCATCTTGATTAAAAATATAAGTAGTACCACCAATTACTTGTGTTCCAGTTAGCATCGCGCCATCGGCTCCCATATAGTACCAAGTGCCATTTAGATCTAACCAACCTGTCACCATTGCTCCACTTCCTGACAAATAGTACCAGTTATTTCCAACTAAGCACCAACCAACTGCCATTGCTCCACTTCCTGACAAATAGTACCAAGTACCATTTAGATTTACCCAGCCAACTACCATTGCTCCGCTTCCATCAAAGAAATACCAGGTGCCATCCACAATCTGCCAGCCAGTCACCATCCAACCATATTCATTTAAATAATACCAAGTATTGCCTAGAGAAAGCCAACCTGTTTTCCTAAGACCAGTCTCATCATAATATTCCCAGTAACCATTTATCTGATACCACTGAGAAATATACAGACTTCCATCCGCATGTACTCGATATTCTCCTTCTGTATTCGGAAGTCCGAAAGTTGTATCGGAAAGCATAACTCCTGAATAATCAAAATAATAATAGGCATCCCCGATTTTCTCCACGCAATCGGTTAAAACCTGACCATCTTTTACATACAGATAGTTTCCGTCTACCAAGTTCCAGCCATTTTTCGAAAGCTCTACTGCCTCTCCACTGGATTTGCAATAATAATTTTTGCCATCTACAGTAACACTTTCATCTTGATACATTCTGCTACCAAAATAGTAGAGAATTCCATTTACCTCTCTTAGTCCGAAATACATCTTTGCATCGTTTCCGAAATAATACCATAAACCTTTATAGTTCATGTACCATTCATTTCTATAGAGGTGGCCATCCTCATGTGCCCGGTAATAGCAGGTGTTTCCACTCTCTGAATCTAACAGATTAAACTGTTCATCCGCAAACATATATCCATCGCTATCAAATCCATAATAGAAATCGCCTATTTTTTCAACGCAATTGGTTAGAGCCTGACCATCCTTGACATAGCGATATTTCCCATCTACTTTTGTCCATCTATTATTTTGCAACTCTACTGCGATTCCATCCAGATTGCAATAATAAATCTTTCCATCTACAGTAATAGTTTGATCTTGATATAGTCTGCCATCCTCCGAAAAATAGTAAAGTGTTCCATTTATCTGTGTTAAACCAGAAGCCGCCTTTCCTTCATCTCCGTAATAATACCAAATGCCATGGCCATGGTTATCATACTTATCATACTCATACCACTCATTTACATAAAGACGTCCATCCGCTTTTATGAAATAATAGGTATATTTTTGGGCTGCCTCGTCCCATCTCGTTAATACTGTATTTCGATACATCACTCCAGTAGAGTCAAAGCTATAATAAGAATCTCCGATTTTTTCCACGCAATCGGTTAAAACCTGACCATCTTTGACATACTTATCATTTTCACCGTCCTTGATCCAGCCATTCTCCTGAAGTTCAATCACTTCACCATCCGACTTACAATAATAGTTCCTTCCATCTACGGTAATCTTTTCATTTTGATATCTACAACCATTTTCAGAAAAATAATAAAGTGTTCCATCTACCTGTGTTAAGCCTGAAGCTGCCCTTCCTTCGTCTCCATAATAAAAATAGTAAACTCGCTCGTCAACATACCACTCATTCACATAGAGACGTCCATCTTCCTTCGCACGATAATACGAACTAATTTGGCCTTCGAAATTCCTAAGAATAATATCTTCATTCGCATACATAACGCCTATGTAGTTAAAGCCATAATAGGAATCTCCAATTTTTTCTACACAATTGATTAAAGCCTGCCCATCTTTCACATACATAAAATGATCATCTACTTTGGTCCAATCATTGTTTTGAAGTTCTATCGCACTTCCATCTGGTTTGCAATAATAGACCTTTCCATCTGCAGTAACGATTTCGTTTTGATATCTCCAACCACTTGGATAGAAATAGTAGCGAATTCCATCTACCTCCTGCAAGCCTGAGTACGCTTTTCCATCCTCTCCGTAATAATAAGTCCTATCTTCCTCAACATACCACTCATTTCTATAGAGATGTCCATCTTCTTTTGCGCGATACTCGTCGGATCTTTCGTTTTTCTCATTCCAAATTCCAAAGCTTCTATTAACAATCAAAAAGCCTTTCTCATCGAAGCCATAATAGGAATCTCCAATTTTTTCCACGCAATTGATTAAAACCTGACCATCCTTGACATACAGATTTTGGTCATCTATCTTGGTCCAATCATTGTTTTGAAGTTCTATCGCACTTCCATCTGACTTACAATAATAGCTCTTTCCATCTATGGTAACACTTTGGTCTTGATATCTTCGACAATATTCGGAAAAACAATACTGTTTTCCATCTATCTCATGTAAGCCTGAGTACGCTTTTCCATCCTCTCCGTAATAATAAAAAACTTCCCACTCGTCGGTATACCACTCATTTGCATAGAGTCGCCCATCTTCCTTCGCGCGATAATACGAACTCATTTGGCTTTCAAAATTCCAAATAGAAAAATCTCTATTCGCATACATAACGCCTCTGTAGTCAAAGCCATAATAGGAATTTCCAATTTTTTCTACTGTATTTGATAAATGCTGACCCTTCTTTATATAGAAGTAGTAATCTCCCACTTGATGCCAGCCATCACCAGAAATGTCACTTACATAGCCTTCAGGGTCACAATAATAGCTTTTTCCATTTTCCGAAACACACTGATTTGTGCACACCTTTCCCCAGCTAAAATAATAGTTTTTCCCATCTACCTCGTGCAAACCAGAATAACCTTCTCCTTTTTGTCCGTAATAATAATGGTTTCCTAACTGATTAGTATACCACTCATTTACATAAAGACTTCCATCTTCCTTTGCACGATAGCACGCCATCACGTAATCTACACCATTATCGCTCTTATACATATTAAAGGACTGGTTCACATACAAAATTCCATTTTCATCAAAACCATAATAGTTTCCATCAATCTCAAGCACCTGATTTTGTACCAGTTCTCCGCCTTTGATATAAGTGGTGTTTCCATCATCATCCTGACGCCAACCATCGATAAGTGTGATCTGATCAGTGATCTGTTCTTCTGTCGGCATTGCATATGTCTGTACGTTTGAAATTTGTGTCTCCGCCAACAACTTTGCCGACGATGCCTCTGCCGCAATTACAGGACTTTGAGATGACACGAACATCGTTAATCCCATGATACCGATCATTTCTTTTAAAAATCTCTTCATATAGTTTCCCCTCTTTCAGTGTGATTTTTTCCTTTTACCTCGAAATACTATCTCTAGTATAGCCCTATTTTCCAGAACTGGCAATCTGTGACAATTCGTGTGACATATTTTTAACTATTTGGGGCACACCTTTTTACGCAACTTATTTTAAACATACTGTAGCTTATCTTTATACAAAAAAAGCCGGACAGTTTTCGCTGCCCGACTCCTTTTACTCATCATTCAAGCTTTTCACTTATATTGTTTTTTGCTGATCATGATAAACTTCATTTACAGCCAAACCATTCCAAGTGAATGACTCGGTCATTGAATGGCCGAGAATTCCCGCGCCTGTATCCTAAAATAATAAATTTTACCATTTATGGTCATTTCCTTATAGCATACCTCATCTCCGGTCTGGTCATAATAATGCCAATTTCCACTCCTATCCTGATACCACTCGGAAATGTATAAGCTTCCACTTGCCTTTGCGCGATAGTTTCTGTAATTATATCAGAAACTCTTTCCAGCATACATGATTACATTCTCATCAAATCCATAATAGGCACCATCAATCTGCATGATGCAATTCTTTACGATCTGGCCATTTTGTACATAGGTGTAATTACCTGCTGCATCCAACTGCACTGATTTGCTTTTTCGAGAACTTTCTCATATGAAATTGTCTCCTTCCCCGAAATTGTCTTGTTAACTGTCTTCAGTCTTAGACATTTTCTTTAGTATAGCATTTTCAACAAATTTTTTCAATCGCAAATCCAGACTCCGTTTGCATCAAACTCATACAAAGTGCCATTTACATAAATGGTTCCTGTCGCTGCCTGACCATTTTTAATATAATACCACTTTCCATCCTGCTGATGCCAGCCAGTAAATGTGTTATCAACGCCTTGGCAAGCGCCGCTTGCATTAAAGTAATACAACTCACCACTAATTACCTTATATCCAGTGTACATGAAATGGTTGGTCTTTCCAAAGTAGTATTTTACGCCGTTAATGATCTTCCATCCATCTACTGCCTCTGACTTGGAGTTGAAATAATACCAATTTCCATCAATTACCTGCCAGCCAATATAGTTGACACGTTTGCCATCTGCTCCATAATAGAATTTTCCACCATCATACGTGTATGTATCATATCCAAATGTCTCTGGTGATGAGAATCCTGTCACCATACTTCCGTGTACATCAAACAGATACCATTCTCCATTAATTTTCTTCACCTGATTTTTTACAAACTGGCTTCCCTCTTTGTAATAATAAATTCCATCAATTAAAGCCCAACCTTGCGCATAACCATTCGGTGAGAGGTAAACCCTATCTTTCGTATAGACCCCACTACTTTTATCCTGAGGATCATATGATACGGTAGTTCCCACAAAATAATACGGCTTTCCGTCAATTTTTTTCCATCCATTAAAGATCAGTGTACCATCCTCTGTCGCATAGCTCGCTCCATTGTTACACCATGTGTTGGCAAGATACCTTCCATCTTCTCCGATGCAATATCTTTTACCATTCCATAGCACGATCTGGTTATGAATCATCTCTCCGAGAATCACATAATAATCACCAACAAAACCAGTATATGCAGTTCCATCCTTATAATAATACCAATTTCCTTTGTAGCTAGTCCAACCGTCTTGCAGCTTCTTTTTACTAATTACTGCTCCGCTTGCATCTGTCGTAAACAATTTTCTGTCTACAACAAACTCACCAATCTGCATCACTCCGTTTTGATCAAAATAATAGGTCACACCATTCATCACATGAAATCCTTTATATAATAAGGCAGTTACCGGTGACGCATAATACCAGCTACCATCAATCTTAAACCATCCAATCTGTGCTGCTCCTGAGCTTCCATAGAAGCGGCCATCTACGATTGTATTGACTCTCATTTTTCCTGTTGTATCAAAACCGTACCAGTTACCATCCAAAAGGCAACGGCTTACATCTTTTAAGATCGCTCCACCACTCAGATAGTAATAGTTTCCATCAAGCAAACTCCATCCCTGTGATTTTCCAGTTTCTAACAATGCGCCATCCTCGCTGTACAGCTTGCAGACTCCATCCTCAACCACGACACCTGACTGCATTTTGCCATTTTCATCAAAATGATATGCAGTGCCACCAATAGTTACATCTCCAGTTGCAAGTTCACCAGATGCATATGCATAATACCAGCTTCCATCCTCATGCAGACCCCAGCCCTGACTAGCCATTGTTCCATCCAAGTTGAAATGATAAAGTTTTCCGCCAATCATTTCGTTTGTTCCAGTTACTGCATAGTATAAGCCGGTTTCATCTGTTTCTGCGAAATAATACCAGTTTCCATCTTCATTCAGCCAGCCCATTCCCCAAGTTTTTCCATTTGACACATAGTACAAATGATTTGAGGTGTCTTTTTGATAAAATCCATCTGTAACCTTCGTTGCCACTCCATTTTCCACGATCTGATAAGCGACACCATCTACCTCTACCAAACTGATATTTTTCGCCATCTTCGGTGTAAGATAGTAGGTAACATCATTTTTTTCCAGAATACCGGTATACAAACTTCCATCGTCTAATACATAATACCAATTACCGGCTACGAGCGCCCAACCTGGCGTTTCTACCAAAATTCCATTTTGATCGGCAAGTCGATAGGTAGTTCCCATCAGCACTGCACCATTCGCAGACAAAACACCTTCGTTATCAAACTCATAGGTAGTTTTACCAATCTTCGTTGTTCCTCTTGCCATCTTCGCATTTTCATCATAGTAATACCAGTTTTGATTGAAATCCTGATACCACTCAGAGCAATACAAGCTTCCATCGGCTTTTGCACGATAATAATTCTCACTGCCATCTTCATAACGATAATAAACATTTGTATTGACATACATTTCTCCTGCATAATTAAATGCATACCAACTGCCATTAATCTTATATGCTTTACTCGTTACCAATTTTCCATTTTCAATATAATAATACTTTCCTCCAGCTTGAATCCAACCATTCTTTGTAATCTGCGTCAAGCGACCACTTGCATCTGCCATATAGACATTGACTCCATCCGTACAAACGTCCGAAACTATCATATAGCAAAAATTATCAAAATAATACTTTACACCCGAAATCTCATAAACTCCACAGCGATATTCCTCAGCGTTTCCACCATAATAACTCCAATGACTACCATCATAGTACCAAGTATTAACACGAATTGCGCCGCTTTCATCTGTATTCAAAGCTTTTGTGTTAAGTTTTCCATTGTAATCAAAACGATACCATTTCCCAGCAATCTGTGTCGTACAGTCCTTTAATACGATTCCATCCTGTACAAAATACCAATCACCATCATTACTCTGATACCACTGATTGTTTGGCATTTCATTGACGATGCCATTTGCATCACAATAATAATTGAGACCGTCTAATACAATTATTTGTGAAAAACAAAGTCTTCCCTCCGAATCAAAGAAATATTGAGTTCCATTTATGGTCTGCAATCCCGTACATCTTCTTGCATCTTCTCCGTAATAATTAATTCCACGCTCACCTGAAATCCATTTATTTGTATACAAAACACCGTTACTGGATGCTCGATAATACCCATATTCTCCGCTAGCTTCATCCCTAGCGTAAAATCCTTCATCGGTGTACATTCTTCTATCGCCGTCAAACCCATAATAGCTATCGCCAATTTTTACGACACAATTTGTCAGAAAAACACCATCCTTTATATAGAGCCAGTTTCCATCCTTTTGAACCCAACCACCACCTGTTACATCTGTTGCAATTCCCTCTGCATCACAGTAATAAGTTTTATCATTATCTCTTATGATACCATTCTTGCAAAGCCAACCACATGCCTCGAAATAATATTGTTTTCCATTTATTGTATGAATACCGGTATATGCTTTTCCATCTTCTCCATAATAATACCAATGGTAGGAATCCGTATACCATACATTTACATAAAGACTTCCATCTTCTTTTGCCCGATAAGAATAACTCGTTCCATCACTATAGCTAGTATTGAACGCCTCATTCACATATAAAATTCCGTTATAATCAAATCCATAGTACTTTCCGTCTATCTGCTCAACGCAATATCTTAGACAATCTCCAAATTTCACATAATATTTTTTTCCTTCATTTTGAACCCAACCATCATCTGTTACATCCGTCACAACCCCTTCTGAATCACAGTAATAAATTTTGTCACCATCTCTTACGATATAATTCGTGCTGAGAGCATAATATTTATAGAAATAATATTGTTTTCCATTTATTGTATGAAGACCTGTATATGCCTTTCCATCTTCTCCATAATAATACCAATAGTATGGATCATACGAATCCCTGTACCATTCATTCTCATAAAGACTTCCATCCTCTTTTGCCCGATATTCATAATGCTCCACTCCGTCCGTATCATACATGTAAAAATTTGTATTTACATACAATATTCCTCTATAATCAAATCCATAGTGCTTTCCGTCAATTTCAATAACCTTATTTTCTACAATTTGACCATCCTTCACATAAGAAAAGTTTCCATCATTATCCTTATGCCAGCCATCTGTCAGTACTTCTTGGTTCTCTGCTGCATATTCTACCGCTGCCTGCTCACTTGAGATTTCAGTTTCACTTGGCTCTGTTTCGATTACTTCTGTTAACTGAATCTCCTCTGACTGAGATTCTTCCTGATTCGCTGATTCTGAAGTCTTTACTTCTACAGATTCGTCTGGCTGAGCCTGAGTTACATTTTCCACTTCTTCCGTTTGTGATTCTACTATTTTCTCAGTCTGCACTTCTGCAGCTTCTTCTGGCTGCTCTTGTGTTATTTCCTGCACAGTTATCTCTGGTGATGTCACCACCTCTGCTGCCATCGCTGGTGTCTGGACTGCCATGATTGCTGTTAGTCCCATTGCTGTAATTTGCTTTTTTGATAATTTTTTTCTCATGCGTCGTACCTTCCCCTTCCTAAAGACAATACTGTTCACTATACTACCATGCTCACTATACTTTTTGTCTCATTTTTTTCAGTATAATACATTACTATTGTTCTTTCAACATGTGCCCAAAAGTGAGACAGTTTTTTTCTCATTTTTGTCACGAATTTTTTGAAAGTGCTTTAAAACAAAAGAGAGAGCCATGCATATCGCATAGCCCTCTCTTACTATCAGTTCTCAATCATCAATCCATACTCCGTTTGTATCAAACTCGTACAAAGTGCCATTTACATAAATGGTTCCTGTCGTTACCTGACCATTTTTAATATAATACCACTTTCCATCCTGCTGATGCCAGCCAGTAAATGTGTTATCAACGCCTTGGCAAGCACCGCTTGCATTAAAGTAATACAAATCACCACTAATTACGTTATATCCAGTGTACATGAAATGATTGGTCTTTCCAAAATAGTATTTTGTACCATTAATGATGTTCCATCCATCTACTGCCTCTGACTTAGAGTTGAAATAATACCAATTTCCATCAATTTTCTGCCATCCAGTATAGTTGACACGTTTACCATCAGCTCCGTAATAAAATTTTGCATCATCATACGTATATGTATCATATCCAATTATCTCTGGTGATGAGAATCCTGTTACCATATTTCCGTGTGCATCAAACAGATACCAGTCTCCCTTAATTTTCTTTGACTGGTTGCGTATAAACTGATTTCCCTCTTTATAATAATAGATTCCATCAATCAGCTGCCAGCCCTGTGCGTAGCCATCCGGTGACAGATAGGCACCTTCTTTTGTGTAGACACCTTTTCCATAAAAGAAATATGGATATACCACACCTTCCCAATAGAAATAGTACTTCTTTCCATCAATCGTTTTCCATTCACTGCATACAAGAGAACCATCTTCGGTTGCATAGCTATATCCATCATTGCACCAGGTATTGACAAGATATTTTCCATCTTCTCCCACGTAATATCTTTTGCCCTTCCATTCTACAATACTGTTACAAACCATCTCACCGTTGCGAACATAGTAAGCGCCAGCCCAACCGGTATATGCAATTCCATTCTGATAATAGTACCATTTACCCTGATAGTTGCTCCAACCGTTCTCCATATACTTTTTACTAATCACTGCTCCACTTTCATTGGTTGTAAACAGTTTTCCATCTGCCACAAACTCGCCAGTCTGCATGATTCCATTTTGGTCAAAATAGTACTCAGCTCCATTGATCACATGAAGTCCCTTTTGCAGTAAAGCATTCACTGATGACGCATAATACCATTTTCCGGCAACTGTAAACCATCCAGTCTGAGCGGCTCCTGTTGCTCCGTAATAGCGACCGTTTTCTATTGTGTTGACTCTCATTTTTCCTGTTGTATCAAAACCGTACCAGTTTCCATCCGGAAGCTTATAACCCCAACTCTTTAAGATAACTCCATCTCTCAGATAATAATAGTTTCCACCAAGTAAACTCCAGCCATCTGAATTTCCAGTCTCTAGTAAAGTTCCATCCTCACTATATAACTTACAAATTCCATTTTCTACAACCAAACCACGCTGCGTTTTGCCATTTTCATCAAAATGATATATAGTACTACCAATGGTTACATCCCCAGTTGCGAGTTCACCAGATGCAAATGCATAATACCAACTTCCATCCTCATACAGACCCCAACCCTGACTAGCCATTGTTCCGTCTGAGTTGAAATGATAAAGTTTTCCGTCAATCGTATAATTTGTTCCGGTTACCGCATAGTATATACCTGCCGAATCTTTTTCTGCAAAATAATACCACTTTCCGTCAACGTTCAACCAACCCTTTGTTGCAATCCTTCCACCTGATACATAGTATAAATGGTTCAGTACATCTCCTGGATAAAATCCGTCAGCAGCTTTCGTTGCCAATCCATTTTCTGCAATCTGATAAGCAACACCATCTACCTCTAACAATCCAACATTCTTTGCCATCTTCGGACTCAGATAATAGGTTGCTCCATTTTCTTCCAAGATACCTGTATATAAAGTTCCATCATTCAATACATAGTACCAACTATCAGACACGCAAACCCAACCTGGAGTCTGTATCCAACTTCCATTTTCATCTGCCAGTCGGTAGGAAGTTCCCACTTCTACTGCACCATTCGCCTTCAAGACACCATCCTCAAAATAATAGGTAGTTTCCCCAATCTTTGTGGTTCCTCTTGCCATGCTAGCATCTTCCTTATAGTAATACCAGTTTTTTTCGTCATCCTGATACCACTCAGAGCAATACAAACTTCCATCTGCTTTTGCACGGCAATACTTACTTTGCCAATGACAATTAAAGTCTCTGTTTACAAACATGCTTCCATCATAGTCAAACCCATACCAGACGCCATTAATCTTATAGGTTCCACTGTTTTTGAGCTGGCCATTTTCCACATAATAGTAATCTCCATCAAACAGGAACCATCCATCTTTTGTGACCTGCGTCAGTTGTCCATTTTTATCTGCTATATAGCAACCTACACCATCATCCGTGCAAACTTCAGACACAGCCATTCTTGAATTCATGTCAAAATAATACTTTGCGTCTGAAATTTCATAGACTCCATATCGGTATGCCTCACCGTCTTCACCATAGTAATGCCAATAGGTTCCATCATATACCCAACTATTAATACGAAGCGCTCCACTTTCATCGGTACTCAAATTATCGGTATTTAAACGTCCGGCATAGTCAAATTGATACCATTTTCCGTCAATCTGTGCGGTACATTCTTTCAGTACTTCTCCATCCTTTACATAATACCAATTGCCATCGTCGCCCTTGTACCACTGATTGTTTGGCATCTCATGAGCAGCGCCATTTGTATCACAGTAATAATTGACATTAGCCAATACAACCATTCGAGAAACAGCAAGCGTACCACTCGCATCAAACAGATACTGAATGCCATCGATCGTCTGCAATCCTGTGCTTCTTTTTGCATCTTCTCCATAATAGTAGGAATTATTGTAATCTGAATACCATGCATTCGTATATAAAGAGCCATCAGCCGATGCCCTATAATAGCCATATGATCCAGTAAACAGATTTCTCTGACCAAATGCTACATTGGCATACATCACTCCATTTTCATCAAATCCATAGTAATGGTCATTGATTTTTTCAACGCAATTTTTTAGAAGGTTTCCATTCTTTACATAATACCATTTCTCGCCACACTGCATCCAACTGTTATCTGCAATTTCGGTTGCAATGCCTTCTGAATTACCATAATAACAAGTTCCATCTCCTAGCTTGACTACGTTATTACAGCAAAGAATACCTGAACTATAGAAACAATACTGTTTTCCATTTATTGTCTGAAGACCTGTGCACAATTTTCCAGCTTCTCCATAATAATAGGTAAGAGTTGAATCCTGATACCATTCATTTACATAAAGACTTCCATCCGCTTTTGCTTTATAACGATTAGTAGTTCGTGTTTCATAATCATAAAATGAAAACTCTTTGTTTACATATAAAACTCCATATCCATCAAAGCCATAATAAGAACTGTCTATTTGCTCAACGCATGAAGTTAATAGGCTTCCATTTTTTACATAATAATACTTCCCATCAATTTTTGACCAAGTGTTATTCGTTAGTTCTGTTGCAACACCTTCTTTATCACAGTAATAAACCTTACCCTCAACAGTCCATGTAGTATCCTTGCAGAGACCACCCGATGGATAAAAACTATATTGTTTTCCGTCTATTGTACGAACTCCTGTATATGCCTTTCCGTCTTCTCCATAATAATATGTACTACTGGAAATCGTATACCATTCATTTATATAAAGAATTCCATTTTCTTTTGCTCGATAGAAACCATCATCTTTAGAATATATAAGATTAAAAGTTGTGTTTGCATACATAATTCCGTACTCGTCAAACCCATAATAGCTACCATCTATCTGCTCAATACAGTTTTTCAAAAGCTGGCCATCTTTCACGTAACTATACTTTCCATTTTCATCCTGATGCCAACCATCTGCTAATACTTCCTGATTCTCCGCTAACACATACTCATTAACAACATCTTCGCTCTCGCTTGTCTCTGTTTCTGTTGATTCTTCTGCTTGCGAGGCTTCCTCAGACTGGATTTCTTTCTGTTCAGCTGATTCTGAGGTTTCTATCTCCACAGACTCTTCTGCCTGCGCCTCGGTTTCACCCTCTAATACTTCTGCCTGCGTTAGAGTTTCACTCTCTGCTTCCAGTGATGTTTCTGCAGTCTGAGCCACCGTCTCTACTTCTTCAGCTTGTGATTCTGCCGTTTCTTCCTGCTGCTCCTGTGTTGTCTCCTGAACAGTAGCCTCTGGTGATGTTGTCACTTCTGCTGCCATTGCTGGTGTCTGGACTGCCATCATCGCTGCGAGTCCGACTGCTCCAAGTTGTTTTTTGGATAAATTTTTCTTCATGCGTATACCTTCCCCTTTCTGAAGATCATTGCTATGTTTCAATGCATCTTCTTAAAAGTTTTTTTCATTATACCCTTTCTTTTTTCATTTTTCAATATATCTAATAGATTTTTCGTCCATTTTTGCTATTCTTTTATGAAATATAGATAACAGCAAGAGAGAGCCATGCTTGGCCCCTGTCAAATAGACAGAAGCATATCGCATAGCTCTCTCTTATGTTTATTCTTAGATTTAATTAAATATTTTTAGATCAATCAGAAATCCAGACTCCGTCCTGATTGAAGACATAAGTATTGCCATTGATTGTATGCGTTCCGGTCAGCATCGCGCCATCGTTACCCATATAATACCAAGTACCATTTAAATTTAGCCAGCCTGTTACCATGACTCCACTTTCTGCCATATAGTACCAGTTATTTCCAACTAAGCACCAGCCAACTGCCATTGAACCATTTAGTTTCATATAATACCAGTTACCATTTAGATTCAGCCAGCCTGTACTCTTTTCTCTTCTTTCATTATAATAGTACCATTTTCCATCAACAAAGTCCCATCCATGCTTATGAGTAAATGATACGGTCTGACTGCAATCTGTCAAATCTATATACACATCATTTATCTGTACCTTTCCGCTGTTGGAATATAGATAAACATGAGTAATATATTCGCCTGCTTCCTCGTTATGTTCAGAAGATGAAATCTTTGCAGATGCGACTCGACCATTTATAGTCGCCTGATGCCATACAATATCATCCTGACCATTTGCCACCGTCCATGTCGGCATCAAAACTTGCTTAATTCCACTTGATGCAGTCACAGTGACATCTACCTGATAGCCTTCTGATGTAATATTTGAAATCTTAATATCATCGATTGAATTTTTTTCCTGATATGCAACTGTATTTGAATTCGAATTTGCATCGTCAGTTACTGGAAGCAATACATATTTGGCATTTAATCCATTCGTTCCTTTTGCTGCATTTGTTACACATACTCCAGTACTGTCTGAATAAGCCTCTACACGCCAAATTTTATTGTACTGCCCGGAATAGGTTCCATCATCCAATAAAATATCAGTTCCTAAATATTTTTTCTCCATCCATGTATTTGGATACTGTGTGATTAAATTTTCACCCAAAAGAAGATCTTGGTCTATACCATAGCGCTGTGACAGGATTCCTGTGACATACTCCATCGTGGTTTGCAATACCTCCTCTGGATTTTCCTTTGGATCGTATTCTCCCTCCTGACGAGCAAACTCACCTAGCGATACTGCAATGTGTCCACTTGACTGATTAGGCTGAATCAACACCATCAGTGTTCCTGGTACGGCAAATGCATCTGGATTGCTGATGATATCCGTATTTTTGGCAATTACCTTGTAGGATACTTTATTGCCACTTCCATGGAAGGTAATGATATCTCCAATCTTACTTCCCTCCAGTTTGCTGTTCCATCCATATGTCGAAAACGGAACTCCCGTCAATCCAAATTCCTGAAGACATCTTAAAACAAGTGAGTTACAATCATAATAGTCTTTCTCGTATCGCTTGGACTGACTGTATCCTTTCCCTACTTTTGAAAGCAGTGACTTGATAAATGCAGTTTGGCTGATATCTTTTTATGCTTCATTTGCATACAGCTCAATTTCATTTTCATCTTCTACCTCTCCAGACTGCGCATCTCCACTAGCATCACCTGGCGACTGGATACTTACTCCTTTGCTTACCGTCTCTGACGCATACCCGTTACAAGGAATCATGCATAGACAGATTCCAACCAACATAGGCAACCAGATTTTAAATATTTTCTTCTGAAACATTTTGTCCTCCTTTTTTTACACTCGCAAACTATTGTAATCTTTCAGTTTGTTTGTGTCAAGCAACGTAAAATATTTTTAAATTACCGATTAAAACGCAATTACTTTAAAGAGGGACCCTGCTTTCGCAGAGCCCCTTCCTTCCCTTAATCGTTGATATTCAAATTATAATTACAAAATCCAGATGCCATCTGCGCCAAAGTAATATACAATACCATCAATCATATGTACCCCAGTGCAAAGTGTTCCATTTGACTGAACATA
>ERZ827488.2131-NODE-2131-length-20541-cov-4.125744_pt1 | contig 20541 bp, 9 predicted proteins | sample MGYA00519771_ERZ827488 | MGnify/ENA primary metagenome ERZ827488 (study PRJEB31778, sample SAMEA3449323) | human gut metagenome | biome: human gut; feature: human-associated habitat; material: faeces | place: United Kingdom | collected 2010/2012 ... | reverse complement strand
TCGTGTAGTAGATGCGCGCACCCTCGGTCTCGCAGGTGATGGTGACCGTCTGCTCGCCGGTGAAGGTGCCGCCGTTCGGGTCGATGACCGGAGCGGCCGCGGGCTCGGCCTTCGTGAACGTCGCTGTGACGATCTCGCTGGCCGGGCAGCCGTCCTTGACGGCGATGGCCTTGACCGTTGCGGACGCCGTGAGCGTGAACGCGCCGGTGTAGAGCGTGCTGTCGGCCGTCGGGTCGCTGCCGTCGGTCGTGTAGTAGATGCGCGCACCCTCGGTCTCGCAGGTGATGGTGACCGTCTGCTCACCGATGAAGGAGCCGCCTTTCGGATCGATGACCGGAGCGGCCGCAGGCTGCGGCGCAGCGAGCGCCGGCGCATTGCCCTGGCGGACGATGCCGTCGAGCACCCAGCTGTCGATCGTGAGCTTGGCTTCGCGCACCACGATGTCAAAGTCGGAAATGCCCTGAGCAAGCGCTGTACGCAGCTCCTTGTCCTCGCACTGGTTGTCGTTGAGCAGGTCGCGGAAGGCCTCGCTCTTAAGCTCTGCTGCGGTCATGCCTGTGGTCTCCTTGACGACGCCGGTGTTGCCGAGCATGGTCACGTTCTCACCGACCGCCTTGGGCTCGGCGATGACCGTGTTGCCGGAGCGCTGCTCCTGCTCGCTGTTGAAGTAGCCGTAGATGATCGTGCCGATGGCGGTGTTGCGGCCGGTGATGCCGCCGATGTCGCCGGTGGCGTTCTTGGACACCAGCTTCACATCGGCATAGTTGTTGCCGGCCACGCCGGCCTGCATGCCGGCGATGCCGCCGATGGTGGCGGAGTTGACGCCGGCCTCGGCATAGATGCTGCCGCGGGCATAGTTGTTGGCGACGATGGCAAAGCCGTCCTGACCGACGATGCCGCCGGCAAGCGCCGTGCCGCCGGTCGAGATTGAGGTGATGTCGACCTGCGCGCCGCAGTTGAGGATCATGCTGTTGTAGCAGTAGGCCGTGATGCCGCCGTTCTGGCTCCAGTCAACGGACTTGTTGTAGATCGTGCCGGAGACGGCGCAGTTGTTGATGACGGCACCGGCGCCGGTCTCGCTGTTGTCGGTGACACCGGCGATGATGCCGGCATAGGTGCGCACGGCATCCGGACGCGCGATGTAGATCTCCGCATCCGCCACGGCGAGATTGCGCACGACCGCGCCGTCAATGCAGGCGAACAGGCCGGCGGAGACGTAGTCCGCAGGCGTTTCCTGCGTGCCGATCTTCATGCCGCGGATGCAGTGGTTCTGCCCGTCGAAGATACCGGCGAAGTAGTGGCCGCCCGCGCTGCCGACCGGCATCCACTGGGCGTCGGAAAGGTCGATATCGGCCGTGAGCACAATATACTCACCATCGAAGTGTTCCTCCTCATTGACCGCCGCGGCGAAGGCGCGCAGCTGCGCCGCCGTCGCGATCTGATAAGGATCGTTCTGCGTGCCGGTACCGCCCGCGAAGATGGTGGACGGATCGGCGGGATCGTAGGTGCTCGCGTCGCCGAGCAGCGCCTTGTTGACGGCGACGGACAGCGCCGCTTTGAGCGTCTGGTCGTCGGTCGTGCCGTCGGAGGCATTCTTCACGGTCTGATCCTTGATGAGCGCCGCGAGAATGGTCTCACTGTTGGCGGCGTCAAAGTTGGCCGGGTCAACGACCTCGGCGGAAACGATCTTCTTATCCTTCACCGTGATGCGCACGATGACCTTCTTGTCCGTGTCGCGGCCGTAGTAGGTGCCGTCCTTGTAATCATAGTTGATGCTCGGATCCGGACGCTCGACCGGGACATAGGTAATGCTCGCGGTGCCGGTGCCGAACACGACGGCGCCGTTCTGGATCGTCCAGGTGCGCAGCGCGGCGGGCAGATCGTCCTCGGAGATCGGGAACGCGCCGAAGTTGCCGTTGAGCTTGTCGGCGAGCGCCTGCGCGGTCATGTCCCCGGCCGGGAGCGCCTCAACGTTGCTGACAAACGAGCCGTTCATGAATTCGCCGTCCTCATTGTAGCCGGACGGGACCTGGCTGCCGAACGCGACCGGCGGGTCAAACGTCTGATCCTTGATGGTCAGCCGCGCGCCGTCGCTGAAGTAGGTGTCGTAGCTCTCGCTGATGGCGGTGGCCATACCGGCGATGGCGCCGACATAGCGCGTCCAGCTGCGGGAGGTGAGATTGCTGGTGGTGTAGCAGTTGGCAATGGTGCCGGCCTGGCAGCCAGCGATGCCGCCGAGGTAGGTCACGCCGCCGTCGTCCACATTCTCGCGGTCGGTCTCACCGGAGATGTCGCCGAGCGTGTAGCAGTTGACGATCATGCCGAAGGCGTTCATGGCAGTGATGCCGCCGGCCTCGGCGTTGGCCGTCTTGCAGAAGGCGTCCAGCGTTACGTCGGTCCAGGAATTGAGGATGTAGCTGCGCTGACTGTAGCCGATCAGGCCGCCGGCGAAGCTGTTGTTGGCGTAGCTGCCGTCTTCGGTGCGCGCGGTGATGTCACCGGTCGCCCAGCAGTTGTTGATGACGGCAAGATCGCAGCAGCCGGCCAGTGCGCCACCGATAGCGGACTCTTTATCGGCCGTGAGGTGGACGTTGACGTTCTCCAGGCCGAGGTTTTCCACGACGGAGCCGTTCATGAGCGCCGCGAACAGGCCGAAGTAAATGCGCGCTTCCGCGCTGACCGGGGCGGCCTTGCTGCCGATGGTCATGTTGGAGATCTTGTGACCCTGGCCGTCGAAGCTGCCGCGGAAGGCCTGCGTGCCGTTGGCCATGTGGCCGATCGGCGTCCAGGCTTCGCCGGCGAGGTCAATGTCCGCGCCGAGGACGATGTATTTGCCGGAGTAATCCGTCTTTGCAAACGAGGCCGCAAACGCCTTGAGCTGGTCAAGGTTTTGGATGACCCAGGGGTCGGCCTCCGTGCCGGAGCCGCGCTCGAAGAAGTCGAGCACCGGCGCGTCGGGCTGGACAAAGACGTCCGCGCCGAGCACAGTCTTGCCGTTGCGCACTTCCCAGCCGTACCACGCGGCGGGACGCATGGCAATGAGCATATCGGTCGTGAAGCCGATGTCATTGCTCGTAAGGAACTTGTCTGTGGCGGCGAGGCCCTCGACCGTGAGGCCGCGGTTCATGGTGTCGGCAAAGGTGGCGCTGGACGTGTCCGCACCGGCGACGTTGTTCGTGTCGCCGCTGACAAGATCGCCGAAGGCAACCGCAGTGCCGGCCGTGCCGTTGACGGTCACGGTGGCCTTGCTGTTGTAGTAGCAGTCGGTGACGATGCCATTGTAGCTGCGGCTCGTGGACATCTGGCCGATGAGGCTGCCCACAGCCGGTTCATCCGGCGTGATGGCCATTGTCAGCGCGACATTGCCGGCAGCGTAGCAGTTGTGGAACATGCCGGTCCCCTGACCGACGAGACCGCCGACGGAGGCACTGACCTTGGAAGAGGTCGTGTAGCCCGAGATGGCCGTCACACCGCCGAGGGCGGCGCAGTTGGCGATCATGGTGCCGTTGGAGTGCGTGGCAACGAGGCCGCCGGCCGAGCACAGGCCGTTGGCGGACTTGACCTGCACGGTCACATCCGTCCAGGAGTTGGTGAGATAGGCATCGAGATAAAGCGACGCTGTCAGGCCGCCGCCATATGCCCACTGCCTGCCCTCCGCGCTGACAATGCCGCCGGCGACGGAGCAGTGATCGATGCGTGCATTCTTGCCCATGCCGAGCGAGCCGCCGACCAGACCGCCGACAAACGGACGATCCCAGTCCCCGGTGAGCTTGCCGTACACGGCAACGTTGGTCAGGTGCAAGTTTGCGAGGCTGGCACCGTTTGAAAGCACGTCGAAGAAGCCGACGCTGCTCTGCTCGAGCGGCGCAAGCTCGGTGCCGATGCGCACACCGGAGACGGTGTGGCCGCGGCCGTCAAAGCTGCCGGCGAAGTAGTGGATGGGCGTCCACGCGCCGTTGAGGGTGATGTCCGCGTCGAGCGCGACATACTGGCCCGCGTAGTCGACCGCATTGTCGCCGATGGTGGAGGCGGCAAACGCGCGCAGCTGCGCCTCCGTCTCGATGACGAAGGGATCGTCCTTGGTGCCGGTGCCGGAGGCAAAGATGCTCTTGGCCTTCACGCCGGGCAGGACTTTACCGTCGGCAGCGCCCCATCTCTGCCAGACTGCCGGACGCATGGCCGCAAGGCCCTCGGCCGTGTAGCCGGAGAACTTGCCGCTGTTGATGAGGTATTCATCCGTCGCGGCGAGACCCTCGGCGGAGATGCCCTGATTCAGGACGGCAGCAAAGGCGTCGTTCGTGACGTCGTCCTGCGCCGTGATCTTGTTGTAGTTGATGCCGCTGTACCAGCTGCTGGGCGTCTTGCCGACTGCGATGAGGTCCTTGCTCTCGCCGTTGACGGTGAGCACCGCCTTGCTGCTGTAGTGGCTGTCCACGACGGCGCTGCCGCTCTGCTCTCCGATGAGCGTACCGGCATAGGCGTCATAGTCGCTGCTGGCATTCGTCAGGGTGACATTGCCGGAAGCGTAGCAGTTTTCCGTCAGGAACGGGGCCGAAGCCAGCAGGCCGCCCGCTCTGACTCTGTTATACTCCTGGCTATTGCCGCTGGCGGCGACAGCGCCGAGCGCGGCGCAGTTGCCGACGAAGCTGCTGCTGCCGAACGTGCCGACAAGGCCGCCGGCGCTGGCAACATACTTGCTGCTTGCCGCCGTGATGTCGATATCTGCATAGCAGTTGGTGACGTAGTTGGTCCCGCCGAGTCTGGCAGCGAGGCCGCCCGCGTACACGTGCATGCCGGAGGACGCGGAAATGGTGCCGCCCGTGACCGAGCAGTTGTCGATGCGGACGTCGGCGCCCATGGTCTGGCCGCCGCCGACGAGACCGCCGGCATAGACCGCATCATCGAGGCTGCTGCCCGTGCGCGCGACGTTGACCGAGACGTCCGTCAGCTTGAGGTTGCTGACCGACGCGCCGTTTGCCAGCGTCTCGAAGAAACCGGCGGAGGTGCGCTCCGACGGCTGCGCACTCGTGCCGACGGTCATGCCGGAGACGGTGTGGCTGTCGCCGTCAAAGCTGCCGCCAAACTTGGCGATCGGCGTCCACGCCTCTTCCGAGAGCGCGATATCGGCGTCGAGCCGGATGTACAGGTTCGTGGTGCTGAGCTTGCCGCTCTGGGTGGCCTCTGCGAATCCGCGCAGCTGCGCCTCGGTCTCGATGCGGTAGGGATCGGCCTGCGTGCCCTCGCCGCCGGCGAAGAAATCGCTCGGGTCGACGGGCTGATTGCTGCCCTCACCGGTCGGCAGCAGGCGGCCGTTTTCGACCTGCCAGCTGTTCCAGCCGTTTTCGCTCATGCTCAGCAGGCTGTTCATCGTAACGCCGTTGCCCAGCAGGCCAACCGCCTTGTCGGAGAAATACGCCTGCGCATCGGCAAGCTTTTCCTCCGTGAGCGCGTCGGCAAGCTTCGTCGCCAGCACGCCGGAGGTGAGCTCTGCCGAAGTCAGACCGGCGCACTCCTCCTGATCGCTGACAGAGTAGTTGAGCATGTCATAGCCGACCGCGACCGGCTCCGCCACCGCTTCATCGCCGTAGTAGGTCTGCGCCGCGTCAGCGTTGAACCAGCAGCGATAGGCCGCCGTGAGTGCCGCCGGAGAACCGGCAATGCCGCCGATGGGCACATCGGAGCCGTCGCCCGCATCGGACATGGCGTCCATGTGCAGGGTCACGTCGGAGTAGCAGGCGTAGATCGCGCCGCAGCTGTAGCCGACGATGCCGCCTGCGCCGTACATCATGGAGCCGTCGCAGTAGTTGCCGATCGTGCCGAATGCCGCGCAGTTGATGACCGCGGAATCGTTGCTCGTCCAGCCGACGATGCCGCCCGCGCCGGTATCGCTGCCCTTGGCCGCGATCTGCACGTCCGCCCAGGTGTTGCACACCAGGCTCTTGCCGCCGCCGTTGCCGACAACACCGCCGACGTAGGTGTAGTTATTGTCACCGGCCGCATCACTAACGATCGTGCCGCTGACCCAGCAGCCGTCGATCACGCTGCTCTCGCCGGTAGCCGCCGCCAGAATGCCGACCGCAGGGTCTTCATCTGTGGTTTTGTTGTTGATAAACGCATCCTTGACACCCAGATTGCGGATCGCGCCGCCCTGGCCGACAAGCCCGAAGAGGCCGGCATACGCACACGCGGCGGACTCGGCCTTCGTGCCGATGGCCAGGCCGGCGATCGTGTGGTTGTCGCCGTTGAAGATGCCGTTGAAGCTGCCGTTGTCGCCGCCAATCGGCGTCCAGCTCTCGCCGGTGAGGTCAAGATCGGCGTCGAGCGTGACGTACTGGCTCGCGTAAGTCTCACCGCCGTTGACCGAGGCCGCGAACGCCTTGAGCTGATCGACCGTACGGATCAGATACGGGTCGGACTTCGCGCCGGTGCCGGCGGCAAAGATGCTGCCGCCCGGCTGCTCAGGCGCGGTGACGAGCGCCTTGCTCAGCGCATCGTTGACCGCAGCCTTGACACCGTTGCTGCTCATGGTTGCGCCGGAAACGCCGTCGATCTCGGTGCTGTTGGCCTTGACGATCTCGTCAAAGAGCGAAGAAACATTCTTCGAGTCCCAATAGCTCTGCTTTTCCTGGCTGACGAGCTCCACCTTGGCGATCTTGCCGTCGGTGATGGTCACTTTGACCTTGATCTCGCCGTCTTTAAAGCCCTTTCCGGTGCCTTCATAGACGCCGTCCTTGTAGGCCGTGCCCCGGAGTGCATACGCTGCGGTCAGGTCGCCGCTTGCGCCGGTGTCCACGGCATAGGCCGGGAGCGCGCAGCCGACGAGCATGACCACCAGCAGCACCAGAGACAGGAGCCGTTTGGTGATTGTCTTGTTCATGGGTTGGTCATTACCTCCTGAAATGAATTGGTATGTACATGGTTTGTGAGTGCAATGAGTCTGTGTGTAGGCCTCACCTTCCCTTTCCGCCGGCCGGTTCCGGCATATCATGCATGCAGTTGATTGTACAAAAGCGCAACGATCTGTGCGCGTGTGCAGGGGGCCAGCGGCGAAAAGCGGTTGCCGCCCGTACCCGCCGTGATGTCATTTGCAACGGCCCAGCGCACCGCAGCCGCGTAATACGCGTCCGCCGGAACGTCCGTGAACGTCTCGTCCGCGGAGGCATCCGGACTGCCGGCGACGCGCCACATCAGCGCCACCGCCTGCGAGCGCGTCACGATGCCGTCCGGGGAGAAGGTTGTGTCGCTCGTGCCGTAGGTGATCTCGTTTTCGGTCGCCCAGCACAGGGCCTTGTAATAGTAAGCGTCCGCCGACACGTCCGCGAACGGGACGGCCAGGGATTTCGGCTCCGGATTGCCGGCAACGTTCCAGAGGAAGGTCACGATCTGCGCGCGCGTGCACGTTTCGTCCGGGGCAAAGCGATTGCCGCCGACGCCGCTCGTGATGCCGCGGCGGACGGCCCAATAGACCGCGTCGTTATAATAGGCGTCCTCCGGAACGTCATCGAACGGTGTGACCGGCATCAGCGCGCCGCAGCGGACACAGGCGCCGTTTCTATCATAGCTGTGGCCGAGCGAATCGCCGGCCGCGACCGTCAGCGTCTCGCTGACGGCATCGCAGCGGTCGCACTGCACAAAATACTGCGCAGGCTCGGTGCAGGTCGCCGCCTGTGCGCACACGGCGGAAGCCTTGTCATGGAACGCATGACCGAGCGGATTGAGCGTGTCGCGGTAGGTGCTGCCGCAGGCGGTGCAGGCATATTCCACCCAGCCGGGCTCCGTGCAGGTCGCCGCCTGACAGGCGGACTCCACATACTGATGCACATGGGCCGACTGCAGCAGCGTGGTGTACCACAGGCCGCTGTCTTCGCCGCGATAGAGCGTCAGCGGCGTCTCGGTGCCGCGCACGCAGCGGAAATATTGCTTATCTGCGCAAAACTGCAAGCTGCGCGCCATGTAGCGTGCGTTTTGAATGACAACATGGCCGTCCTGCCAGCTGATGAGCCAGCGGGCATAGCTGCTGCCGCCGTCCACGGCAGAATTGAGCTGGTCGCTGTTCGAGCGGCAGGCCAGATAGATCGACGACATCGCACCGCCGAGCCGGATGGTGTACTGCTCCGTCCCGGCCACGCGCGTGATCTGCACGGTATACGTACCGGAGACGCCGGAGACATTGCCGTCCGCGTCCACGGTAATGCCGGTATTCGCGAGCGGCACGGCGGCAGCGGTGCTGCCAAGCGCCGCCCCGTAAACAGTGCCGTCGCAGCGCAGGACACGGTCACCGCCGCGCAGGACATACGTCCCGCTCCAGTCGTCGGTGTCCGCCGTGACGGCGGAGAACGCGGGCGTCCGGCCATCCGGTGTGGCAAAGTATTGATAGAGCGCGTAGAGCGTCGTCTCCGCACTCGTGACGTCATAGCGCTCGCCCGCGCGGAGCACCTGCGTGCTCACGACCGGTGTTTTGACCGGCTCGGTCGTCCAGCCGACGAAGTGATAGTCCTGCGCGTCAGCCGTGGGCGTACCCGTCGGCTGCGGGAGCGTGATCGGATCGCCGATATAACCGGCGGCGTCCGACTGCGTCACACCACCCGGCACTGAGAAGTGCACGGTCGCCGGCGTCTTGGCGGCGAAGTGGATCGTCACCTTGCAGTCCTGCCGCAGCGCGGAAATGCGGAAGGTATCGCCGTCCTGACGCACCGTTGCCGCACCCTCGGGCGTGACGGTGTAGCCGGAGGCGTAATAGCCGGTGTTGGCGTTGGCCGTGATGGTCATGCCCCGCTGCGTCACGGAGCCATACTCCGGCGTGTCGGTGTCTGCCGTCAGAGCATAGCGGTCGAGCAGCGCCCAACCGGAGTTGACATTCTGCAGCGCGTCGACATTGCCATGGTCTGGATAGGTATCGTCCGCGGAGACGACGACCGGGAACGCGGCGCGGCCGCGCTGCGCTGCCTCCAGCGTCGTCATCTGATAGTTGGCAGGCATGCCGTTGGCCTGGCAGATCTGCGGTGAGCAGTCCCACGCGCCGCAGACCGTCTTCATATCATGGATTGCCTCGGAGACAGTGCTGCCGCCGAGCAGGCTGTCAAAAAACGCGGCCTCAAACGTATAGTCGCCGACAAACGTGACCGACTGGCTGTAGCCGTACACAACACCGAGGCCGCGGTCCATGAGCGGCTTTTCCAGACCGTCGGTCGCCATGCCGAGGCAGATCGCCATCCAGAGCAGGCCATTGTTGGCCTGCGCATCGGCATCCATATGATCGGCGATGACCGTACCGTCCACGAGGAAATATTTCATGCTGCTGCTCGAGCTGCTGTAGACGGCGTGTCCGTCATCATAGTCTGCCTTGGTCAGGCCGTCGCCCGTCTGCAGGCAGAGGTAGGACGTCGTGGCACCGGAGGTGTAGTCCTCACCGTTTTCATAATCCGTCGAGCCGTGCGAGTCGAAGATGACAAGGCCGCCGTCCGTGATCGCATCCGCAATGGCGTCGATCGTCGCCGCTTCGCCCTTGTAGTAGTGATACGTGCCCTCGGACGCCTGCGCCACGCGCTGGGCCTCCTTCTGGTACTGCTCGGTGAAGCTGCGGTCAATGCCGTAGTACGGCTGGAACAGGTACACATCGCGCCCGTGCTGCGTGCCGCGCGCGGCGTAGGTGCGCGTCTGCACGTCGGGCGTATCGTCGGCCGTAGACTCTGCCGCCGCCGCGATCTGCTCCAGACGCGGGGAATAGGCGCAGGCAATGCCCTGCTCCGTCATCCAGGTGATCTGGTCGCCGCTCGTCTCGACCGAGCCGGATACGACCGTGTCCTGCGCGTTGAGATAGTCGCAGATGGCCTGTGTGCGCCCGTCTGTGGACGCATCCCGCCGCACCGCTTCCTGCTCCACGCCATCGAGCGCGTCGAACAACGCGTCCGCAGCGGCATAATCCGCCGCCGTGAGCGCCGTGTCCGCGCCGCCGTCGGCCGCGAACGCCGTCACCGTCAGCGACAGCAGGACGGCGGCCGTCAGGAGCACCGACAGCATCCGTTTGAATAATTGCTGCATGAATGTTTCCTCCAAATGGTTTCGTTGAAAGTCTTGATTAGATTTATCTAATATAAATTAGAGTAATCTAACTCTTGCTGAAAAGAAATGCACGCTTCTGCGTGTCTGCATGGCCGGGCGCGGATACTTCCGACAAAATCTCGGGAGTTAGACGCATTAAACCCCTATTGAAAAGAAAAGTGCGCTGCAGAAGCAAACGCCTGTCCACACGCTTGGTATTATACAATGGCGCTCCCCGGCGTGTCAAGCAAATTCTCGGCGATCTGCCGCATCCGTCCGGTGCAAAAAACACGCCGCACCCGGTATTGGGTGCGGCGCGTAAAATACGGTGGTGCGGGTCACTTGACCTCGTCGTCCAGCCAGTCGGCCAGCTTGGCCTCGTCCAGCTTCAGGCCCTTGGTCAGGAACGCGACCATTTCGTTGAAGTTGAGCTTTTTCATGCGCTCAAAGTTCGTCTCGCCCTTCTTCTCAGGGTCGATCAGACGGCCTTCGATATAGCCGCACTCATAGCACATGTTCAGCGCATACTTCCGATGGGTATCCAGCGTCATTTCATGACCGCAGCGGGGACATTTCATCACACATTCTCCTCTCCATAAACAGCAGTTTTTGATACTTCACGTATCGCTCCCTGCGCAATATCTTACAATATGCTACATGATTGCGCGCAAATATGCAAGCATAGTTTACGAATTAACACGACGCGTCCGCCGTATCCGGCAGCGTGACGGTCAGCATCTGCGCCAGACGCACCGGGCCGCCGATGGACAGCCCCGTCACCGCGCCATGGGCGCGCTGCACGCCGACCTCCAGCGTGCCGCCCGGCTGGCCGATGCCGATCTCCGTGATGCCGTCGGCAAAGTCCGCCGTGAGCACCACGGCAGTCGCAACACTGCCGGAGGCGCAGCTCGTCTCCGCAACGCAGGAGCCGGTCTCGCGCACAAAAACGACCGGCCGCATGCTGCCGGCCGCCCGGTCGAGAAACAGAGCGCCGACGGCGCTTGCCTCCGGCGCGGCGGCAATAGCGCGCTGCACGAGTGCATCGTCCGGCTGCGCACGGTCAATGACGAAGTGCGTGATGCCGTCGAACGTCACGCGCACGGCCGGCACATCCGGCCACTCGACCGGCTGCACCGCGCGCGGCAGCGGCATCACCGTGGACGCCTCCCCCGCCGCCGTGTCCGCCATGACCGGCTGAACGCCCTCGGCCCCGCTGATCTCGGCAAAGACGCAGGTTTTCCCCTGCACGCCGGTGCGCAGCGCGTGATAAAAGCCAGCACAGCGCAGCGCGTTGCCGCAAAACTCACCGCCCATCATCTCCAGCCGAATCTCACCGCCGCAGCGCGGCGCGGTCAGGAACGCGACCTGCTCAATGTGCAGCTCCGGCAGGCGCAGCAGCCGCGCCGCGGCCCGCGCGCGCTCCGCCGCAGGCACATCCGAGAGCACAATGGCCGTGACGTTGCCCGCCGGGTCGAGCACCGCAACTTCATAGTCTTTTTTCATTTCTTTGGTCTGCATGGCCGTCACTCCGTGAAATGCACATGGTTGTTGATATGATCCTGGCAGAAGCAGTGATAGCCCACGCAGCGCGAACAGTAGCGGAACTCCAGCTCCGGATGATCGACATCCGTGCGGCCGCAGACGGCGCATTTATAGTGATAGGGCTTGTTGGCCTGCTCGCGCTGGATGCGCCGGGCCTCGCGCTTGAAGTTCACCGTTTTCTGCCGCTGGCGCACATGCGACGGACGGAAAAAGTCAAACAGCCAGTCGCCGCAGTAGACCAGATAGTTGAGCACCGCCACCACCGGCAGCAGGTTCAGCGGGAACGACGTCGTGACGATGCCGAGCACGAACAGCGCCGCGTCCACATATGCCAGATACTTCACCTTGATCGGGATGATGAAAAACAGCAGCACCTGCATATCCGGATAGAGCGTGGCAAAGGCGAAGAACATCGACAGGTTCAGGTACGTAGTCGAGACGACCACGTCGCGCCCGAGGATGGCCGAGAGCACCACGCCGTAGATCGCCGTGAGCAGCATGCCGCTCACGTAATAAATCGTGAATTTGCCGTTGCCCCACTCGCGCTCGAGGCATGAGCCGATCCAATAGTAAAAATACAGCATCACCAGCAGCCAGATAGGACTGGCCTCCGTCGGCACGAACACATACGTCACCAGGCGCCAGACCTGCCCGTGCAGGATGCCCTGCGCCGAGCCGCTCAGGAGCGAGACGATCTGCCCGGTCGTGTCCATTTTTGTCAGCAGCCAGACGGCCGCATTGCCGATGACGACGATCAGCATCAGGTTCGGAATACCAAAACGCGGGTGCGCATAGCAAAACCGGTCGATTTTGTTCATCAGTTTTCTCATGGGGTTCCTCCGTAAATACAACGTATGTCCATGATACCTTCTTAAAACCGCAAAGTCCATAAAAAAATATCCCGAATCGCAATTTGTACTTTCTTAATGGGCAATCGTGTGGTATGATGATATCTGTATTATTATGTCGCAAGGTATGGGTATATCATGGAACAAATACAGGAATTTGAAAACGAAGCGCGCAACGATCTGATCGAAGGCCGCAATGCGGTCATGGAGGCCCTGCGCGCGGGCCGCACGATCGATAAAATTTTCATCGCCAAGGGCGACGTAGACAAGACGCTCGGTCACATCGCCTCGAAGGCGCGCAGCGCCGGCATCGTCGTCACGGAGGCCGACCGCCGCAAGCTCGACGCCATGAGCCAGACGCACGCGCACCAGGGTGTGATCGCGCTGTGCGCCGTCAAGGAATACAGCACGATCGAGGACATGCTCGCCATCGCAGCCGAGCGCGGCGAGGCGCCGTTTCTCGTGCTGTGCGACGAGATCTCCGACCCGCACAACCTCGGCGCCATCATCCGCACGGCCGAGTGCGTCGGTGCGCACGGCGTCATCATCCCGAAGCGCCGCAGCGCGGGGCTGACCGCCGTCGTGGACAAGACGTCCGCCGGTGCGCTCGAGCATATGGCCGTCGCGCGCGTGCCGAATCTCGTCGCCGCGATCGAGACGCTCAAGAAAAATGGCCTCTGGATCTACGGCACCGCCGCCGAGGGCTCGAACGAGCTGTGGAAGACGGACCTGACCGGCCCGGCCTGCATCGTCATCGGGTCGGAAGGCGCCGGCATCAGCCGGCTGGTGCGGGAAAAGTGCGATTTTCTCGTCAGCATTCCGCTGCGCGGTCAGATCTCCTCGCTCAACGCATCCGCGGCCGCGGCCGTACTGCTCTATGAGGCGCTGCGTCAGCGGAGCTGAACGCCCGCACCCCTACGTTATAAAAAGGAGTTGACCATATGGACCAATTTGATCGCTCGCCAGAGGACGTTTCTTTTGACCTGGACGCAGAAGAATTCTCCCTGGAATCCATTCTGGACGAATATAAAGATTTTCAGACGGACGCACCCGCGCCCCGCCCGCAGCCGGCCTATCCCCGCCGCCCCGTCAAGGCGGAGATGGTCGAGGAAGATGCAGCCGAGGACGCCGAGGCTGAGGACATTCTCATGTCCGCCGAGCTCGACAGCGCACTGGAGGACACGGCCCCGGAGACCGGCACGGCCGCGCCTGATGAACCGCCGCATGAGGATCACGACGTCAAGCGCTATCAGCCGAAGCGCCAGCGCGACCACGCGACCGAAGAAGAGATCGAAAAGTGGAACGAGACGAAGGCCAACGCCAAGCGTCTGGCCAAAAAAGGCATCTCGGGACTGAAGCGTTTTGCCTCGAAGATCTCGGATGTCGTGCCGGATGAGCCGGTCCAGCCGGAGGAAGAACCCCCGGAGGAAGACACCGCCATCCCCGTCTCCGCCCCGCCGGAGGTGCCGGAGGGCCTGTATGACCCGGAACCGGAACCGGAAGAGCCGACGCGCGTGTTTCAGGCCGTGACGGAAGAAGGCATGGACGACAGCGCGGCCGGGCGCACCGCTTACGCCCGCGCCGGCGACTACGCCGCGGACGACGGTGCGGACGGCCCTGCGCGCCGCAGCTTTCAGGACGCGGTGCTCAACCCGCTCATGGCGCGGCTCGCCGCCGTGGCCTACCGTATCCGCGAACACAACAGCGCCGTGCACGCCTCGGCCAACACCGAGGAGGAGCTTGGCCCGGAGCCGGATGCCGAAACCGCTGCAAAATACTACGGCGGGCAGGTCAAGTCCCTGCGCTTCCGCTGCCGGGCGGCCATGATCGTGTGCATCCCGCTGATCTACATCTCGCTCGGGCTGCCGGTGTTCGGTGTGCTCAAGAGCAGCCCGTCCGTCGCAGCGCTCGTGTGCCTGATGATGCAGCTGACCGTGATGCTCATCGGTCTGGACGTCATCACCAACGGCTTTTTCAACCTCGTGCGCCGCACACCGGGGCTGGAATCGCTCGTATTTCTCAACTGCGTCTTTTCCGCGCTCGATGCGGTCGTGCTGGCCATTACAGGATCGGATGCCGTCGGCCTGCCGTTTTGCGCCGTGTCGGCGTTTTCCGTGGCCTGCTGCCTGTGGAGCGCGCTGAACACCTGCCGCGGCTTCAAGTCCACGTTCCGCACGCTCGCGGTCGACAAAGATCCCTACACCGTCAGCGCGGACAGCGAGGTCGTCAAGGACAGCATCACCGTGCTCAAGTCCAAGCGCGACACCGCGGGCTTCATCCACCGCAGCGAGGAGGCCGGCCCGGCCGACACGATCTACGCCGCGCTCGCGCCGTATCTGATCGCCGCGTCCGTGATCCTCGGCCTGCTGGCCACGATCCTCAGCGGCAATTATGCCAACATCCTGCACGTGTTTGCCGCCGTCACCGCGCCGTGCGCACCGTTTGCGGCGCTTGCCGCGTTCGCCATCCCGTTCCGGACCGCTGCGCGCAAGCTCGCCCGCACCGGCAGCGCCATCGCAGGCTGGAGCGGCGCGAGCGATATCGGCCGCAGCAAGCACCTGATCGTCACGGATAAGGACCTGTTCACCGCGCGCAACATCTCAATCGAGGACATTCGCATCCTCGACGGCGCGTTCCCGGACAAGGTCATCTCCTATACCGGCAGCGTGATCGTTGCCTCCGGCAGCTGCCTTGCCACCGCGTTTACCGATCTCATGCAGCGCAACAGCTGCACGCTCATGCCGGTCGAATCCTTCACCTGCAACGAAAGCGGCGGCCTGAGTGCCCTCGTCAACGGCGAGGAAGTGCTCGTCGGCAGCAGTGCCTTCATGAACCTCAAGGGCGTGCATCTGCCGCAGCAGCTGAGCGCCAAAAACGTCGTGTTCACATCCATCAACGGTCTGTTTGTCGCAAGCTTCAAGATCAAGTACGTGCCGGTGCAGTCGGTGCAGAACGCGCTCTTTGCTCTGCTGCGTACAAAGATTGCGCCGATCTTTGCCGTGCGCGACTTCAACATCACGCCGTTGATGCTCGGGCAGAAGTTCAAGATGTCGACCGACGGCTTTGACTTCCCGGCCTACCGCAAGCGCTATGCCATGTCGGCAGCGGAACCGTCCGACTATACGCAGACCGCCGGCATCGTGGCGCGCGACGGGCTCGGCCCGCTCGTGAGCGTCGCCAATCTCGGCCGCCAGCTCTACTCCACCGTGCGCATCTGCGTCATCCTCGCCCTGCTGTGCACGGTCATCGGCGTCGTGCTGATGTTCGCCCTGTGCGCCATCGGCGCGTTCGATTCCGCCACCGTCGGCAACCTCTTTGTGTACATGGGCTTATGGCTCGTTCCGGTCATTTTGCTGAATTTCAGCCTAAAACGCTGAGTTTTCATATTTATGATTGCCAAGAGTTTTGAAATCGTGTATACTTTTATAGTCGTGTGTGTCACGCACGGCACGATTTCCGGAGTTAGGAATTTTGGATAGTCTATATATAAGGAGAGTACACTACATGAGCTACGAAACCAAGAATATCCGCAACGTGTGCCTGCTCGGCCATGGCGGCAGCGGCAAGACCACGCTCGCCGAGAGCATGCTGTACATGACTGGTGCGATCGACCGTCAGGGCAAGACCGCCGACGGCAACACCGTCTGTGACTACGATCCCGAAGAGATCAAGCGCCAGATCACGATCTCGACCAGCATCGCGCCGGTCAACTTCGGCGGCTGCAAGATCAACGTGCTCGACTGTCCGGGCTTTTTCGACTTTGCGGGCGACGTGATGTGCGCTCTGCGCGCCGTCGAGGCCGGCATGATCTTCTGCACCGCGAAAGACGGCATCGCCGTCGGCGCCGAGCGCAGCTGGAAATACCTCAAGAACGCCAACATGCCCTGCATGTTCTATATCTCCAAGACCAATGAGGATCACGGCGATTTCGCCGGCGTTCTCTCCGCCCTGCAGGAAAAGTACGGCAGCGCCGTCTGCGCCGTGACCGCACCGATGAGCGACGGCACCGGCGTCATCGACCTGGTGCACAACGTGGCTTACCAGACCAAGGGCAACAAGACCACGAAGGTCGCCGTCCCCGCCGCCGACGCCGACATGGTCGAGTCGCTGCGCGAGACGCTCTTTGAGACGGCCGCCGGTGCGGACGAGGAGCTCATGGAGAAGTACTTTGAGGACATGATGCTCTCCGAGGAGGACACCGTCAAGGGCCTGCGTCAGGGTCTGAAGGACCGCAGCGTGTTCCCCGTGCTCTGCGGCGCCGCCGACAGCGGCATCGGCACCGAGGCCGTGCTGCAGGCGATCGTGGATTACGTGCCCAACCCAGCCGAGGTCGGCGAGGTCGCCACAGCTGACGGCGGCAAGCTCGCCGTCGACCCGAACGGCCCGGTGTGCGCGTTCGTGTTCAAGACCATTTCCGACCAGTTCGGCAAGTACTCCTTCATCAAGGTGCTCTCCGGCAAGGTCACGTCCGATCTGTCTCTGCGCGACGTGCGCATGAGCAGAACCGATAAGCTCGGCCGCATGTACACCATGTGCGGCAAGAAGAACACCGAGGTCAAGGAAGCCTGCTGCGGCGACATCGTGGCCATCGGCAAGATGGAGTGGAAGACCGGCGACACCGTCTGCGACCCGAAAAACGAGGTCGAGCTGCCCGCCATCGAGCTGGCAGAGCCCTGCTACTCCATGGCCATCAGCCCCAAGACCAAGGGCCAGGACGACAAGGTCGCTTCCGGTCTCGCCCGCCTGAACGAGGAGGACATCTCCTTCACGCTCGTCAACAACGCCGAGACCCACCAGATGGTCATCTCCGGCGCCGGCGATATCCAGGTCGACGTCCTGTGCGCCAAGCTCAAGAGCCGCTTCGGCGTCGAGACCGAGCTCAAGCCCGCCCGTGTCGCTTACCGCGAGAAGATCAAGGGCAAGGTCGAGGCCCACGGCCGCCACAAGAAGCAGTCCGGCGGCAGCGGCCAGTTCGGTGACGTCTGGATCCGCTTCGAGCCTCAGGACGAGTCCGACGACATGATCTTCGCCGAGGAAGTCTTTGGCGGCAGCGTGCCGAAAAACTTCTTCCCGTCCGTCGAAAAGGGCCTGCGCAACGCCGTGCAGAAGGGCGTGCTCGCCGGCTACCCGCTCGTCGGCCTGAAGGCCGTGCTGTACGACGGCTCCTACCACCCGGTCGACTCCAACGATATGGCGTTCCAGACGGCTGCCCGCCTTGCCTATCAGGACGGCATCCCGAAGGCGAAGCCGACCATCCTCGAGCCAATCGGCCTGCTGAAGGTCACCATCCCGGACGCCAATCTGGGCGACATCATGTCCGACATCTCCTCCAAGCGCCGCGGCACCGTGCTCGGCATGACGGCGGAGGACGGCATGCAGACCGTCGAGGCGGAAGTCCCGATGGCCGAGATGGGCTCCTACACGATCGACCTGCGCTCCATGACGCAGGGCCGCGGCTCCTTCTCGTGCAAGTTTGTGCGCTACGAGGAAGCCCCCGGCAATGTCCAGCAGAAGGTCATCGAGGAAGCCAAGAAAGAGCAGGAAGCGTAACTGTAACTGCAAAAGAAGCCCTTCACCGGGCTTCTTTTGTCTATCCGGAAGCGAGGGATCCCGATGAAAAACACGAATAAAAACATGATGTATACCTTCTGGTCGGGCGCCATTTTGCTGTGTCTGGCGCTGGTGGCTGTCGTACTGGTGTTTACCAACGCCGTCGGAAACACCGGCTCGCCGAAGGCAGAAGCCACGCCGACCGTCACGGAAACGCCGACGCCGACGCCGCAGGCAAATCCGATCGCGCCGATCCAGTCGTCCGCCGCACTTGCGCAGACGGAGGACAAGGGCAGCACCTATGTCGATCAGATCTATTTCCTGGGCGACAAGTCGCTGAAGGTGCTGCAGTCGGAGACGATGCTCACCGGCAAGGACGCCGCCAAGCAGGTCTGGGTGCCGGACACCGGTTCCCTGCCCGCCTCCTCGCTCGACACGGCGAAGTACAAATCCCCCGTGACCGGCAACAACGTGCCCGCGGATGAGATCTGTGAGGTCAACAAGCCCGCCTATCTCGTCATCTGCCCGAGCGCGGACAACATCTCCATGACGAATGCGGAGCAGATCAAATCCGTCTACACCACGCTCATCAACGCCGTCAAGGCCAAGAGCCCGAACACGAAGATCATCTGCTGCTCACTGACGCCGATCGCGTCGAACTACCAGTATGAGGACATCACGAACGAGCTTATCCAGAAGGTCAACGGCTGGATTGCCGCGGCCGCGGAAAGCAACAGCGTGAAGTATCTCGACATGGCCAGCGGCCTCGTCGGGGACGACGGATTCCTGCCGCAGACCTATCAGGACGGCGACGGCATGCACCTCAATGCCGAAGGCATAAAGGCATGGATGACCTATCTGCGCACGCACGCCTGCCCGTAACCTGCACATAGAAAAATCCCGGAGCCGCGGCTCCGGGATTTTTTGTTGTCTTCAGCGGATGATCGCCTTGATGAACGGCTCCGCCGGGGGCGCGTCCGGGGTGATCGTGTAGCAGGCGGTGAGCTCTGCGACCGCCCTGCGGGCGGCTGCCTCGTCGGCCGCATGGATCGTCGCGAGCGACTCCCCTGACGTGACCGGCTCGTCCACCTTCTTGCGCAGGACGATGCCGACGCTGTGGTCGATCACGCTGTCCTTCGTCGCGCGGCCGCCGCCGAGGCGCATGGACACGAGGCCCACGTCCGTCGCCGCGATGTGGCGCACGTAGCCGCTCGCCGGAGACGGTACCTCCATCTGCACCGGCGCCATAGGCAGAAGCGACGGGTCATAGATCGCTGCCGGGTCGCCGTCCTGCGCCGCAACGAATTCCGCCAGTTTTTTGAGCGCCGAACCGTCCGTGATCGTCTGCTCCAGCATGGCGCGTGCCGCCGCATCGTCGGCCGCCATGCCAGCCTGCGTGAGGATGCAGCTGCCGAGCGTCAGGCACAGCTCGAGCAGTTCACTCTTGTACTCTCCGCGCAGCGCCGCGATGGCCTCCTTGACCTCGAGCGCGTTGCCGACGGCGTGGCCGAGCGGCTCGTCCATATCCGTGATGACGGCGACCGTCTTGCGGCCGGCCATCTTGCCGATCTCGACCATCTCGGTCGCGAGCTCGCGCGCATCGTCCAGCGTCTTCATAAACGAACCACTGCCGCACTTGACGTCCAGCACGATGATGTCCGCACCGGCGGCCAGCTTCTTGGACATGATGCTGCTGACGATGAGCGGGATGCTCGCCACGGTGCCGGTCACGTCGCGCAGGGCGTAGAGCTTCTTGTCTGCGGGGTCGAGGTTCGCCGTCTGACCGGCGATGACCATGCCGACGCGGTCCACATTCTCCAGAAAGCGCTCCATGGGCAGGTTGATGTTGAAGCCCGGAATGCTCTCGAGCTTGTCGAGCGTGCCGCCCGTGTGACCGAGGCCGCGGCCGGACATCTTCGCCATCTTCACGCCGAGGCTCGCCACCATCGGCACGAGTACGAGCGAGGTCTTGTCGCCCACGCCGCCGGTCGAGTGTTTGTCCGCCTTGACGCCGGACACGCCCGACAGATCCAGCGTCTCACCGCTGTGCATCATGGCCATGGTCAGGTCCAGCGTCTCGCGCCGGTCCATGCCGCGGAAATAGATGGCCATCATCATGGCGGACATCTGATAATCCGGGATCTCACCGCGGCTGTAGCCGTCGATCATATAGCGGATCTCCTCCGTCGTGAGGGCCTGCCCGTCGCGCTTTTTCACGATCAAATCGCTCATTCTCATCGCGATATGCTCCTTTGTCTTTTTCTTGCCATGAGTATACCACGCCGGCGCCGGAATTGCAATTCAGCGCGGAAAAATGAGGTACGGCCGGCCGTCGATCTCGCGCAGCACGGTCTCGGCGCCGCGCGGCAGGTTCGGCGTGTCCGCCGGAATGGCAATGAGCATCCGCTTGCCGTCAAACGTGGTGAGTACCCCGTCCGGCGCGGAATACCAGAGCACGTCAAGGCCGTTGCCCGGCGCAGACGTTTGCGCCTGCGCCGGGTCCTTGGCCGGGGCCGGCGCGTCCGGAATGTCCCATGTCTCGTCGGCCGCAAACAGGATC
>ERZ827488.2126-NODE-2126-length-20563-cov-3.929442_pt1 | contig 20563 bp, 18 predicted proteins | sample MGYA00519771_ERZ827488 | MGnify/ENA primary metagenome ERZ827488 (study PRJEB31778, sample SAMEA3449323) | human gut metagenome | biome: human gut; feature: human-associated habitat; material: faeces | place: United Kingdom | collected 2010/2012 ... | reverse complement strand
TATGGCTAAAAGCACAATGCTACCGATAAACCACAAAGACAGCATCATAGAAGTCCATCCGGGAACCGTAGCATGTTCCCAATAAGACAGCAAGATATACACGGTCATGACAATACTGATAAACAGGAAGAAAAATCCGGCTCCTAAAATTAATGAAATAGGTTTGGTGGAAAAAGAAGTAATACCATCCATTGCCAAAGCCAACATTTTCTTCAGCGTATATTTTGACTTACCGGCCGTACGCTCACTAATAGCATCGTCTACCGTGGTCGACTTATAACCAATCAACGGAACAAGCCCCCGCAAATACAAATTCCGTTCCTTAAAATGCGAGAGCTGCTCCAGAGCCCGACGGCTCATCAAGCGAAAATCAGCATGGTTATGAATGGCTTTCACTCCCAACGAACGCTGCAACTTATAAAATACAAGCGCGGTATTCCTCTTCATGAAGGAGTCGGCATCACGCGATATCTTCACACCATATACAATATCATATCCCTCATTGTAACGATCCACCATTTCTTCAATAGCCTTCAAGTCATCCTGCAAATCGGCATCGATCGTTATCACAGCATCACACATGTCTTTTGCCGTCATCATTCCCGCCATTATAGCATGCTGATGGCCTACATTTCCAGCCAGGTTCACCCCATAGACATAAGGATTCACTTCGAACAAATTATCTCCCATGTGTTATCCCGGCTTCCATCATTGACAAAAAGAATGAAACTATCCGCATCTATTTTCTTCTTTGCAACGAGATCATCCATCAAGACAGTCAGACGTCCGGCCGATTCCGCCAGAACTTCATGTTCATTATAACAAGGGGCTACAATACCTAATTTCATAATCTTACCGTATTTATAGATTCTGTCGCTTCTCTCTGGCAAATTCAGAATAGGTGACAAATTTCTCTCCTGTCGATTTAAAATAACAGATCAAGTCATTCAGACGCTTCTCCATGCCTTTTCCCGAATGGTTACGAATAATAAAGGGCATTTTAAGCTCCGGATGCTCTCCCAGAGGATAAAATTCCCAAGGATGAAAGTAAGTGACAAAATATCCGTCATGCCGCAATGTGCGACGACATAACCAACGATACAATCCGGCAGGCAAATTATGACAAGAAAGCCAAAACAGAGGAAAACGCAACCAAGGAGTCACAGAAGCGGGTATCTGCAATACCCCCTCTTTCATGAAACAGGTACGAGGCTCTGTCAAGTGCATATAACGCCCGGGAATAAAAGCCGGATTCAAAGAAGAATTATACAAATACCCTTGCCGGGCTATCTCACTCTCAGACACCGGAAACATACGCGGCTGACGATAACCATAGATAGTACATGCCGTTAACTTCTCTAAGACTTGTTTGGAACGGGCCACATCCTCCGGTTTCGGATTCCAATGGTCACAGCCATGTGCAGCAATTTCGTGCCCTTCATCGATTATACGCTTCATCACTTCCGGGGCATTCTCTGCAAAATTCGTGGTACAAAAGAAAGTCGCTTTCACGTCATTACGCAACAAACAGTCCAAGATACGATTTGTCCCGTAGACTGATACTTTCATAGCCTCATCCAATGGATAATCTACCCCATGCTCACGGGGAACATCAAATTCTTCTGTATCAAAACTTAGCAATATCATTACACTCGCTGTTTTTATTTGCAAAGTTACATTTTTTTTATGGAACTCACCCAAAATATTATCTATTAAAAAGAATGAATTTTGTCAAACATGTTCGTATCTTTTTATCTGTAATCGCATTTGCACTCATCGTATTCTTTGCATATCGTTCTTACGTGATTTTAGAATCTTTTCAAGAAATTAAAGATTCTAAAATCATTTATGAAAACCAAGGTTCTATAGAAGAACTGCCACAGAAATAATCATGGAGGAATTATATCATGAAAAAAACACTTATTCTACTTTTTAGCTTTTTATTTATTTTTGCTTCTACTTTTCCTGTAAAAGCTTCTGAGATTCAATCTATAAATTCTACAAATATTATTGAAATTTTTGATGATGGTAGTTATATTGAATCATCTACTGAAGAAAATATCATTGCAACTCTTTCTCGTAGTTCATCTACAAAATCTGCTAAAAGGACATATACATATAAAGCATCTAGTGGAAAAATTTTATGGACAATTACTGTTACTGGAACTTTTACATATAACGGATCATCCTCAAGCTGTACTAAAGCCTCCGTATCTACTACGTGCCCTTCCATTACTTTTAAACTGGCTTCAAAATCAGCAACAAAGCACAACTCCACTGCAACTGCGACTGCTTCATTTAAACAGTACAATGATTCAGTATATTTGAGAACTATTACACGTAGCGTATCTATCAGTTGTGATAAAAGCGGTAAATTAAAATAATAGCAAAAAAACTTAGCAATATTTATTGTTAAGTTTTTTTATTGTTAAATACATATATTTAAAAGGTATCTATTGACATATGTAATTTATCATATATAATTATATATATCATACGTATGTAAAAAACTATAAATCATATTTATTTTTTAGGAGGTGCAATTCACATACACAACACTTGTTCCAGTTATAGTACTAGAAACACTTTTTATAAACTAACTTCAATAACTTAATGAAAAGGAGAAAAACTATGATAAAAATTATTAAAAAATTAAGCATTGCAATGTTAACCGCTAGCATATTATTTGCGACTATTGGAACAAGCACACATGCAGCTTCTAAAGATAATAAAAAAATTCAATATTATAAAGAATATCAATCCATTATCAAAAAAGTGAATACTTCTAAAAACAAGCATTTACAGCTAAAAGACTTTTCTGCTATTTCAGAAAAAAATCTTCTTACTCCAACTCAATTTGAAAAAGTAGTAAAAGGTGATGAAGTTGCCGATTACGATGATATAGTTGCAACAAGTAATCTTCTACGTTCTTCCTCTGATTTAGAAGGAACATTTAGCAAAACAAAATCATTTTCTGTTAACGTATATTCAACCGAAAAAGTTACTATTTCATGTAAAGTTTCTGGTAAATATATTTATGATAAATCAAGAAAACGTTGCTTATTTGGTACTTTAAACAAGCCTAAATTTACAGTAAAAAATGGTAAATGGATTGATCGTGGATATGGACAAAAAACAATTGATGCCGGTCGAACTCTCACTTTAACAGTAACAGGCAAAGCAGTTGCTGGTACTAATGTGAAAAAAAACTTCAGAAAATATATTGAGTATGCAATGAATACAAATGGTGATATTGGATAATTATAACTTCATACTATTATTTAATTACTATATACAGAATACAGACTTGATTTCCAGGTCTGTATTCTTTTATATTCTTATTGAACTCCTTTTTGTGGTACATTGTCATTTTTTATCTCATTTCCATCCAAATCCCTTAATTTATTATCCTCTTGTTCTTTTTCTTCTTCCTTTTTTGTATCTGCTTTTTCTGTTGATTCTTCTTTTTTGTCTTGTCTCATTTTTTGTTGTGTACTTACCCTCTGTTTCTGCTGTGCCTGTTTTGCTTTCTGGTCAGAACAGGATCTTAATAAAAAACTCATGCAGCTTAATAAAACCAGTAATCCAATTGCTATGATCAAAAATTCTTTCTTCTGTTTTCTATCCATAAAATATCTCCTTTCCTACTTTGAAATAATCCAGAATGGTCCTCCTACATCGGCACCACTTCTTGCTTCATTGTATACAATATTAAAATCCCATGCTTTATTTCTCGCTTTACTGCCACAATCAGCAACCAGGATTTTTCCATCACTTGTCATACCTCTTAGCACTATATAATGCCCTGCATTTGTGAAATGTCCCTTTGCCATGATTGCAACAACCAACTTTTTTTCTGATAATGCCTGACTTAGTGCTGACCGATTTTTCCCAATTCCTTTACATTTTAGATGATACTGCTTGGCTAATGCCGGAATCACAGAATGTGACCATCCTGATTCCTTGATATAATATCCATGTTTGGCTCCCCACTGGCATGTCGTTAACGGACTGACTTTCTTTGAAAGTGTACTGATACAGATTGCCATGCTTGTGGGACCACATCCTGCAGCACCAACTGTATTTCCACCAAAATCTGTACCACCCCATCTTGGATCAGCCTGTGAATAATACACTACATCCACTCCACCATTGCCGGACAACATAGTAGTTCCGCCTACATTATTATATGTATAATATCTCATGACTAGCTGGGCATGTTCTGGTGTTCCTTTCGCTCCTTCTGGCATTCTTGTCCGACTGTATTCCTGACTTAATGCAAGTGTATAAACACCACCATGCTGATTAATCCATGTGATCCATCCCGACATTCCGTAATTATATCCTTGAAGTGCTACCATAATTCTTCCAATATCATATGGATTTTCAACCTTTGCTGCCTTTAGGGCATCTCTTAGTTCCTGAACTCCAGCGTTAATTGAACATTCTCCATGTCCTTTTGGAATTCCTCCTGGACTATGGCTGTGTCCACCATTATTATTTTTCGTCTGAATACAGTATAATCCATATGATCCCTCCGCTGCTTGCATTGGGTCTGGCTCTGCTCCTCCAGATTCCTGCATCATCAACGCTAATGCTAAATCTGTATATTCTCCAATTTTATACTGATCGCAATATTTTTGTACCATCGGTCTCCATTTTTCTACTTCTGGGCTTAAGCTTGCCGATTGTGTATTTTGATTTTGTATCGTAACTCCTGCAGAAAATATAACGATCACTAGCAAAATAGGTAACAACAAGCAAAAAAGTGGAATTAATGCTGGCAGGATCATCCCCATTGCAGCAATAATCTGTATTTTTATTTTTGACAGAATCATATTCATTGGTACTGATACAACTGTTTTTGCAATTTCTTTTCCTTCTTCTTCATCTCCCTGCACATACAACATACTGCTCTTTACCAGATTTAGTCCTGCCATTTTTCTTTGATAGACACTTTGTTTCTTTACATCTTTTGCTATTTTTACAATCTTTTTTTCTATCTTCTGATCTGCCTTGGATGTAATCTTCCCATAAATTCCTTTTGCTCTTTGTAGAATTCCTGTTTTTCTTTCCTTTGGAATTTTATGATTCGTAATCGTATTTCTTTTTTGATAGATGGATGGATTTTTCTTCTTTTTATAAGAACTTCTTCCCTGATGACTGATCCACTGCACATAAAGTTCTTCTTTCATTCTCTCGTCTTTATTGATCCGATTTAAGATTTCTTTTGCAAATCTTTCCTGCTCTGTTTGCGATAATCCAGAAAGAAGTTTCTTTCCTGGATGCCTTGCATCATGATTTTTAATCAACTGTAAGATTTTTTGTACGGTAAGAAATGTCTTTTTTCCTTGTTTGACCGCCTTGACTCCAATTCTTGCTCCTTTGGATGTCACATATCCTGCAACCATTAAGCCCTGAACCATCTCTTTTTCCATTGGATCATCTGTTTTTTTGATTCCATCTTTGATCGTATTTTTTACAAAATGTTTTCTTGCTGTTGTTTTTAACTCTGACTTCTCTGTTTTATTTAGCTTTAGTTCACTCTTATGTGTTTTTAGCTTCATCCAATCTCCTACCTTATTTCCTCAAAACTGTTGGTATTATAAAGTTGATACAACTTTTTCTCTGCCTCTGTTCCATTCTTTCTGTCCAAATAATTATTTAATGGCATAATATTTTTCCCAAACTTTAATAATCCTTGGCCATATTCACTGTTGGTAACATAGCTTAACTGGGCATTGGTAATATCTACAGTACGAAGTAATGTTTCTCGATCCGTTGGTGCCTGCTTTGCAAGATAGACAAATTCAGAGTTGGCCAACATTTCTTTTCCTTCTTCAGATCGTAGAACTGTATCTACATTTTGTGTAATCCCAGTACAGATTCCCATATACTGTCGGTACTCCTTCCAAAACTTCTGCAGATATCCGGCAGAAAACGGATCAAGTAAAAGGTTATGAATTTCATCGATATAGATTCTTGTTGCTTTTCCAAGTTTATAGTTTTTCTTAATTCTTGCTTTGATATGCTCCAATGTGATCAATAATCCCATTCCTCGTAGGGCTTCTCCAAGATCAGCTAAACCAAAACCGACCACTCTACTTGACATATCTACATTCGATTGATGGGAAAAGATATCCAGTGATCCACTGACAAATCGTTCAATTGACAAATTTAGAGTCTGTGCTTCTTTTTCTGGCATTCTTTCCAATTCTTTTGCAAAGTCAACCATCGTCCTCTGTTCTTTTTCTGCTCCTGAAATAATTGCTCCATACATCATTCGAACGGCACGATCGATCAGAGAACAATCAACTCCACTTAAATTTCCCATCGTTGCCTGCTGGCAGATTCCATAAGCAAGGTCTACTTTTCCACCGATCACTTTTTCTGGACTCCTTTTTAATTCTTCCATATTTACTTCAAATGGATTGACATAAATATCACTACTGGATGTAATATTTAAAAATTCGCCTTTCATTAATTGGCAGACATCCCGATATTCATTTTTCGGATCTAGCAGGAAAAAATCATCTTCCGAACCGATAAAAGTTTGTACAATCTCCCCTTTATTAAAGAAGCTCTTTCCAGATCCTGATGTTCCAAAGACAAAGCCATGTGGATTTTGTAAATTTTTTCGATCTCCACGTACAATATTCTTTGAAATCTGATTTACTCCATAAAAGCAGCCTTCCTGGCACATTTCCTGTGTAGAAAATGGGACAAGTGAAGCAACTCCATTGGTAAGCATTGCTCTTAATGTCTTAATCTGACGAACTCCGATTGGTAATGCAGTATTTAATCCTTCTCTTTGCTGACAATACAAAGTTTCTAAAACAATCCCAAATCGGCTGGCTGCATTGATCAATGATAAGGTATTTGATTCTAACTCTTTCTTTGTATCGGCTGTTGTAATGATCGTGACACTGGTATAAAACATTTCCTGATCCATCTTTTGTAAAGAATTTAAGACACTTTCGACCTCATCATGTTCCTGACGTTTCTCCCATGTAATATCTGTGGAAAATTCGCCTCTCTTGTTTCGCTGACGTTGCTGTTTTGAAATATCTCCTTCAACACCCATTAGTTTATTGGCAACAAATTTTGCGGAAACCTCTTTCGGTACTGGGATTACATCCACTGTAAATGTCAGATGTTGCGAAAGACCCATAATATCTCTTACAAAGTTATCTAATAATCCCGAAGGAAAATCTTTTACAAATAAAACTCTTGAAAATTTCCCCTCATCCTCAATAAAATCTTCCTTATAAGAAAGCTTCACATTACAGATAGTGTTGAGATAATTCTTGCCTTTCTTAATTTCATCCCATGTTAATTGAAATTCTTCTTCCTTACCCATGCGATAAAAATCATGCAGCGATTTTAATCGATCGATGGCATCCATAGCTGTTAATTTACTCCCAAATCTTCGAAAGGACTCTTCCAAATCATTCTCTAATGTTCGATAATATTCCATCGCTTTCTTATAATCTTCGGTCTGATGAAGAATCGTAAGGATCATATCCAATTCAATTCCTTGTTTTCCTTTTGAAATTCTGTCATCCAATAGTTCGTTATAAGTTTCTCTCCATATGTCAAATTCGTCATTCTTCAGATCAAAAAGTGTCGTTTCTCGGAACTTTTGCATGTCTTTGTTCTTATTTTGTAAGGTCCATTTAAAACTAGTTCCCATCGAATTTAAAAATTTGCACCATGATAAAATCTTTCCTTCTTTTTCTTCCTCATCTAAAGTTGCAAAAGGAACATCCTCAAACCGATAAGCCTTACTATAGGAAGCTTTTTCTCCTCTTTTTCTTTTTTTCGGTGTATGACAAAACACTCCATTCTTCGCAATAGCAGTAATATCTATCGTCTGTTGAATACTTTTTGGTATTTTATAGACTGGAAGATCTTCTTTCGTTAACTGATCAATTTCTTCGTATTCAAATAATGGCATTCGTTGATTCCTCCATAAAAAAATAGATGGGACTCTCATGAGTCCCACCCGTTGATCTTATCGTTCCATATTTTTTTCTTTTTTGTGATTTAGAAATGTTGCTTTCTCTAATTGAAAATCTGGGCCTTTTACCTCATACACTTCATTTGATAAAAATTCTGATGGCTCTACAACTTGATAATTTACCTCTAATACTGCTTCTTTTAAAGCAAATAAATCCAATGGTTCTTCTACAAAACTCTGATCCACAATCAATACTTCATGGATGGAACTTGGCAAAACGTAATACCCATTTGGAAATTCCTTTTTTAAATCTTCCTGCACCTGTGGATACAAAATTGTAGATGCACCATTTAACCCTTCTTTATTACTTAATGAATAAACTGGCAATGCATCATTTTTATCGACTCTAATCTCATGTCCTGGTGGTATTTGTCCATTTTTTTGAATACCTTCCGTAAGGGTTGTAAGATTTTGAAAACTTACAGGAAATACTTTTTCTGTATTTTTCATAGACAACTGGTACAATTGTTCTTCATTCAATCCAATACTGTTTGCAATTTCATTATTAATCGCCACACTTCCCATTCCAAATTCATTTTGGAATGCGATCAAGCGATACTCTATCAAAAAGTCTCCTACTTGCCGACAAGGACAACTAGATAACTTATTGCGGTTTTTTTCTGCATTTACCATTCGAAAGAAAATCCGATCAGTAAATGAATCCATAAATTTTGTACTAACACTATTGGAAAGTTCACTTACCGTTTCCTGTAAAAAAGAATTAATACTTGCATCACCTTTACAATATTTTTCATATAAATCTTTAAAGTAGACCATCACTGGCATATCCACTAATGCACCCGTATCTTTAAAAACTAATCCTTCTATCGGAACTCCATTATTTTTTTGCTGCCATGTTTTTGAAGATACCACCATCTCCTCTGATACATATTCTCTTATATGAAGCTCTACATATTGAGTGAACTGGCTATATGTCATCATTTGATGTTTCCTCCTTCCTTCGTTCTTCAATTTTTTTGGAAATTTCACTGAAATATTTTTTCTTCTTTTCTGGATTTCTTACTTCTACTTCAATTACCATTTCTTCTTCCTGATTCATAAAAGCTCCTTTCATCTTTCATCAAAAATGAGGTATCAAAAACTGATACCTCATTCTTACTTTTTGTTATTTTTTCTTCTTTTTATAGATAATCGCTGCTGCAATTCCTGCAAGGATAATCGCCACTGCATATGGAGTCGCATTCGTCATATCCCCTGTTTTTGGCATACTGCTATTGGTTCCATGATTGCTAGAAGATGTAGATGGTGTTGAAGTTTCTGGTGTTGCTTTTGTTGCATTTGGTACTTCAACAGTTACCTTGGCTTCTCCACCATTGATTCCTTCTCCATTTACATCGGCTTTATTGGTTAATGTTTTTCCAAGTGCTCCCTTTAAGACTTTTGCCTCATAAGTAACAGTCACTTCTTCTCCATATCTTAGTGTTGGGATTTTTACTTCCATTTTATTGCCATCCACATTGATGGTATAATCTGCAATACCCTCTACCTTAATACTGTTTTCATCTAATTTCATTCCATCTGGAATCTGATCTCTGATCACCACATTTTTTGAAATTGTATTTTCTTTTTTCAGTCCAACTTTTACTTTATATTTCACTGTGTCTCCCTCTTTATACCTCTTTTGATCTGCGTCTTTCGTGATCGTAACATCCTGATTCTTCACATCAACTGTATTATCAGCTTCTACTTCCTCTGCATTATCACCTCTTGTGATTGCAGTGTTTTTATAAGTTCCAGTCTTTGCAAAACTTACCTGATATGTTACCTGCAGTTCATCCTTGCTTGTCATATCCTTTCCAGTTTCAATCAAAAACTCACTTTCATTTGCTGTAATCTTACAATCTTTTGTGATATCTTCCTTATTTAATGTAACAGCAATACTATCTGAAACAATGCTGATTCCATCTCCTGTCACAAACTGGTCTTTTACAATCACATTTTTTGCTGTTGCATCAGATTTCTTTTCTTTGACAGTTAAAGTATAAATTCCTGTATTTCCGACTGCATATTCCTGTCTGTCAGAAGATTTTTTGATACTTAATTCTGGTGTGATTTCTTTCACTTCTACCACATTATTCGCCTGATCTTCATTCGTATTATCAGCCTTACTTACTGCAGTATTGGTATACTGCCCTTCTTTTTCAAAGTTTACCTGATAATCGATGACCAATTTATCTTCATCTGTAAGGTCTTTTCCTGTTTCAATCTTAAATTGATTTCCTTCTATACTGATCTTGCATTCCTGTGTGATATCTTCCTTATTTAATAAAACTTTTAGGCTTGATGTATCATATTTCACACCTTCCTGCTGTACAAAAGTATCCGTTACAACAACATTTTTTGCGGTTAGATTTTCTTTTGTCTGTTTTACAACCAACTCATAGCTTCCATTTTCACCGACATTGTACTGTGTCTTATTTGATTTTTTCGTGATTTCTAAGGTAGGTGCTTTCATTTTCACATCTGCATCATCTTGTCCACCACCAGATGGTATTAATTCATCATCCTTGATCAAATCTCCATTTGTATTTTTTGTTGCTGGAACACTGAATGTATTTTTCAAATCTGTAGATAACGCTGCCTCATCTGTAATCGTTGCTTCATAGGTAACAATCATCTTATCTGTCCAATTGCTCATTTCCTTGTAAGGAGAAATTCCGATACATGGAATATCTGAATTGTTCATATTATATGGTGTCTGAATACTAAATCCTGATCCATCCTCTGCATAAGTAATGTCAAGATTACTTGTAACATCTTTTCCTGCAACTAAAACTGCAACTGATCCTTCTTTGATTTCCAATCCTTTTGATTGTACTTCATCTTTTAAAAGTAAATCTCTCATAAAGGTTCCAGGATTGCGATTGGTAATGACTACCTTGTATCCAACACTGTCTCCCACTTTATATTTGCTGCTTGGTGCTGTTTTTTCTACATCGATTTTTGGAGAATTTACATAAACCTGCTTTGCATCTTTCTTTTCTGGAATACCTGCAGCAATTGTTGTGGCTGTATTATCAATTACAGTACCATTGCCGGCTGTCAATGCTTTTGCATCATACTCAATGGTGATCGTTTTTCCAAATGGTAACGCATAATCTCCTTTTGACTTTAGAACCCATCCATTGCCAACTTGCTCAATCGTATAGTTTTCTGCATCGATTCCACTCACTTTTACACTAGAAAAGTCAAACGCTACAGAATCTGGAAGAGATTCATCTCGGATCACAAAATAAGCTGTATCTGCTTCCTCATTTGTGTTGCTTACTTTCACGGTATAATGAATGATATCGTTAACCTGATGTTCATAACGATTCACACTTTTTACAATGTTAAGTCCTGGTGTCTGATCCATTGTTGTGCTTAAATGAATTTCTGTCTCTGGACGATTTGTGATAGAATTCACTCCATTGATTTCCACATAAGCCACATTATTTTCTTTTAAGACTGTCTTATCTTCAGAATAATGTCCATGTTTTTCCCAGGTTTCTTTCAATGTCTGCATTTGTTCTTCCGTTACATCGGTAGGAATATCCATCTGCACATTGATCTCCATGGTATACGCTGCATTTTTATAGAAGTCTTTGTTATTTTTAGGATCTTTTAAGGATGCCACAACATGATTTCCTGCTGTTGTAATATCAAGCCATTCTGATACATCATTTCCCTGATCATTGATGACTTTCACAGAATTGATCTTCATACATTCTTCAATCTCATCACGGAACACAAAGCTGTCATAAGGTTCTGTGGCATTTTGAGCAATCTTTTGTGTGACTGAATAGGTCCAGTTACTTCCAAGGTCTCTCACATTATTTTTTATAACCTTTGATTCATCCTGATCAGAAACAGTTTTCTTTGGTCCTTCAATGTTTGTCTTTACCTGATTTGTTGGAAGATTTTTTCCATCGATGATGGTCTTTGCGCTATTATTTTCGGTAATTGTATTTTCTGTTTCTTTGTAATGCCCATGTTCTTTCCATGTATTTCTGAGTTCTTCCATCTGGCTTTCTGTTGCACCGTCTGGAATATTCATCTGCACATTGATTTTTAATCGATATACCGTATTTTTATAGAAATTGGCATTTTTACTATTCTTTAGTTTCGCTACAACTTTATTTCCACTGCTTGTAATCTTAAACATAGAAGTTACATCTGTGACTTTCGCCTCTGCATTTTCTGCTTCGACTCGAATGGAATTAATTTTCATGCAACTTTCTATCTGATCTTCAAAACTGAAATTATCATAGTAAAAATTGGATGGCATGTTAGATGGAATAGACTGTTCTACGGTATAAGTCCAATTTCCCCCTAGATGTTCTACGGTGTTTTCTTTCACATCTTTCTCATCTTGATCTGTAACGGTTTTCACTGGGGATGATGGCTCAAACTCTGTCATAGACTGTCCTGTTCCTACATACTGTTCCTGATTTGTTGGTTCTTCTGGTTTGATACGTCCAAAGGTATAAACAAATGAATTGTCTTCAAAGATAAATCCAACCGCTGTTTTAGCTTCTCCGCTGTAATTGATATCATTATCTGCATAATAGAAATTTTTATTTCCATTTTTTAAATAACTTAATGTTGTATTGTTTGATACATACTGCCCATCAATCTTTGATGCCGATACACCAATGTACTGTCTGGTATCAATATCTGTAAGAGTAACATTGGATTTCAAAGTGACTTTCTGACTGGTTCCTGCTTTATAAAAAACATTATTCACTGTCATTTCTTCAATGCCGATATATACTGCATCTGTGATTCCTGATCCTAATGCAATATAACCATCCTGATTTTTATATTTCTCAATTGCTGTGATTGTTCTTACAAGATCAACCTTGACCCAATGTCCATTGCTTCCATCGGAATTGCACTGATAAACAGTCAAATCGGAAATCTTAATCTGAATGTTGTTTGCTGTATTCTTACTTGTCTTAAACCAAGTATATTTTTTCATAAAAGCCAGCAATTCTAAGTCTTCACCATTGAATTTGCTTGGAGCTGCACACTTTGTTCCTTTGGTTACGGTTACTTTCGTTGCACTTGTTTTTTGTAATTTGAATCCATAAGAGGCATCTACTTTCAGTGCCTTACTTTTATCCGATTCATAACTGGAGAATCGATGTGTCATCTGATCTCCATTTTTATCGGTATTTTGCCATTTATTTTTTGTACTATCATTCTCTGTGATCTTATAAGCATTTCCCATACTCGTTTGTGCAGAGACTTGCTTTATCTGATTCAAACCAATATTATTTAGACACATCACAGCCGTCGCTATAATGCATGCTATTTTTCTCGAAATTCTTTTTAATTTCGATAAGATATTGTGTTTTTTCATGTCTTCTTCTCCTTTTTTAATGCATTAAAAAAGCACCTCCTTCGGTGCATTGTTTCTGATCTGTATTTTAGGTGGACCACGCTGACACATCATTTTCCTCCTTTTTGGTACAAAAAAAGCAGATATACTAAACATATATCTACTCTTTTTGATTCATTTATTGTATTTGTGGTGCAATTCCAATTGTTCCTGCCATTAACTGTTCACTCACTGCATAATAAATCACAGGTTTTTGATTCTTATATCCTACAATCTTAATACCTAAGTATGACAAATCTCTGGAACTTTTATAGGTTGGTGAAAATTTGCCTGTCTGTCCGGATTCAATTTTTCCTTCATAGGTTGTTGGATCATTACAATCTGGTGTTGGGGTATTGCGTAAATCTCCTGTTGTTGCTGTGATATAATACAGTGTAATTCCATTCTTTGCATGATACCATTGCCACTGATTATCACTTTCTGTTTCCATATAGTAACTGATCCATCCATAATATCCCTGCCCATGGCCACTTGTTGCATTCATAAATGCACGACCACTGCTTGTTTCAATGATGGTTTTCGAATCATCATATTCCATTCCTGCTTCGTTCATCTGTTTTTCTACTGCAGATAGATTGATTGGATCATCAAATTCTGGAACTTTTCCTGTATATTTCTTTCCATCTGCTGTTGTATACTGTGCTTTTTTCGTATTTTGATCTTTTTTGTTGCTCTTTTTATTGTATGCACTGTATTTCGCAGATTTTATATACTTTCCTTTTTTATTATACAAAGATATTTTTGCTGTTGCATTTCCTGCAGGTCGTTTCATCTGAATCTTAAATGAGCCTTTTACTCTGCTTGCTTTTGTTTGATAGCTTTTATGATTCATGGTAATTTTAATTCGATACCCTGGTCTTGCATACCCTTTGATTATTTTATTTTTTATTGAAAACTTTTGAACCTTTATGGATTTTGTTAATACATGGATTTTCTTCTTTAAAATATATCTCTTTCCTCGATATACCTTGATATAAAAGCTCTTTCCAACACTTTGTTTTGGAATCCTTAAGCGGAAATTTCCCTTACAATCTGCTTTTGTTTGGTACTTCTTTTTTCCAATCTTTGCTTGGACCCGATATCTCTTTTTTGTTTTTCCCTTGATTACTTTACTGTTTTGATAAACAGGATTCACTTTAATCTTCTGATTTGCTGCACAAACATTGATCGGCACAGCCATACAAAGACACATTACTAAAATAAAGAATCGTTTCATATACACCCTCCTAATTCTTATTTTGAACATCTGCTTTTAAATAAAGAAATTATATCACATATTTTTACAATTCCCAAACTTTTTTGAAATTTTTTCCTATTTTGTTTCATATTCAATTTCAAACTGACTTTCCTGATTGGTTACCTTGGAAGGTGTTTTCTTTTTTTCTGCTGTTGTCGTTGCTGTTTCCTGCTTTTTCTTTTTGTATGTAGTACTCTTTGTAGGTTTTGTCTTTTTCTCCTGTGTAGATTTTTTTCTTACTGCAGTTGTACTTTGACTGCTCCTTGTTCGGTAAGCCTCTGTTTCTTCTTTTCTTGTGATTCTTCTTTCTGTCGTTGTCTCCTTTCTTGTTCGTGTGATCTTTTCAACCTTTGGTGTCTTTCTTGTTGATTGATCGATTGATTTTTTATTTTGTTTTTCTTTTTTCTGCTTTTTTTGTTCCGTTGTTGTCTTTTCTTGTTGTCTTGTCGTTGGTTCTTTTTCTGATTCTTCTTTTGATAATACCTGTGTACGAATTGCTTCCTGTTTTCCCTCTGCCTCTTGCTTTTGTTTCACTTTCTGTGGAAGAATCGTCATGGCTGTCATGAAAATTCCAACAACAATCCCAATGAGCATTGCCATCTTGATCATCCTTTGTATTGGAAATTTCACTTTCTTCTTTGGAATATCATTTTCTTGTGCTTTTTTCATAGAAATCTCTTCTTCTAAAATTTCTAGCACACTTTCTTGTGTTTCCTCACTCTGATAGGTAAGTTTTTTCATTTTTTTAAGTGCATACATTTTTTTCTGATATTCCATTTCAGACATTCCATTTCGTTGATGGTTGCCAATATATATAATGGCAGAGGCTGGAATCACACCACACCATCCGGCAATGAACAGATCAATATGCAGCAATAACCCTAATGGCAGTATGATAAGGACACAACATAAGCCTCCCAAAAAGAAAAAAAAGCATTCAGAAAGCGTATATCCTAAGAAGAAATTATGTTTGTATCTTCCAAAATCTTTGTTAATTTCTATACTGATATGCTCCATATGTTCATTTCCTTCCTGTTCTATAGTCCAAGATTTTTTCGAACTAAGTTTTCTGCTCCTTTAGTAAGCCCTACGGTTAACGCAATCGTAAATGTTTTCTCAATTAAAACCGCCATCGCCTTGACTGTATCTGAATTTCCTGTCTTTAATCCCAAATCCAACCCCGATCCGATAAATTTACTACAGACAAACAATGTCATGGAGATGGCTACTCCTTCTAACGCATAGGTAATCATATTTTGCAAGTTTGCTCTGGCTACATGTCCCATTCCTCCACCTGCCACACCTGCGATTGCTAATGCAGAAAATGGTGCGGATACATAAACTTTAAAAAATCTGGAATAAACCGTATAAATCATAACCATTGCCAAAACAATAACAACAACCAGACAGATAAATCCAAAGATCAAAAGCACAATGGATTCGATGGGATCGACTTCTTCAAATAGCTTTAGCTGTGCTTTCGACAAACTCATTTTCTTGACTCCACCTGTTAAAACCTTTCCGATCAGCCATGTTGCTGCAGAAAAGATTGCATCAATAATATAAAACGTATTGGTCAATAACCATTCTGCAATGGAAATTCTTGCAAACAACTTGATTGCCATTTCAATATTCATCTCACGTTTTAAATCCACTTGATTTTTTACAAGTCCCATTGCAAAGCATAAACTGACTGCAATCGTTCCGACTGTAATAAAATATGGATTGATCTTTTGTACTGCTTTCCAGATTTCTCCGTCTTTAAACTGTGATGGCGATTCCGTCAAAAGTGCGTAGACACTTTTCATAAAAGTATTCCATACCTGAAATCCAAATTTCACAGAATCCGACATATCGATATCCGGCAAGATACTTGCAATCATCTGCTTTCACTCCTTTCAGGTTTCTTACTGTAATCCAAGATATGCTAAAACAGCTCCCACCGCACTCATTAAGATTCCTCCACCCATTCTCCATAGTCCAGAGGACATCTGCGAACTGTCATGGTTTCCCATACCTCTTCCTGCTTCTGCTACTCCTAGTGCTGCCTGAACAATTCCGTAGACAACTACTAAGCTGACTACTAAAGTTCCCAGTTTTTTAAGAGATGCCAATGGATCACTTTTTCCATCCGCATAAACATAACGTATAGAAAGTCCATAACTAAGTGTTATTAAATATGGAAGTTTCTTTTTGATTTCTTCTTTTACTTTTCTTAAATTTTTTTGTAACATCTTCTTCTCCTTTATGATTGCTCACTAACTTGTAAAATCCGTTGTATTTTGATCTGTCGTTCGATTTCTTCTTCATCCATTGCATTCCAGATATAAGACTTTACGATCTTCTCTGGGATTTCTGCTTCCACAGCTTTGACGATTACATCCATGTATGTCTTTTGGAATTGTGTTTTTGCCAAAATTTCTACTAAAGATAGATCTTCAAAATCTTCTGGAAGTCTTACTTTCCACTCTCTTTTTCTCTCCTTCTCTTGTTGCTTTTGCTGTTCTTCTCCCAATTGCTCTGCCTTTTGTATCCATTCTTCGCTTGGAAATACATGTTTCCCTGTTTCTAATAGTTCCATGATCATCTCATAAGTTAAGACAATCTCATTTTTTCTGATTTCTGAAACATCTTTCCATTGGATTGACTGGGATTTCCTATGAAAATATGGTTTTCCAAACAAACCTGACTGCTTGGCTCTTTTATGTTTTGTCGCATCCAGTTTTTTCCCTTTGATCGGATATTCACCTCGGATCATTACAATACATTCTTTATTATCCATACGTCCAACTTCATCGGGTGTCATCAATTCCCTGCCCATTCGGTCTTCACTTTGAGAACTGGACCCTGATTTTCCTCTGGTCACACTGCTGCTTTTCTTCCAGATTGTCTGTTTTCCTAAAGATTCTGAAATGAATTTTTTCACTTCTGGATCAGTACCACCTAAAAATAATAAGGTATCGCAATTTGCTAATAAGGTTCCTGCAGAATCTTTGTATAATGCTTTGATCTGTGATTTATCCTGAAAGATTGGAACAACACCAATATTTCTACTTCTGCAGGTTGCTTCAATATCAAGATAATTGCTTGGCATCGAGATATTCTTAAATTCATCAAAATAACATTGCACTGGGATTGGTAAGTGATTATTATATTTTCTTGCAGATGCATATAGAATCTGAAACATCTGCGTATAAAGCATTCCTGGTACAAAGTTAAAACTTTTATCATCATCTGGAATCACAATAAACATTGCTGTCTTTGTTTTTTGATCTCTAACTCCACTTACCATTTTTCCTTCTCCCAATGCATATAAATCCATCTCATCTTTTTCAAAAATCTTCTGGATTCCTGGCGATTCAAATGGAAACAATCTGGAATGTACAGATATGATGACACTTCGCAGGGTATCTCCTGCTCCTGACATAAATTTGCGATAGGTTCTTTTTGCAATATGATTGTCGTCTAATGCCTGAAACCGATAATCCAGCGGTGACTTTGCTCCTTCTTCTTCCATTACCTTCGCTTCACTAATGATCATCAAGAACGTATGGAAATTTCTTGGAAGATATTGACGTTCTGCTTCATATAAGACATAAAAAAAGACCGCCTGCATAAACAGCGATTCACTCTTTTCCCAAAATGGATCTCCTTTTTGAGCACCCTTTGGTGTTGTATTATCAATGATATTCGATATTAATTTTAAAACATCATCGTCTTTTTCAATATAAGCAAATGGATTATACCCATCGGATTGTTCTGGATTGATCACATTTAATATTTTAATCTGATATCCTTCTTCCACTAAAACATTCGTATAATCTCGAACCGTATCTCCTTTGGGATCTGTGACTACAAAACTCATATTTGCCTGCATTAAGTTTGGACCAACAAATCGGAATGTTTTTCCTGATCCTGATCCACCTAAAACTACAATATTTCGATTTAAACCACATCGTTTATCCGTCATTAATGAAAAATCTTGTGTAAATAAGATATTTGCTTCTTCATTCTTATCACTTAGTCTTTTTCGCATTTCCGAAACATTTCCCCACTGGGCTGTTCCATACTCTTTTCCTATCATCATTGTTTTTCTACATAGAAAGCTAAGAATATCAACCACCAGAAAAATCATAATTCCGATTAGTATTGCTGGAAAACTTCGTTCATTATAATAAGAAGAAACTCGAAATGGATATTCCATGATCTGATCTAAATGTTGTTCAAACAGTTTCATTCCATTCATAAGAACATCTTGATTTTTTTGAAAAAATCCATCTAGCAGATAATTGACCATATAGCTTAGATATGCAATGATCGGAATACAAATCCACGAACCAAAGTTATATTCATTCTGGTTCATTCACTGATTCTTCCTTTTCTTTTTCTAAGTCTTCTGGTCTTTTCATGATGTATTCTCTCATTTTTTCCTGATAGGCTTCCAAAATGATTTCTTTTAATAAGTTGCCAAATTCTTTCGTGATTGGAGAACAGATACTAACGTATTCGTCTCCTTTTCGGAAAGATGGCATCGTAATAAACATTCCTTCCACACTATCTATGATCCGAATACTGTTTACAGCAATCATATCTTTGATATTAATTGTTGCATATGCACAAAATTTACCCGGCTCTTCTACTGGATATATCTTGACAGTAATATCTTCTTTCTTTATTTCTTCTTTCAAACGAAGCAAATGTTCATACTCTGTCTTAATCTTCTGAAAAATTTCCTCTCTGACCTCTCTTGTCACTGGAAATGCAATATTATGATACTCATGATCTTTTCGTCTGACAGATGGCATAGATAGAAAAATTCCATGGGCTGATTTCATTAATTTCACACCTCGAATTCGAAAGCACTCATTTAGAATGATCTCACAAATTGCCAATGTATGATCATTTTCTTTGTTAATTAGCTGCATATGATTGATTCGAATATTCATCGTTTTCCCCTTTTATCTCTGTTTTGTATTTTTCTTGCTTGGTTTCTTCTGTGTGAACTCTGATCTTGTCACATCGTCAAAGTTTCGCTTTAACTGCATTCCATTCCTGTGATAAAGACTTCGATTCATAGAATCATATACCGTATATTCTTTCTTTAAATCTAAGCGTCCAAGATAAGTCTTCCCTCCATCTGTTAAGATTAAATCCTTCATAGGAATTGAAACAAACTTATCCAATTCTCCTGGAATACGGAATGTCAATTGTGTTTCATCAGATAATTTTTTGTTTAGCAATTTCTTATTACAAGTGATCGCAACCGCATTTCCTTTTGCAAAATCATCTAAAAAAACTTTGTTTTTAAGTTCTTCCATATCGTTTTCTTTGGCTTGACTGGGAAGTTTTTGATTCGCTTCCTTTTCAAGATCAATATTCATCTCTTTTGCTAATGCATCTAAATCTTCCTCTGTAATATGATTCATTGCATAATCTTCCCAATTAATGATCTTAAAATCTTCCATAGAAAACTCTCTTTGATTACGATCTACAATAGATTGCAATCTTAAAATGTCTCTTTCATCAATGACAAACTCTGCGTATATATCATTTTTATTCAGATCTTGCAATGGACAATATGGAATTTCTGCCCGATGCATCCAGTCAAAAAACTTTTGTTGATCTGCTTCATTGATTCTTATCGGAATTCTTCTTTGAATCTGATCCATTGATACTGCCCCAGGCTGTCTTTTCCATGCATTCTTTATTTTCGGTGTTGTATACAATGCACTCATTTTTATTAATTTGGCCAATGCTTCTAAAATTTGTCTGGTTAATGTCACTCCTTTATCTACTACGAATGCCATTGCTTGTCCAGTCATCATTGCCATTTGAATTCCTTCTTGCATTTCACTCATGATCATCTTCCTCTCTGCTTTGATTTTTTCTTTTTAGGAATTAT
>ERZ827488.2100-NODE-2100-length-20753-cov-5.374915_pt1 | contig 20753 bp, 17 predicted proteins | sample MGYA00519771_ERZ827488 | MGnify/ENA primary metagenome ERZ827488 (study PRJEB31778, sample SAMEA3449323) | human gut metagenome | biome: human gut; feature: human-associated habitat; material: faeces | place: United Kingdom | collected 2010/2012 ... | reverse complement strand
CAAAGTTTGCTCTTAAATCAGCCATGATATCTTCAGGCGCACCCTGTGCAACACCTACAACGTGTTCTGCAGCCCATGTCTTGTCACCGGACTGTTCTTTGAACTTGCTGGCAGGTGCCTTACAGACTGGACAAAATTCCGGAGCGTTTTCACCTTCATAAACATAACCACATACTGTACAAACCCATTTCTTCATAATTATAATCTCCTTTTCATACTTTATAATATCCTGTAACCGTTCCAATCCATACTAACTGCCTTCAGCGATATGCCCGCTGACTGCTTCCCCATTATACGGAACGGTTACAATTAATATGTTTCTTTCAAAACAGTAATCATTACTGTTATCTGTATATTACACCACTTTTCCCGCCTTGTCAACTATTTTTTTCATTTTCTTTGCATTTCCTGCAGGTGCCATAAAACAGAACGAAATGACCATCTATCTCACCGTCAAAACCATCCTTCGCAAGCACATCGATATGTTCCAACGGTGGCATATGCAAATCCGAAACAGCCCTGCATTTCTTGCATACAAAATGATAATGCTGTGATGTATCTGCATCATAATGATCCTGTCCTTCCCCGCATGAAAAGCGGAGAATTTCTCCCTGATCCACTAATAAAGAAAGGTTTCTGTAAACCGTCCCAAGACTGATCTTCGGATACTCTTCCCGCACCGACGCGTAAATCATATCTGCTGTCGGGTGGTCCTTCCGCCCTTTCAGGCAATTAATAATAGACTCTCTCTGTCTGCTGTACTTCAATCCCGGCATACTAATCTCCTCTGTTTCTATACTCATCCATAAACATTTATAAATAGTAATCGTTATCATTATTTTAGTATATAAACATCATTTCGTCAATATCTATTCAGTCAAAACCATCAAAAAAAATAAGATTCCGAATGAGAATATTCAGACACACTTGTGTTGAATTTCTCATTCGGAATCTTATAACAGATATCCTATAACTGCACGCTACTTATTTATAAATAGTCTTCTTTTTTATCACCTTATCGAAACATAAGGACGCATTTTATTCATATTTATTGATGATTTCTCGTCATATTAATGCCGTATTCATCGTACTGTGCAACATTTTCAAGAACACCTCGATCATCCGCCTTGGCGATCTGACCATTTCTGTCCTTGAGGAATGTTCTGGATTTACCAAGCATTGCCGGACCGTTAACACAGCCGCCTACACATGCCATACCTTCAATAAAGTCTTCCGGAAGCTTGCCGACTTTCAGAAGCATCAGTGCTTTCTTGCATTCCAGTGCACCGCTGCAGGTCTTCACCTTCAGATCAACTTCTTTGTTGGCTTCCTTGAATGTTTCAAGGACAGCTGCTGTTACACCACCGGATACAGAATACTGCTTGCCGAACTTACTTCCCTGCTGCAGGGTCTCTGTACATTCCTCAGGATCAATATTTTTCGCCTCAAACATGCTGGCCAATTCTTCATAAGTCATGGCATAATCCGCACCACCGAAAGTAATGGAATCAATGACTTCGGATTTCTTGGCAATACATGGTCCGATGAAAACGCATACAGCATCCGGATGCATGGCTTTGATCAGACGTCCTGTAGCTGTCATCGGTGAAACAGTTGTAGACATATACTTGAGCACCTGCGGATAATGCTTCTTGATCAGAGAAACGAAAGCCGGACAACAGGATGTTGTCATTTTCTCGCCGGCTTCATAGTGCTCCAGAAGCTCCTGTCCTTCATTCTTTGATACAAAATCTGCGCCCAGAGATACTTCATACATGTCTCTGAAGCCAAGCTTCATGACAGCTTCACGGATCATACCGACACTGACATCAGGGCCGAACTGACCTTCAATAGCCGGTGCCACCATGGCGTAAACCGGTGCGCCGCTGCTGATCAGTTTGATTACGTCCACCATAAATGAACGGTCTGATAAAGCACCGAACGGACAGTTGATCACACACTGACCGCAGTTAATGCATTTCTCCTCATTAATAACAACAATGTTGTCCTCATCCATTGTAATGGCATCTACAGGACAGCTACGCTTACATGGACGCATCAGGTCGGCAATGGCATTGTAAGGACAAGCCTCTGCACACTTACCGCACTCTTTACATTTCTTATGGTCAATGACGGCATGGCCGCCTTCAAACTTGATGGCGCCAAAATTACATGCGCCAAGACATTTTTTGGCCATACACATCTGACAGTTGTTCGTTACATTAAATCTGTTGATCGGACAGCCTTCACAGGCAGCCTCGATCACCTGCACAATATTCTTGTTCTTCTGGCCGGACATGGCTGAACGTCCCATAGCCAGCTGTACACGTTCACGGATGATCTCACGTTCTCTGTAAACGCAGCATCTGTAGTGCGGTGTACGTCCCGGAATCAGCTTGTAAGGAATCTCATTGGCTTTCTCGTCCAATTCTCCTGCAAAAGCCAGCCGGGCAACTTCTGTATTGACTTCAAATTTAATTTTATTAATATCAGTAATAAATGTTGTCTTCATACATATCATCCTCAATAATATTTAACACTGACTGTTTTTCCCATCTTCCTGCCTTCCTCAACGATCTTGTCCACCAAACGCATGCGGACACTGAGATCAAATGGAAGGCCAGCTGCCTGATGAGCCGGATTCATCGCTTCACCTACAAATAAATGCAGATGCGTGCATCTCTCAATAATGAGTTTTGCCAGCTGCGAACCGCCATTCTTCTCATCAAGCCGTTTGAAAAACGACTGATCCTGCCGTCCTTCATTATATTCATGCATCATACTCACCGCACGGTTCAGTGTCAGAACACCTTCCGTCACAAGATCCAGTCCGTCAATTTCAGCTGTCGGAGGAATATCCGGATCTTCGTAAATGAGGGATGCTTTTATATGTTTGTTTAATACACGTGCCGCTATTGTGGCACTTGTACCGCCGCTGACAACATGCAGCCCCTGTGAGCGCATGAATTCACGGATAGCACTTTCGTCATCTTCTCGCTTTGTCGGAGGACCTGTGAAAATATTCAGGTCCATTCGTGCTGTCACTTTCGCCACAACAACGGTTGTATCATCTCCCGGTCGCTGATGGTACAGCTGACTGCACTCATTGATCACATAGGATGCCAGGCGTGCTGCCGTCATCTTCGTATCATTGAACCTCTGTTGGATAAACTCACCGACTCTCGTCCGTCCCCATCCAAAACCATACAGACCGCCAACCCCTGCATGGGTCACACCGTCACTCATCATCACAAAATAATCATCTTCCTGAATGTTAAAACGATATTCTCTGATAATCTTGCCTGAAAGCTCCCGCTCTGTATGCTCAATATCAAGCTTCTGACCGTCACGGATCACAATGCAGGCCGGTGTATCATACTCCACCAGATAGGCACGCCCATCTTTGAAAATCTGAAGGATCGCAAATGTGGAATAGGCCACCTGCCTTACTTTGCAGATTGGCAGTGTCATAGCAATGGTCTCCACACAGTCTTCAATGGTCTCGCCGTTTTTCAGCATCGTACCGAGAATCCTGGTGGTCAATGTGGATAAGATATTGGCCTTTACACCGCTTCCCATACCATCTGACAGAATGATAATATCAGCATCCGTAGTCTTAACGATCTCGACAGTATCACCACAAAGTTCTTCTTCTCTTTTGTTCAGACTCTTGCTGCAGACATCCAGACTTACATTCATATCTTTATATCCTCATCACTGTCCATCAGTGTGTCTCTCAATTTGCGAAGGGTTGACTTTGTTTCAGCTGTTGTCTCACCGAGAAGACCGGCGATCTCCTGAGCCACCATCATCTGTTTGTTGATGACATTCTGAGCCATAGCCACTGTGTCCAGTTTCACCTTCCGAAGCTGCTCCTGCTTGCGCACACCTTCCGTAATGTCACGCATAATCACAAGGGCCTTTTCCTGCTCACGCATGTAGATAATATTCTGCATTGTCTTAATATGATAGGCATCATAATCTACACGCTGATTAATAATACTTCGCTTCTCACGGAAAACCTTTTCAAAATATTCTGTGGAAATAAATTCAGATACCGGATGTCCCAGCGCTTTCTGCTGGGATACACCAAAAGCGACCTCTGCTGCATTGTTGAATTCGCAGATATAATAATCCTTATCCACAACGATGATCATACTTGGTGTCACAGCCAGAATAATATCAGACATACCCTTGGCCTGCTCATACATATATGGAATACACATGGTCAGTTGGGTTTTGCCGCGGTATACAGCAATGGCCTTATCACGGCATGTCGAGAAACCGCAGGCACCGCAGTTTAATTCCTTCTCCGGTGAATCCTTGCCAATCTTGGACAGGATTGCACGAATCTGCTCATCTGACGGGACAATTCTCTTTTCGCAGCGTGCCGTATATTCCTTATAAAGGCTGACACCTTCCGGCAGCGGCGGTAATTCCGGTGCCTCATGCTCATCTACTTTCTGGCTGACACTGATCTTGGATCTGAAACGGTCACGCTTCTTGCCGCCGGTCATTGGTCCGTTGATGCAGCCGCCGGTACATGAATTCAACTCAATAACACAGTTCTTGATCTCTCCATTACGGATACACTCAAAAAGTTCTTCACATGGTCCGATACCGCTGACATACAGTCGCTTGTGCTTGTACTTACGGCCTTTTGCAGCCTTAATAGCAGAAAGAATCCCTCCACTGACAGCAAACAGACGCATCACCTTTGGATCCATACTGTCCATATGGCTGCTCGGACATTCCGGAATCTTGATCTGTTCGCTTCTGAGCCATTCACGCAGTGTTGCAAAATCCAACACCGCATCGATGATGCCTTTTGTTCTCGGATCCTTCAATGCATCTCCTCCATCTGAGACACATGGACTGATATAGATGATCTTCACATCCGGTCCATACTGTGCTCTGAGCATTCTTGCATGTGCGATAGCCGGTGTCACAACAGGCAGAAGATACGGCAGCATATCCGGATGATATTTCTCAATCAAGTTGTTGATGGCAGAACATGATGATGTCAGAAGAACCGCATCCTTATCAGATCTGTCACAATAATTCATGTATTCCTGCACATACAGTTTGTTGTCTCCATTCCAGTCCGTACCATAGGAAGTCCAATCGGGATTAGAGCTCTTCCCGGCAACCCATAGCTCGTCTTTGTCTGTTCGGAAATTGTTCAACTCAATGCTAAGACTATCTGTATCTTGTTCTACAACTAAGTATGTATGCGGTGTGAGCGTGAAATTCATCGAAGATGCAAAAGCGGCAGTTGCGGGAATAATACCAGCCGTTTGATTTGTATTGTCGTTAAAAGAACTATTCATGACCAACCAACGTTCATTCCCGCCAAGCAACGTCTCTACAAATGCATCGCCTGTTGACACTTCTGGATACAATGGGTTCAGCTTCCCCTGCTTATAGGCATCTGTCTTCCCGTTGAAGTCACTCACGTACAATTTGTTGTTCCAAATGTGAGCAGGAACATCACTTTCTTGAACACGATTAGTGAAAAGCGGCAAAACACGGTAGCGGCCACTATACTGTAGAATATTCGTATCCGAAGTATTTCCATATAGGCCTGCTGCATAATTCTGCGGTAAGTACGTTTTATTGCTAGTGAAGATTCCCGCTTTGATTTCGGCAGCTACAGCGTCTCTCGACGCTGCTGGCTTTTCAGTGATATAGCGAAAAGCTGGCAGGATAGATTCTTTAAGGGCCCACGACGCTTTATCATTTACGCCCGTGCAATAGAATGGATGTTCTGCATTGAATACCACAGCGCCATTTGCATAGCATTGCAGCATATTCATTGCAAATAATGTTTCTGGGAAAGTATAAACGCGTCGAACATCTTCATACGTCACTTTATTTGTACCGCTGAAGATCCTATGATATCAGCACCGCTACGGCGTGTTTGTCCGTCTCGTTCTTTTTACCGGCCTGCGGCTTGGGGAATTGCTTGGCCTGCGCTGGGAGGATATTGATTTCCGCGCCGGTATTCTGCATGTCCGCCGGACGCTGAACCGGCTGAACAAAATGAAGCGGCCATTGCAGCCCGGAGAGCCCACGACGGAAATTGTGATCCAGACACCGAAAAGTCAAAATTCCATTCGTGCGATCCCGCTTCTGCCTGCCGTTCTTCAGGAGCTGCAGGGCTGGCAGTATGTCCAGCAGAAGGATGCAGAGCTTGCCGGAGATCAGTACAATGCAAGCGGCTACATTGTGACAAATCCGCTTGGCGGAATGATCGAACCGCGTACATTCAAGGATTATTACCATCAGATCCTGCAGGCGAGCGGACTTTGCCACTTCACCTTCCATGCGCTTCGTCACAGATTCGCCTCCAGAGCGATGGAACAGGGTATGGATCCAAAAACATTGTCTGAAATCATGGGTCACTACTCCGTATCCTTCACGCTGGACACCTATGCACATGTACTGGATGGGCACAAACAGGAAGCTGTAGCCCTTCTCGGCGATCTTTTTACCGCGCAGCCGCAGAGCGCAGTGTATCCGTTGGTCGTTACAACGGAGGACAACGGCTTGCTCTTGTTTGACCTGATCGATTTCCCAGACATAGACGCAGAAGCGTCCAACATGGCCGAGGGAATTGCCAGCATCAAAGAGCAGGCACAGGAAGCCATGCTGACGCTCCCGGTCCCGCCGGTCCCTATACCTGTCGAGCATATTCAGTTAACTGCAAATCAGTTTATCGTACAGATCGACATATAACAAACGACCCCTGCTGCAGAATTTCTGCAGCAGGGCAACTTGTCAAAGAACCCTCTGCTTTCAGGAAACGAAAGCGGGGGTTCTTTTGTAATTTGGAGAAAAATAAGCGAAAACGAAAGTACAAATGGAGTTTTTCCAACTCCATACCGCCAGTTTTTTGAGATTCATGGCAGCAAATTTAAGCCTGACCCATCGTGTGACAGCGGCCAGGCCTCGGTGGTGTGTATAACGCATCGCGTGTCTTTCCTTCGCGTCCACAAAGACCCGTTCGATCGTTTCCTTGCGCTGTGCGTAAATTTCTTTCGCACGATCCGTTTTTCGTATCTGCTCCACTAGATCCAGATACTCCTGCCAGATGTGCGTCATATGGACTTTCTGCCCCTTTTCATTTGCACCGCATTTCGCTTTGCACGGTCAGCTTCTGCACTGCTCCGGCGTGCTTCGGTAGGTCCGCTTTCCATCCCGGTCCGTCGTAGTGTGCCGCAGGATCCCGCCCCGTGGGCAGGTATAGGTGTCATTCGCCGGATCGTAGGTATATTCCCAAGGCTTGTATCTGTCCTGCCGCCCGGTGTATCTTGTATACGGAAGCACCGGGACGCTCCCGTCCTCTAGCGTTTTCTTTGCAATCCACGGGGTCTTGTAGCCCGCGTCCATTGTGACGAACTTTACTTCATTGAATTTCCTTGTGACTTCATCATACACAGCATCCCATGCCACGCTGTCGTGGACGTTTCCTGCCGTTACCTCCACACCGAGAACAAACCAGCTTTTGTCGCAGACTGTATGTGCCTCATACGCAAACTGCCGTTCATGCTCTCCTTTTACGAACATTCCGCAGTCCGGATCTGTTGTGGAGACCGTCTTTTCTGCCGTTTCTCCGCCGCCGGGATTCTGCGGATTGTTGTTGTCATCGTCCTCGATCGGCTTCTTCCCCAGCTTTTCGCGCTCTGCATTGACCTCCCGGCGAAGCTCACCGGAGTAGATCTTCGCTGCCTTTCTGACCTGCTCCTTCTGGAACTTCTTCTTATTGGCACTGGCCTTGATGTGCGTACCGTCGATGAAGACCATGCTCGGATCGACCATCCGGTTATTGAGCGCCTTGTTGAGAATATGTTCAAAAATTTCGCTGATCACTTCATCCGGGAAGCGCTTGCAGAAGGCGTAGCTCACCGTTGCGAAGTGCGGGATCTGCTCCAGCAGCCCATATCCAAGGAACCAGCGGTACGCGACGTTCACCTGTATTTCCCGGTACGTCTGCCGCAGCGACGCGATCCCGAACAGGTGCTGGATCAGCACCATCTTGATCAGTACCACCGGGTCGATCCCCGGACGGCCGTTGTCATGGCAGTAATATGGCGACAGCAACGCATACAGCCACTCGTAATCCATGACCCTTTCGATCTTCCGCAGCAGATGATCCTCCGGTACCAGCGCCTCCAGATCCACGATCACCGGCTCACGCCGTGCATCTTTCCTTCGTTCTTCCATTTCCGCACCTCGCTTTTTTCTCTATTATACCAGATTTCAAGACGCTTTTGCGGGGTTTTTTGACAGACTGACGCCGGACGCATGAAATTCATGCGTCCGGCGTTTTTCTGGTTCTTCAGCGCATCATCGTCTCCAGCAGCGAATAGGCAAACATCCATGCCATCTCCCGGCTGGGATGGTTGATGCCGTTGGCGAGCAGCGCCGTGGTATCCACGCCGTTTTGGCTGAGCAGCTTCCATTTGGCATAGCAGTCGCACACCGCAGCGCCCTGCCGTGTGCAGACCTCTCTGGCCGCGTCCAGATAGCGTTCGAGCCTGCCGTCCAGCTGGATCTTCAGCGTATCCTCCGCCACGGCGCGGATCTCCGGTACCGTCAGCTTCTCGCTCAGACGCGTGTTCATCATGTTCGGCGTCATGAAAATGATCTCCGAGCCTGCCTCCTTCAGTTTTGTAAAAATTCCGTCCAGCGCCGATGCGTATTCCTCCTGCGTCTCATCGCCGCGGCACGCATCATTCAGCCCAAAGCACACCACCGTCAGATCGGGATGATATGCCAGAACGTCGCGTTCCAGCCGCTGCAGTCCCGACGGCGCGTTGTCGCCGCTGATGCCGGCGTTGATAAACTGGACCGGCACGCCCGGATACAGCAGCGCAAACAGCTTCCGCACATCGGCGGCATAGCCGCTCTCCGGCTCAAACACGGTCTGCACCGCGCCCTCGCTCGTCAGATATACCTCAAAGCAGCCCTGCGTTACGCTGTCGCCGAGAAACGCGATGGCGACCGGCGGCGCAAAGAGATCTGCCTGCTTGGCCCGGATTTTTTTCAGGATGTTCATCTGTGTTCGTCTCCTTCTGATCCTGCCGTCCGTCCTTTGCCCCCAGGGGATCCGGACGGACGGCTTTCTCTATTTCAGATGCCGCTTTCGGTACTCCTTCGGCGTAAAGCCGGTCACCTTTTTGAACGTTTTGAAGAAATACTTCTCGTCCTGATAGCCCACGTGCTCGGCTATCTCATACGTTTTAAACTTGCCGCGCTCCAAAAGCACCTTTGCCGTTTCCACGCGCATGGACGTCAGATACGAGACAAACGGCTTTCCGAAAATGCGCTTAAACAGGTCGCTCGTATAGCTGGGGTTAAAATGCAGAAAGTCCGCCAGCTGCTCCAGCGAGATATCCTCGCGATAATGCTCACGCAAGTACTTGTCGATCACCTCGCGCAGATTTTCCTCGGGACTTGCGCTCGTGCTTTTCTTCTGCAGCTCCAAAATGCCCGTGCCGCACAGCAGAAGCTGTTCCAGCACCTGCTCCGCCGTCAGAAGGCGCGTCAGCGCGTCATGCGCCGCGGCGGCCTGCGGGCAGCCGTCCCACGGCAGCTTCAGCGCCGCCATCTGTCGGTTCATCTGCTCCCACGCCGCGCGCTTGAGGCAGCGCGGGTTCCCCTCCGGATACGCCTTCAGAAGGTCCTGCCAATAGTCGCGCAGGAGCGCGGTCAGGTAGTCCTTCTTTCCGAGCAGGATCGCCGTTGTGATCCGTTCGGCGTAGGCGCGGTTAAACTGCTCCGCCTCCTTTTGCTCCGGCCGGTCGTCAAAGGCCGCGCCCTCGCGGAGCGCGCCGTCATAGAAATAGCTCTGTATCGCGTCGTCCGCACGCCGGAGCGCCTGGCACAGGCGCTGCATGCCCTGCACGCCGTCCGCCTTTGCCGAAAGCTCCTGCGCGTAAAGAAGATAGCCTCCCGCGCCCCAGATCTCGTCCGCCGCGCGCCGGACGGAGCCGGCGGCGCTTTTTTCTTCCAATATCGTCAGCCGGCCATCCGCGTCCAGCTGCTGCGCATACGGCGCGCGTTCCGTCAGCCGGACGCGCCACTGCGTCTCGCAGATCTCCCGCTCGCCCGGGACGGCCAGCATGAACAGCGTACACTCCGCTGCGCCGGATAAAAACTGCTGTTCGTCCTCGCCGCCGCTTCCGGTGCGCTGCGCATCCTGCCGCACCCCCGGCGCAATGCTTTCCAGGCAGCGCCGAAGCAGGCGGCTGCGGCTCTGCGTCTTGTCGCGCAGCGAACGCATCTGCCGCCGCTGCATCACATCAGAGATCGCGCGCTCCAGCTTTTCCTCGTCAATGGGCTTGAGCAGATATTCCTCCACGCCGTAGTGGATGGCTTTCTGCGCATAGGAAAAATTGTCAAAACCGCTGTAGATGATCACCGGCAGCTCCGGCTGCGTCTCGCGCAGCTTTGCAAGCAAATCGAGTCCGTCCTTGCGCGGCATACAGATATCCGTGATCAAAAGATCCGGCTTTTTCTTGCAGCAGAGCCGGTAGGCATCGTCGCCGTCCAGCGCCTCGCCCACGATCTCGATGGGAAAGCGGACGGATCGCAGCGCGCTTTTCAGCACGACCAGCACGAATTTTTCGTCGTCTGCAATGACAACTCTCATGAGTCCGCATCCTCCTGTTCCGCTTTTTTCATCCGCAGCCGCAGCGCGCTGTCAGCCCCCGGCTTCTGCATCACGGCCGGGAATTCGATCTCTGCCGTGGTTCCGACGCCGACCTCGCTGAAGATCCTGACGCCGTATTTGTCGCCGTAATTCAGCTTCAGACGGCTGTTGACGTTATAGATCCCGATGCTGACACGGCCGTTTCGCGGCTGGCCGGGCTGGAACGGCTCTTTGAGATCCGCGTTGATCTTTTCCAGCGCGTCCGCAGCGATGCCGCAGCCGTTGTCGACGATCCGGAGCCGTGCCGCGCCGTCCTGTACCTGCCCGCTGATGCAGATCTCGCAGTCCGCCCTCTTTTCCGTAAAGCCGTGCAGCACTGCGTTTTCCACGATCGGCTGAAGCGTAAACTTCGGCATGGACAGCGCGCGCATCTGCTCCGGGATCTCCATTGTCAACCGGATCTTGTCGTCAAAGCGATAGTCCATGATCCGGATGTAATTTGTCACGTGCTGAAGCTCCATCTGAAGCGACGTGCTGCCGTCCGCGCCGTACATATTGTAGCGCATGAACTCGGAGATATTCTTGACGATGTCGGCCACCTTTTCGTTATGCTCCGACAGCGCGATGCCGCGCATCGTCTCAAACGTGTTATAAAGAAAATGCGGGTTGATCTGCTGCTGCAGCACCTCAAGCTGCGCCTCTTTCTGCATCAGCTGCGCAGAATAGACCTTCTGGATCAGCTCTTCAATGCTGCTTGCCATGTCGTTGAAGGTCTGGCCGAGGTAGCGGAACTCGTCGTTTGACTCCGTCTCCACCTTTACGGCGTAGCGTCCCTCCTTCACCTGCTGCATGGCCGAGACCAGCTCGCCGAGCGGCCGGAACGTCCTGTGCGAGAACACGATCAGGAAGCACACCGCCGCAAGCAGCACGCACAGCACCAGCACTGTCATGATCGACTGGAGCTGCGCCATGTCACGCATCAGATACTTCATCTCGCACACATAGTCATATCGCCAGCCGGTCTTCGCTGAGACGCACGTAATGCGGATGATCTCCTCGCCGTCCGCCGTAAACACCCGCGTCTGCACCGTTCCTGCGGGCGGGATCTCGTCCGCGCCCATATCACGGTAGGGATCGTCCGACTGGGTGGCGTAGATCCGGTTGCCCTGCTCGTCGCCGATGAAGATCGCGCCCTGCTGCAGATTGCTCTTGCCGTTGCCGCCATAGATCGTCTCAGCCAGAATGCTGTAGGGGATCTCAACAAGCGCCACGCCGTAGCTCTGCCGGTCATAGATGTTCACAATGCTGCGCGCAATGCCGATGGTCGTGTTTTCCTCGCCCCCGTGCCGGTCGAGAAAAATCACATACGCCCCCTGACGCGCCAGCGCGTCCTGGTACCAGCTCTCCTGCTCCAGCAGTTCCAGGCCGATGCCCGAGCGGTTTCGCAGGTAAAACTCGTTTCCGTAATTGTCAAAGACGTAAATACTGCGGATGTTGTCGTAAATACTCATGATCGTGACGAAGATGTTCTCCACGTCCTGCCGGTAATTGAGCTTTTCATCCGACGGCGCGCTGTGATATTCCTGCAGGATCTCAGAAAGCTGCGCGTTGACCGAAAGCTGGGCGTTGAGCTGGATCGACGTTTCCAGCTTGTTGTCGATGGCCGACGAAAGCTGCAGCAGATACTGCTCCATATACTCCGAGACCCGGTTCTGGATATTCTGCTTGGCCACGCGATAGGTGATCACGCTCACCGCCATCAGCGACAGCGCAATGAGCGGGATCACCACCAGCAGCAGCTTCTGCTCCAGCGGAAAACGGATTTCACTTTGCTTTCTTTTCAACATGGATCATTCCCTCCGGCGTAGGGACGCTGCCATAGCAGCCGTCCATACGCCGCGCGGCGTCCGCCGTCCGGGCAAAGCCCGGCTTGACCGGCCGCACGCCAAGGCCATAGGCATAGTAGAAGTAGACCGGCATCGCCGACCAGCCGTGGCAGAGGCTGCCTGCCTGGTCGAACGCATCCGCGCCGTCCTCCGTCTCCCAGAACGACGTTGCCCCCGCATAGAGCATTCTGCCCCAGATACGCGCAATATCCGCAAACACCCAGTCGAAATAGTCTTCCTGTCGTGTCAGAAGCGCCTCGTATTTGAACCGGATCATGCTGAGCGTACACGGGACCCAGTCGTTTTTGCCCGCAGCCAGCACCGGCAGGAGCCGCTCGCGCTCCGCCTGCCCGGCAGTGCCCGACAAGACGGCCAGCGCCTGCACAAGCTCGCTCTGCGCGCCGTCTTCCGCATGGAATGCGCCGTCCGTTTCATGCGCAAACGTGCGGTAGCTGCCGCTCTCTGCATCCCAGAACATGGCATGGCACGCCCGGCGCGCCTCCGCGCAGCCGCTGTGCAGCATGGCTGCGTCCCCGCGTTCGCCAAGTTCTTCGGCAAGCTCGGCCGCCGCGTCCAGAAACAGCAGGAAGAACATCTGATACGGCGCGTCAATGCGCGGTGCGAGCAGCTCGCTGCGGTAGATCGGTTCGCCCGACAGCAGGTCGTTCCACTCGTAAAAGCTCCAGTATTTTGTCTCGACCGGCACCGGCAGCAGCCCGTCCCTGCATTCACGCAGGCGGCACTGCGCCGCCAGACGGATGCTTGGCCAGAGCGCACGCACGAGTTCCCGGTCGCCGCTGTAACGCAGATAGTCGCGCACGCCAAGCACCCACATGAACGTGAAATACGGAATGGTGACGACCTCTTTGCCGGGCGTATGCAGCTCCAGAAAGCCGTCTGCCTGCATGCCGCGCGCAAGCATCCGCAGCGACGCCGCCGCAAACGCATATTCGCCGAAGCAGTAATAGCCGCACACCGCCTGATTGAGCGAGTCCATGGCATAAAGCGCCTGTTCGCGCCACGGGCAGTCTTCATAGTGCTCATGCATGCAAAGCCGCAGCGTATGTACCGCCGTGCGATAGATCTGCATATGCAGCCGGTCGCTGCAATAAAATTCGCCGCGCTCCGTTACCGGATAGTCAAGCGGGCGCACGCCCGCGTAAAGGCACTGCGCCGTTCCGCCGTTCAGCGGATGCAGATGCACCTCCAGACATCGCATGCCGATGCGCTGAAAATCGTGGCGGAAGCAGTGCGTTCCCGCGCCGAAGGTCACGGCAGTCTGGAACATGCGGCTTCCGATGTGACTGCGTACACGCAGATCGTCCAGATGCTCGCCCCAGCCAAGCTCCACGCGGCAGCCCGCCGCGGACGAGACCTCGATCTCCAGCAGCCCGCTCGATTCCTCGCCGCAGTCCCAGATCTCATAGCGGTCTGCGCCGGCGTCGAGCTGCACGTTCTTTCCCCGTGCCGACAAAAACGCCGACTCAAACGGTTCCCGGTCGCCCGGCAGCAGATAGCCGTGCGCGCAGACCGCAGCACGTTTGCGCCCGGAGAGCACCTGACGCGCGATCGGGCGCGGCGCATAGCGCCGTCCGTCCGTCGTAAGTTCCGCCGCCGGCGCATAGCGCTGCGGCTCGGCCGTCTGGTCATAGTACCAGACCATGCCGGTCTGGTTTGTCGGGACCTTGCCCGCACGATAGGCCGTATCCGCGCGGCAGAGCGTCTGCGCGCCGCTGGCTACCGCACACGCGCCTTCGCCGCGCATGACGGCGAAGATCACGTATGCGCGCCCCGCCGTGTAGCAGTTGCTGGATACGCCCTGATACCACACCTCGATCTCAAGCGTGTTTTCGCCCCTGACCGCCGCGGCGGAAAGGTCGAACGTCTCATACCAGCTGGTGTCGTCCGTTCCGTCGTAGAACGCGAAGCCGATCCGTTCGCCGTTCAGGCACACCCGCGCGCGGCTGTCGCAGCTGAGCTGCAGGCTGAGCGCACCGTCTCCGTCCCACGTAAATTTCTGCAAAAACTGCACATACCGGTTCGTCTGGCTGCCGTCCGGCAGCCAGACCGGCTTTGCCTCGCGGCAGGGAAATCCATATTCTGTCTGCATTTTCCTGTTCTCCATCGGTCACTCTTCCTTTTTGTAAATCTCCGTCCATGTCTGATCCAGCCTGTCCAGCGCATCGTCAATGCTCCCGCCGGTCGAGATCTCCTCCACGGTCTTCAGGAATACCATCTGCATCCCGCTCGGCCAGTTCACATCCAGGAACGGATAGCTGTCGGTGATGCCCGAGATCAGCGTTTCCAGCACCGGATCACATCCGGCGTCAAACCCGGTTTTTACCGGCAAATTGCCGGTCTCCTGCAAAAACTGACGGTAAACATCGTCGTTTGTCAGGAAGAAATTCAAAAAGTCGATCGCCGTCTCCTTGTGTGCGCTCTGCTCACTCACGGCCAGCATGCCGCCGACCGACGACGGGATCCAGTTGACGCCGTCGCTCGACGCGGGGAGAATGAACAATCCGAAATTGCAGCCGGCATTCATGCTCCGGATCATCGACACACCCCAGGAGCCCATGACCATCATGGCCGCGCGGCCGTCCGCAAACGCGCGCAGCTGCTGGTCGTATGTCGTCTGCAGGAAGTTTTCCGTCACATAGCCGCTGTCGATCAGCGTTTTCAGCATTTCGAACGTCTTTTTCCACTCCGCGCCGTCAAAATGCCGCGTCCCGTCGGCCATTTCGCGGTCAAAGTCCGGGTTTTCCCGGTAGATCGTCGTGGCCGAGAGCGCATACGGGATCAGGCTCTGGATCCATGCGTCCTTATAGCAGACGGAGAGGGGCGTAATGCCCTCGTCCTTCAGCTTCCGGCATACGTCAAGAAACTCCTGCCAGGTGGTGGGCACCGGGAGGTCATACTGCGCAAAAATATCCGCATTGTAAAATGTACAGATATAGGTCAGATCGGTCGGCGCGGCATAGATGCTGCCCGCAAGGCTGCCGGTCTCCGCGTCTGACTCCCGCACATTTTCAAGACACGGCTGTCCGCTCAAGTCGGCAAGGTAGCCCGCCCGCGCCAATGGCAGCGCCTGCGCATAGCCCGGATGCACGCCGATGAGATCGGGGCAGTCCTGCACGGCGATGCGCGCGTCAAGCGTGGAGTTATAGTTTTCCGAGTTTAAAAACTCGCTTTTGATCTTCACGTTGGGATGCGCCTTTTCATACGCGGCGATCACGTGGCCATAGGCCTCCTCCGCCTCGCCCTGATAGTGGAAAAGGTGCAGGACGATCTGTTCCTGCTCCTGCGTCTGCTCCGTGCCGTACTCGGGCGCGGCGGCGCTGCACGCCGCCAGCATCAGAAGCGCGGCGATCACACCGAAAATGGCCAGCCGTTTTTTCATCGTTCATTTCCTTTCCAAATGCGCAAACGGACAGCTGCGGGGCACCGAAAGCTCTACGGCGTCCGCGGCTGTCCGCGCAAATAACGTATATATCCGGCAGAGCTGATCCTGCGCGGCCTTCCTGCGGTATTTTACCACATCGGCCGCCGTCGTGCAACGGCCTTCGCTCAGCCCTTGACCGCACCGCCGGTGATGCCGGCCACGATTTTTTCAGACAAAAGCAGATACAGGATCAGCGTTGGGACCAGAACGATGATGACCCCGGCAAACAGGCCGGCCCAGTCGCCGGTATACTTCATGGAGGTGATCATGTTCTGCAGGCCCATGGAGAGCGTGCGGATCTTGTCGTTGCCGTTGGCAAAGATCAGCGCCATGAAATATTCGTTCCAGATGTTCATGAAATTAAAGATCGTCACGGTGATGATGCCGGGCGAGGCCATCGGGATCATGACCTTCCACATGGCCTTCATCTCGGAGCAGCCGTCGATCATGGCCGCCTCAGCCAGCGCCGTGGGGACGGTGGAGAAAAACGCCGTGAGGAAATACACCGTATACGGCAGGTTCAGCGTCGTGTACAGGATCACAAGCGTGGACAGGTGCCCGACGAGATTCGCCTTGACAAACCAGCAGTAGATCGGGATGACAAGCATGACCTGCGGGATGCTCATGCCGACGACAAAGGCGTTGAACGTCTGCTTTCTGCCGAAGAACGTTTTCTTTGACAGCACATAGGCCGCCGGCGCGGCGATCAGGATGATCAGCACGCACGGGATCCCCGTTGTGATCAGCGAGTTTACAAAATAGTGCGCGACATGGTTGCGCTCCCATACGCCGGTATAGTTTTCAACGTGGACGCCGCTTTGCAGCAGTCCGTTTGAAAAGATCTCCTTTGTGGTGCTGAACGAGGCCAGCACGATCCAGCCGAACGCAAACACAAAGAACGCGACCCAGAGGATCAGCGGAAGATAGCGCAGCAGTCCGACCGCACGCGCGCCGGTAAGCTTCTTTCTGTTTTTCATCAGTATTCCAGCGCCTCCTCCTTGAACACCCGATTCATGATCAGATAGCACGCCAGCACCAGCAGCGCCACCACGACGCCGACCGCCGCGCCCGCGCCGATATCCAGAACGCTGCCGGAGTCGGCTGCGCCGAACACCTTTTCGTACAGGAAATAGACCGGCGTAATGGTCTTTGTGTTGATGCGTGTGGAGAACATCTTCGCCCAGACAAAGAAGTTGACTGCGCCGACTGTCCAGAGCGTGATGCAGGTTCGGATCACATTCCGCAGAAGGGGAAACGTAATTTTCCAGAATTTGATCCAGGAATTCGCGCCGTCAATTTTGGCGCTTTCATAGATATCCTGCGGGATTCCCTCGATGCCGGACAGCAGGATCAGCATGAAATAGCCGACGCTTCCGTAGACATAGGAAATCAGCATCCCCCAGAACAGCCACGACGGCGAAGTCCAGTTGATCTTCGCCAGCGCCGTCCAGCCCAGCGCCGTAAACAGCTGCATGAGCAGGCCGAATTTGTTCTGGAAGATATATTGCAGCCACATGGTAGACAGTGCGACTGCCGAGATGGTATTGGGAAGATAGATCGCCGAGCGCCAGAATTTCTTACCCTTGACGCCGGACGCGAGAATGACGGCAAAGAAAAGTGCGATCCCAAGCGTCAGAATGCCGCCGACCAGCCAGATGACGCCGATATTTTTAAGCGATGCAACGAAAACGCTGTTCTGGAACAGACCGATATAGTTGTCCAGCCCCGCAAACTGCCACTCAGACGTGCTGCTGCTGATCGCGGGCAGCCGATTCAGGCTCATCAGGAGCGTCCGGATGAGCGGATACGCGAACATTACCAAAAAGCAGATAACCGCCGGGCCAATGGACGCCAGAATGAAAAACGTTTGTCTTTTTTTCAATGTGATTTCTCCCTCCGTTCATCGCCGTGCAGGCGATGCTAAGGTTTTTTCGCAGGCGTCTGGACTCGTACCTGCCACAGGCAGGAGGGCTCGCGTCCTCCTGCCTGTCGATTGCGAAACTTACTGGAGCTGGGACTGTACGCCGGAAACGAAGCCCGCGCCGTCAACAGAGCCCGCCAGCAGCTCGGCGAACATACCGTTGACAACGGCGTTCACGTCGGAGTTGCTGCTGTACATGCCGCACCAGGGAATGACGTCGGTGGACTGCGCCTGCAGCTCGCCGGCGCTCTTGAGGTTCTCAGGCAGCTCGAGGCCGTCAACAACAGGCATTGACTGCGCCTTGTCGACCATATCCTGCTGTGTCTGGACAGAGGTGAACTCCTCCAGCAGCGCCAGAGCCTCTTCCGGATGCTCGCAGCCCTTGGTGATGCCGAAGAACTGGCAGCCGGTGGAGTAGGTGGTGTAGGGATACTCGGCGTTGTCGGGAGCCGGGAAGAACATAGCACCCCACTGGAAGTCATCGCCAGTGATGTCATGCACTTCGTTGGGCAGCCAGGAGCCGTTGTAGTACATGGCGGCAGTGCCCATTGCGAATTCGCCGTTCTGCGCGGACGGGAAGACGTTGGAGCCGCAGCTGTCGGAGAAGTAGCCGTTCGCACGCATTGCAGCGAAATCGTCTGCCATCTGGGCGACGGCGGGATCGCTCCAATTTGCGCCGGTGGTGTCGCTGAGCAGCTCAGTGACCCAGTCCGGGCCCTTCATCATGGCGAGATAGGTGCCGTAGAGGCAGGGATAGTAGGCATCGTCGACCGTGATGGGATCATAACCGGCGTCCTTGATTTTCTGGCAGACATCCATGAACTCAGACCAGGTGGTGGGCATGGCGTCGATGCCGGCCTCGGCAAAGATCGCCTTGTTGTAGTAGATGGTGCCGACGAACGGCTGAGAGGGGATGTAGTACCAGGACGTGCCGTCGGAAGCGAAGCTCTTTGCAAACGCTGCCATGCCGGCGGAGATAGCCTTTTCGAAGTCGCTGCCTTCCATGTAGGAGGTCAGATCCATCAGATAGTCCTCGCCAAGCAGGTTCACGATCTGGTCAAAACCGCTGTCGACGATATCGATGGCGTTGCCGGAATCGATGCTCGCTCTCAGGATCTCACGGACATCGCGGCCCGCCCAGTTGACCTCGACGGTGCAGTCGGGATGCGCTTGCTCAAAGCGGGCGATCGCGGCCTTGTAGACCTCGGCCTGCGCCTCGTTCTCCGTCCACTGTGCCCAGTAGTGGATCACGATCTTGTCGCCGTCAGACTCGGCGGGAGTCTCGTCGGCAGTGGTTTCTTCTGCGGGCTTGTCAGCCGTGGCAGTGGTTTCTCCTGCGGGTGTGTCGGCAGCCGGCGTCTCCGCTGTCTTCGCGCAGGCAGCCATGCCGAAAACCATCAGCGCCGCAAGAAGCAATGCAAGCAGTTTTTTCATGTTGATTCCTCCATCAAATTTTTTGCTTTCCGCACGGTCGTCCGGCGGAAGCATCAGAGATTTTCTCTGTTATTCTGATTATATTGCAAAAAGCAGGGAAAAAGCAGGAGAGGAATCTTGTAAAAAAGGTGTCTTTTTTTTGGCTGGCATCTGCGGCTTTTGTGGAAAATATCAAAAAACGGCCCCGCTCAGTGAGCGGGGCCGCTTCAACTTGTATCATGCGAACACTATGGATCAACTTCCAAAATTAGGGCAATACCGCACAAATGCTAGGATGTGCATTGGCCGGGAAGCCATTTTGTAAAAAACAATAGGATTGCCCCATGCTTTGGCTCACGGAGTACACTGATTCAAGTTGCCAGGCAAGGCCTGTCAGTCAGAATCAGATTCGCTAATGCGAACATGATATTGAATTTGGCTCTCTGCTTTTCGAGCCCTCGGTATCGTGTTTTTCGGAAACGCAGCTGTTTCTTGACAACACCGAATACGTGCTCTACTTTCGCACGGACAGAGGACTTTGCGTGTTCTGCTTTCTTTGCGGCATACTGGCCGCTTTTGCTCAGTTTCTTCACTTGGGATGGCCGGCGATTGATTCTGTATTTGATTTTGCGGCCAGCCTTGTTGCGGATGATCGCATCATCATGTTTTCCCGCACCGAGATAACCGCTATCACCGTAAACGACCTCTTCTTCTCCGGTCAGCAGCTTTGATGTTTTTGTGACATCATGGACGTTGGCTGATGTCGCCTCCACGGTATGAACCAGTCCGCTGTCCTTGTCCACGCCGATATGCGCCTTATATCCAAAGTGCCAGGTGTTGCCCTTCTTGACTTGATGGGCGTCCGGATCTCGCTGCTTTTCATGATTTTTTGTAGAGGATGGCGCTGCAATGATCGTGGAGTCCACAATGGTCCCTTTTTTGAGGATAAGTCCTCTTTGCTGCAAAAGCTCCACTACCTGGCGAAAAAGCTTCTCCTGCAGTCCATTGCGTATCAGCAGATTCCGAAAACGCCCCAGTGTATCTCCGTCCGGCACCTGGTTGCTGGAGTCCACTCCGCAGAACTCCGAAAAGGCTCGGCTGTCTATGATCTCAGCCACTGTTGCTTCGTCCGCCAGATCATACAGGTTTTGCAGCAGATAGATCCTCAGCATCCGCTCCAAATCGTAGGGCTTATTGCCGCGTTCCCCCTTGTAGTAGCACGGCCTGATGAGTGTGAGCCACTCTCCCCACGGGACGATGCGTTCTATCTGCGATAGAAATTCTTTTTTCTTTGTCCGTACCTGCGCCAATTCATCACTCAGGCCAGACAGACTTACTTGCTTATCCATGCCCATATTTTACCACACTTGCCTTTATTCCGCATCTTTTCTGTGCGGTATTGCCATAAAAATTCACTGCTGAAAATATGTTTTA
>ERZ827488.2097-NODE-2097-length-20768-cov-3.506976_pt1 | contig 20768 bp, 15 predicted proteins | sample MGYA00519771_ERZ827488 | MGnify/ENA primary metagenome ERZ827488 (study PRJEB31778, sample SAMEA3449323) | human gut metagenome | biome: human gut; feature: human-associated habitat; material: faeces | place: United Kingdom | collected 2010/2012 ... | reverse complement strand
GACTACGAAAAGTATTCCGTTCTGGCCGTCAGCAGCCTTTACGGTGTGGATATTCTGCAGGACAACTGCGAGGCCTGCCGGGAGCGGCTTTATCGGATGTGGGACAAGGAGTACAAAGCCGTCTGCAAAAAGGAGGTCAGCGAGGACTGCCGCCGCTCGGTGCGGTTTATTCTGTCCCGCAACATCGTCTGCGGCAACGCCCTGAGCCTGATGTGCGTGGATGAAAATCAGCAGGATACCGGGGAGCCCATCGTGTTTTCCGAATGGGCCTTTGTGACCGGCTATCAGCTCCAGCGCAGTGACTACACCTTTGCCAGGCTGATGCAGGGAGATGACGAGACCCGTGACCTGTTCGGCAAGAAAAAGCGCAAAAAGCGGGAGGAGCAGATGACCCTGTTCGACGCGGACGAACCCGCTGAGAAGCCCAGCGACGAGGGCGAGTTCCTCAAGAAATATGTGACGCACTACAGGAGGGTATGGGAAAATGAGCAATGATTTCTACTCCGGCATCTATAATCCGGATGTGTTGTCCTGCCTTGCCAATCTGTCCAACGATGAGGTGTTCACGCCGCCGGAGGTAGCCAATTCGATGCTGGATATGCTCCCGCAGGAGCTGTTTTCGGACCCCAATACCAAGTTTTTAGACCCGGCCTGCAAAAGCGGTGTCTTTCTGCGGGAGATTGCCAAGCGGCTGCTGACCGGATTGGAGCCGATCCTTCCCGATCTGCAGCAGCGTATTGACCACATCTTTCATCACCAGCTTTACGGTATCGCCATCACCGAGTTGACCAGCCTGCTCTCCCGTCGTGGTGTGTATTGCAGCAAGTACCCCAACAGCGTGTATTCGGTGTCCCGCTTTGACGATGCGGAGGGCAACATTCGCTACAAGCGGATTCCCCACCGCTGGAAAAACGGAAAATGCGTCTTTTGCGGCGCAGCCCAGAGCCAGTACGACCGGGACGAAATGCTGGAAGCCCATGCCTATGAGCTGATCCATACCACCAAGCCGGAGGATATTTTTAAGATGAAGTTCGATGTGATCATCAGTAACCCGCCGTATCAGTTGAGTGACGGGGGCGGTAACGGAGCAAGTGCAAAACCGATTTACCAATTATTCGTACAGCAAGCGCAAAAAATGAACCCCCGCTATTTGTCTATGATAATTCCGTCCAGATGGTTTGCCGGTGGCAAAGGATTAGACGAATTTCGAGACCGAATGTTGAACGATGATAGAATACGAGTAATACACGATTATCCCGAAGCTTCTGATTGCTTTTCTGGAGTTCAAATCAAGGGCGGTGTTTGCTATTTCCTGTGGAATCGAGACGAACACGGCGACTGCTCCGTTTATTCACATAAGGGTGATGCGGTACAAGGGCCGATTATCAGGCCATTGCTTGAGGCCGGTTGTGGCACCTTCATCCGCTATAACGAAGCCGTCAGTGTTATTCACAAGGTAATGGCAAAGAATGAACCGTCGATGGAAACGCTGGTTAGCACCAGACTTCCGTTTGGCCTTCCAAATACATTCAAGGGAAACAAAGTCAAGAATTCGCCTTCTGATCTATTGGTATATGTAAGCGGAAACGACCGGGAAGTGCGTGGAAGTGCAGCATATGTTGCAAGAAATGTAATTTCCCGTGGTACCGAAATGATTGGTTGGCACAAAGTGTACATTGCAAAGGCGGGAAGCGGCAGCGATTCATTTCCGCACCCTATCCTTCCAAAACCATTTTACGGGGCTCCTGATACAGTTTGCAACGAAAGCTATTTGGTTATTGGGCCATTCAAAGACAAACAGGAATGCGAAAATGTGATGTCGTACATAGCCACAAGATTTTTCAGATTCCTTGTCTTGCAGAAAAAGAACTCACAAAACGCTGCAAAGGGTGTTTATCAATTAGTTCCCCAACAAGACTTCTCCAAACCTTGGACTGATGCCGAACTTTACGCCAAGTATGGCCTTTCCGATGAAGAAATCGCCTTTATTGAATCGATGATCCGACCGATGGACTTGACCGGAGGTGAGGACTAATGCCGCAAATGGATTTCTTTCCCCAACGCCCAGAAGTCCATCCGATGATCTATGCCTACCGGGACTTAAATCCGGATTATGACGGCCTGCTGAAGGTTGGCTACACCGAAAAGGATGTGGACAGGCGTGTGGCGCAGCAGTACCCCACCAAGCGCCCGGACGGCAAGCTCCCCTATGAGATCCTGTACCGCAGCTCCGCCATGCGGGAGGACGGCTCCTGCTTTACCGACCACGATGTGCATCGTATGCTCCGCCGCAGGAAAATCACCGGCGTGGGCGGTGAATGGTTCCGCTGCACGGTAGATGAGTTGGAAGCGGCGGTGCTGGCGGTGAAAACCGACACCCTCAATGAGGAGAACCGCACCCGTACCTTTTCTATGCGCCCGGAGCAGGAGGAGGCCGTCAACAAGACCATCGCCTATTTTCGTTCCAGCAAGCAGGATGCGCCGGACCGTGCGCCGAAATTCCTTTGGAATGCCAAAATGCGCTTCGGCAAAACCTTCGCCGCCTATGAACTGGCCAAACGAATGGGACTGAAAAAGGTGCTTGTGCTGACCTTCAAGCCCGCTGTCGAGGCGGCGTGGGAGGAAGATCTCATGACCCACAAGGACTTTGAGGGCTGGCAATTTATCTGCCGGGACGGAATGCGCTACGAGGACGCCGACCTGTCCCGCCCCATCGTCTGTTTCGGCTCTTTTCAGGACTATCTCGGCACCAACGAGAGCGGCGGCATCAAGGCAAAGAACGAATGGGTACATACCACCAACTGGGACATCGTGATCTTTGACGAATACCATTTCGGCGCGTGGCGGGACAATGCCAAAAAGCTCTTTGAAATGGACCATGAGGACGAGGATTACGACTTCGATATGGAGAAGTACAAGAAGGACGAGGCCGACAACGCCTACAACGAGACCTTCCTGCCCATCACCACATCCTACTATCTGTTTCTGTCCGGCACGCCGTTCCGCGCCATCAACAGCGGCGAATTTATCGAGGATCAAATCTACAACTGGACCTATTCCGACGAACAGCGGGCCAAGGAAAACTGGGACGGGGCTGCGGACAACCCCTATGCAGCGCTACCACGGATGGTGATGATGACCTATCGCATTCCGGACAGCATCCGACAGATCGCCATGCAGGGGCAGTTCGACGAATTTGATTTGAATGTACTTTTCTCCGCCAAATACGGCGAGAAAAGTAAGCCGGAGACCGCCCGCTTTGTCTATGAGAACGAGGTGCAGAAGTGGCTCGACCTGATTCGCGGCTCCTATCTTCCCGCCAGCGTGGACGATATGAAGCTGGGACAGGACAAGCGCCCGCCCATGCCGTTTTCCGATACCCGGCTGCTGAATGTACTGTCCCACACCTTCTGGTTTCTGCCCAATGTGGCCAGCTGCTACGCCATGTACAATCTGCTGCAGCAGAAGCAGAACAGCTTTTACCACGATTACCACATCAATGTCTGTGCCGGAACCAAGGCGGGCATTGGCGTGGATGCGCTGGAGCCGGTGCAGAAATCCATGGGTGATCCGCTGACCACTAAGACCATCACGCTGTCCTGCGGCAAGCTGACCACCGGCGTCACGGTCAAGCCGTGGACGGGCATCTTTATGCTGCGGAATCTGAAAAGCCCGGAGACCTATTTCCAGGCGGCGTTCCGGGTACAGTCCCCGTGGACGGTGCGTACCGGTTCCGGAACCGATCAGATCATGAAATATGAGTGCTATGTCTTTGACTTTGCGCTGGATCGTGCCCTCAAGCAAATCTCGGATTATTCCTGCCGCCTGAATGTGAACGAAAGCAACCCGGAAAAGAAGGTGGCAGAATTCATCAACTTCCTGCCCGTACTGGCCTACGACGGCAGCAGCATGAAGCAGATCGACGCTCAGGATATTCTGGATATCGCTATGGCCGGTACCTCGGCCACACTGCTGGCCAAGCGCTGGGAATCTGCATTGCTGGTCAATGTGGACAATGACACACTCCGGCGACTGATGGCGAACAAGGAGGCCATGGAGGCCCTGATGAAAATTGAGGGCTTCCGCAGCCTGAACTCGGATATCGAGACCATCATCAACAAATCGGAGAGCGTGAAAAAAGCCAAGAAAGAAAAGGGCAAGGAGCTCACCAAGGAGGAGAAAAAGGAACTCTCCGAGGAAGAAAAAGAATACAAATCCATGCGGAAGCAGATTCAGGAGAAGCTCATCAAATTTGCCACCCGTGTGCCGATCTTTATGTATCTGACGGATTACCGGGAGCGCTCTCTGAAGGATGTGATCACGCAGCTGGAGCCGGGACTTTTCAAAAAAGTGACCGGTCTGGATGTGAAGGATTTTAATCTGTTGGTGGAGCTGAATGTATTTAACGCCAGCCTGATGAATGATGCCATCTTTAAATTCAAGCGCTATGAGGATTCCAGCCTGTCCTACACCGGCCTGGACAAGCACGAAAACGAGGATGTCGGCGGCTGGGATACCGTCGTGAAGCGCAAGGAGTACGAGCTGCTGTTCTATAACCAGCAGTCTACGATGAATGCGCCGGAAATCGACGAAGCCGATGTTCCGGAAGCGGACGAGGAGCCGGAGCCGCCCAAAGCCCCCGTTCCAACTCGGACACCACCGGCTAAGCCGGATTTTGTCACTGCTGCCTTCGGCGTGAAATCTCCGATCGCTCCCGCAAAGCCCCAGCAGCCCGAAAAACCGAAGGTCGATGTTTCCGGCGTTGCCATTGGAAGCGCTGTGGTTCACGCTAAGTTCGGCATCGGCAAGGTGATCGAGTTGAGCAGGGGATATGTGACCGTCCGCTTTGAGCAGGGCGAGAAGCGGTTCCTTTTCCCCAATGCCTTTGAGTCCGGATTTTTGAAAGTACAATAAGCCAAAAGAGGCCCTCCGTATCATTTTCTCGATACGAAGGGCCTCTCTTATGCATAGATTACTTGGTGATAGACAATTTCGGTTGCACGGTCTCGGCAGGAGTTCATCCGCCTGACCCATTTCATTTGGTCGCTGGCTTTCAGCGTTTCCGTAATGCCCTCAGCATCTGCCATTTGTTTTACCAGCCGAAGAAAAAGCTCCTCCGCCTGCCGGTCAATATCCGCAAGATAGGCGTTCAATTCGCCACTTGTCAGCAGGTTGGCATAGCGCACACGGCGATGCTTCTTGAGATAGCGGAGATGCCGCTGCCCCCATACCCCGATTGGCCGCTCTTCCTCCGGCTCATCATCCCCGGCAATCAGATAATAGTCTCCAACCAGCTCATACTTCAGCCCCGTGCGTTCATCGGTAATGTACTTTTCCATCATCAGTGCCTCCATTCCCACAACATTGACTTCTGTGGCTTTGCTTTGGCGACTTTGATTAGTATCTCATCTACGGCATCTGTGTACCGCCCCGCCGCAATCAACTTGTTGCGGAACCGGTTCAGCCCCTCAATGATAAGCCGCCATTCCTGCCGGTTCAGTTCCACATAGTATTTCTGCTTCATACGCCGCTCCTCCTTCGATTACTGCAACCATTGTAGCAGGAGAATTAGCGGAAATCGAATGTGCGGAAGTGAGAGATAGGGTTACTCACTGCGTATCAGTTCTGATTAAATCCGATGGTCTATTTTTTAAATTTGTACGCTGAAAGCATTTTCCCTTCGCATAAAATTTTGGCTTTTTGAAATGCAGTATTCGCTGTTGGGTTTTTCACGGCAAATACAATACTATATTTTGCTCGAGTACAGGCAACATAGAATTTTGCTCGCGTTTTATCGGAAGTAATTATTTTTTGTTCTTGTAGAAATGGCAGCGCCGTACTGACTGGGACGATAACTACTCTATCATATGTTGCACCTTTTAATATTTGAACATTTTTTCATCCTTTTCAAAATTATTTTGATTATTTATTATTCTATATAATTTTTAACACTTCCACTATCAAAGTGTTCTTTGTTTTAAAATATGAGAGATATTTTATATGTGGATATGTAAATTTGTTTCAAAAAACATTGACATTATACTTCTTTGGAAGTATAATACACATAGATAACTCTAAAGAAGTATGGAGAAAACAAAAATGAGCAAACTAATTCTATATCACGGTTCACCCGAAATAATTCAAACGCCCGTTTTTGGTAAAGGAAAATCCTATAATGACTACGGACGGGGATTTTATTGTACTGAGCACCTTGAACTTGCTAAAGAGTGGGCTTGTACTGAAAATACCGATGGATACGCCAATAAATATGAAATAGATACCAAAGGACTTTCTGTTCTGAACCTTTCCTCTGATGAATATACAATCCTACATTGGTTAGCATTGCTTATGAAATATAGAAAATTCCGTGTATCTACTCCTGTTATGAAGCGAGGCGCGGATTGGTTAAAGGAACGTTTTTTGATTGACTTAACACCGTATGATGCGGTTGTTGGATACCGCGCAGATGATTCCTATTTTTCTTTTGCGAGAGCTTTTGTAAACAATGAAATTTCTTTGACTCAGCTTGCCTATGCTATGCGACTTGGCAGACTCGGTGAACAATTTGTGTTGAAGAGCCCATCCGCTTTTGCCAAAATTCATTTTATTTCATATGAAACCTGTGACAATACGGTATATTACGCAAAAAGGAAAGCTCGTGACGATGAGGCAAGAGCAGCTTTTCGTGCAGAACTTGAAAAAGATGATATCGACGGTTTGTATATGAGAGATATTATACGAGAGGAGGTACAACCGAATGATCCGCGCTTACGATGAAGGGTATCTTGATGATGCAATGAAATGCCTCGGAGAAGCTATGGACTATGCCGCAAATAGTTGTGAGATAAAAATGGATAGCTTTCTTGAATTGTTTATCGGGACGGGCTATGCAGAACAATTTGCTTTGGGAGTTCCTAAATGTGTATCGGGAGTATCGGGTACGGAGCTTGTGATGAATGTTCTCTCAAAGTCAGGCATAGATAGGGACTTTCCCGAGTCACAAATCGATTATGACTACTCTCCCGAATATTGGTGTGGTTGGATCTTAGCGTACTATCAATGGTTCACAGAACGAAGCTTTAAGGAAATTCAGAAGTATATATCTATGCAGGATATTGAAAAGCTCTATCCTACTTTGCACGAAGCATCCGAAAAGAAATTTGTGGATACTATAAATCGTATTATCCGCAAGAAAAATCCGCCGACTCGCTTGCAGGCGCAACGTAAAATCAGCGGTTATTCACAGAGGGAGCTTGCAGAAAAAGTCGGTGTCAATCTTCGCACTCTGCAACAATATGAAATTCGTGCCAAGGACATAAACAAAGCAGCAGGAGCTACGCTTCTTGCTTTGGCGAAGGTTCTCGGTTGCCGCGTGGAAGATCTGTTGGAGTACGATAATAGCGAGATTGAAGATAACGAAGATATATAAGAAACTCACTTACGGTATAGGAGGTGTAAAATATGATTTTAAAGAAAGTCAAAATATATAATTATCGACAGTTACAGAAAGTTGAACTCGATTTGCAAAATTCTTTGACAGTATTAGCAGGACCAAACAATAGTGGTAAAACAACGCTTATTTCTGTTCTGAAAGGAATGTTTCGCGACAAAAAGCTTAGCTTCACATATAGTGATATTCCTACCAATTTATCAACTTCTTGGGTAGAAAAAATAATTCCTGTCTTTCAGTCGATTATGGTTGAAAATGATAAAAATACAGGAATCAGCGAAATTATTAAAAAGATTTCTGTCGATGATAAGCTTCTTCCAGAGTACACCATAGAGTGCTTTCACGCGGAAATTCAAGTGGACTACGATCCAACAGGTGACGATATTCAATTGTTTGCGGATTACCTGATGGATTTGGATGAGTCGAAGCACTCATTTTACTTTATTTATTCGTATGAGCCAAGTATAGCTTCTTTTGAAAAATATCTCGGAGAATGTTACGATAAAATGTCGTCACGCTTTTTGGACATTAGTAATCCCGATTGCAAAGAAAAAGAAACAAAACTTTATTTTATAAAAGAAGAATTACTAAAACTGTATTGTCACGCTTCGCTTGAAAAATGTTATTTCTGTAATTCAAACTATGAGAATGCAAATTCTATAGAGATAATAGCATTTAAGAATTTATTTAATTTCCGTGATATACCTGCAATAAGAGAATTGGATGACCATGAATCCGATACTTCAAAAGGGATAAGTAAAAGGATTATAGCATTGTTAAAAGGTAATGAAAAGTGGGAAGAAGTAACCAAAAAGCTTCCCGATTTGTTGATGGCACAAATTGAAGATTCCGGAGCCAAGAAAGAAATCAAAAATTCATCGATAAAATCACTGGATGAAACAGTACAAGATATATCAAAGACGAGTGGCGGTCATATTGGAAAATTACAACTCGAAATGGATGTTAATGAGAATGTTGTTGAAGATTTTATTCAAAAAATCACTCGCGCAAAATATGATATTGATGGTTTGCTTTTGAATGAGCAATCTCAAGGATTGGGATTTAGTAATTTAATTTATCTTCATATGAGATTAGAGGAATTCTACAAATCCGTTGATGACAGCAAGGTCAATGTGTTTTTCATAGAAGAACCCGAGTCACATATGCACCCACAGATGCAAAATGTCTTCATTAGATTTCTGACAAAATATTATACGGAAAAGAAATTACAAGGTCTTATAACAACACATTCAAATGAAATTGCGCGATCTGTGGGTCTGAATAGTCTAAGAGTTATCAGACAAACAGAAAAATCAAAAAGTGAATTATTTAATCTTAGTAAGTTTAGAAAATCTATTGAAAACAAGAAGGTCAAAAATGTAGATAAAGAGTCCGAGTTTTTACTACAAAACTTTTTCGATTGGTTTTTTGAAATAGGTTATTCCGAGTTGATATTTGCGGACAAGGTGATTCTTTATGAGGGAGATACAGAGCGCTTATATATAAGAAAGCTATTGGGTATGACCGAATTTGCCTCTCTGCGTGACAACTATATTGCTTTTATTCAAGTAGGAGGAGCATATGAGGAAAGTGCTGAGTATCAGCAAGTATTAAATATTGAAATCGCAGAAATTAAGAATCTTGCTAACTACCTAAGGACACCTTATATATCTACCCAACACGGTGTAAAAGGAGAGAGCCATCAGTCGGTAGTTTTTGTTGCCGCGGATAATTATTCTACCCCCAATGTTCGTATGTATTCCTTCTTTGAACTGTGGTCAAAAAATACATTTTCGTTGCCGGAATTTGAGGACTTGTTTTATTCATATAGCAAAATAATAATGGAAGTCGAAGCAAAGTTGAGGATGAAAATAAGTGACCTTACCGCTGAAACTCACAATAAAAATGAAGCGAACAAAAAACTTCTTGCCGAATATAGTAACCAAGTTTTGAACACATATCGAGACAACAAACTCTTTGAGGCATTATTGAAAGATGATTTTATAGCTTATTTGGCTAAAAGCACGGTAGGTAATGCTAAAAACATATTTAAGATTTCAAAGATTGAAGGAATTCTAACAGCTTATAAATTGTTCTACGTTGGCTGTTCAAGGGCTCGAAAGAACCTTGTTATTGTCGTTGATGAAACCAAAATCAACAAATTTGAGAATGAATTCAAGGCGAAATTGATTTCCATAGGTTTCGAGATTCAAGGATTTCCAATGCAAGAAACCGCAACAGTTTAAAACGGTTCTACGAACAGAAAAACGCCACCTTAGACTTTCATCTAAGGTGGCGTTTTTCTGTTCGTATCAGAGCGAAACCTTTACGGCGAAGCCGCCGCTGAAGAAATAGGTGTTCGTCCAATACCTGTTTGGTGGACCTGAAGGGATTCGAACCCACGACCTTACGGATGCGAACCGTACGCTCTCCCAACTGAGCTACAGGCCCGTAACTATACCGTATGGGATACCATACGAGTTACCTGACTAACTATTAAATTGAGATGTAACCCGAATGCGTAGCATTTGAGTTACCGGACCAAAAGTGGGGGCTAAAACCATACCGCTTGCGCTCCCAACTGAGCTACAGGCCCATGAACTTTTCAGCCCGCATATCATACCACAGCTTTTCTCATTTGTGAAGTCCTTTTTTCACTTTTTTCAAAAAATTTTTGTTGCCTTTCCGAAAACCGTATCGTATAATATCTTTTGTTATCCGTCCTCCGCATACAGCTGCGGGATCGGTCTTGCGCAATGAATGCCCGCGAACCATGTCAGGCGGGGAACCGAGCAGCATTAAGCGGGACCAGTCATGTGCCGCAAGGGCGCCGGTCACGCAGCTGTATACGGAGGACCTTTTCTATCCTCACGAAAGGGGCAATGTGGTATGTATCAGGCGCTGTACCGCAAGTGGCGGCCCAAAACCTTCTCCGACGTGGTCGGGCAGGAGCACGTCACCGAAACGCTGCAGCGGCAGGTCGCGGAGGGACGGCTCTCGCACGCCTACCTTTTCACCGGCACGCGCGGCACGGGCAAAACCACCTGCGCAAAGATCCTCGCCAAGGCGGTGAACTGCGAGCACCCCGAGAACGGTAACCCCTGCAACAAATGCCAGAGCTGCCTCGGCATCGAGTCCGGCGGCTTTCTCGATGTGATGGAGCTCGACGCCGCCTCGAACAACGGCGTGGACCACGTCCGTGCGCTGCGGGACGAGGCCATCTACTCCCCCGCGCAGGTGAAAAAGCGTGTGTACATCATCGACGAGGTGCACATGCTCTCCATCGCGGCGTTTAACGCGCTGCTGAAAATTCTGGAGGAGCCGCCGGAGCACCTGATGTTCATTCTGGCGACGACCGAGCTGCACAAGGTGCCCGCGACCATTCTCTCGCGCTGCCAGCGCTTTGCGTTCCGGCGCATTCTGCCGCGCGAGATCGTGGGACGGCTGAACTACATCGCGGAGCAGGAGGGCATCGACCTCCGGCCGGACGGCGCGGAGCTGCTCGCGCACATTGCCGACGGCGCGCTGCGCGACGCGCTGAGCCTTCTGGACCAGTGTGCGGCGGCGGGCGGAACCATCGACAGCGCGGCGGTGCTCGACGCGTTGGGACTGGCGGGCAACCTCCAGACCGCGCAGCTGATGGACTGCGTTCTGCGGCGCGACACAAAGGCCGCGCTGCTGCTGCTCCACCGGCTCTACGGCAGCGGCAAGGACGTGGGCGCGGTGCTCGGCGAGCTGTCCGCGCTCGCGCGCGACCTGCTCATTTCCGAAACGGCTCCCGAGGGCGGCGCGGCGCTGCTCACGGGCGGCTACGACAGCCAGACGATGGACGGCCTTTTGCGGCAGGCCGACAGTGCGCGGCTCATCGCCATCTGCACCACGCTCCAGCGCACAGCGGCGGACATGAACGTGAGCGTCAACCGCCGCACGGATGCGGAGCTGTGTCTCCTGAAGCTCTGCGACGAAACGCTCTCCGGCGATTTGAGCGCCATCAACGCGCGGCTCGCACGGCTCGAACAGCAGATGACCGCAGGCGTGCGTTATGCTGCCGCGGAAAGCACGGCGCAGGTGGTGCCCGCGCCGGCGGAGAAGCCCGCTCCCGCAAGGGCTGCGGCGAAGCCGACAGCCGTGGAGGACGAGGCTCCTCCCCCGTGGGAGGACAGCGCGCCCGCGCCGGCGGACGGATCCTTTGACGACGCTCCCCCGCCCTACGGCGAGCCGGCAGAGCCGGAACGTCCGCAGAGCGCGACGCCGGCTCCCGCGCCGCAGGCCGCAGAGCCGAAGGCGGAAGCGTCCGCACCGACCGGCGACAGCGACATCTGGCTCGCGCTGATGGAGAGCTACAAAAACCGACTCACGCCCGACAAGCGCGCGTTCGTCGGTCAGGCGGACGGGCGGCTCGCCAACGGCGTGCTGACGGTCTACTGTCCGACGGCGGTGACGAAGGCCATGCTCGATACCGAGGCGGTCGCCGCGGTGCTGCGCGAGGTGACGGGCCAGAGTGTCGGTCAAGCGATTGCCGTGCGCTTCGTGGTCGGCGAGCCGGAGGACGGAAAAAAACGCGACAAATTCCAGGACCTGCTGCGTATGGGCAGCAAGTTCGATAACTTCAACATCAAGTAAGATCAGGAGGAATACGGATATGGCAAAGGGTTACAGCGCGCGCCGCGGCTTCTCGAACGGCGCGGGACAGGCGGCGCAGCAGATGCAGATGCAGCAGAAGCTCATGCAGATGCAGCAGGAGATGGCGAAGGCTCAGCAGGAGGTCGAGGAGGCCACCTTCACAGCGAGCGTCGGCGGCGGTGCCGTCAGCGCTGCGGCAAACGGCAAGAAGGAGATCACCGCGCTCACCATCAAGCCCGAGGCGGTCGATCCCGAGGACGTCGAGATGCTGCAGGACCTCGTGATCTCCGCGGTCAACGAGGCGCTGCGGCAGGCGGACGACGCGATGAGCAGCCGCATGAACAGCTTCACCAGCGGTCTGAACATCCCCGGTCTGGGGCTGTAAGCGCAGAATACAGCAAGGAGACGCCATCCACCGGACGGCGTCTCCTGTTTTTTATTTTTGGCTCAGGCGTTCGCCGGCCGCGCGCAGCGTCCTGCGCAGGAAGATGGCCGAGAGCGTCAGACTCACGAGCTCGGCGATGGGGAACGACCACCACACCAGCTCCAGCCGTCCGGTCAGGGAGAGCAGATACGCCACCGGCAGCAGCACGCAGATCTGGCGGCAGACCGAGACGATCAGACTGTAAAACGGCGTGCCGAGCGCCTGAAAGACGCTGCCCGAGACGATGCAGAAGCCCGCGAGCGGGAACGTCAGGCCAATGATGCGCAGCGCGGTCCTGCCGATGGTCAGCATCTCCTCCGAGGGGGAGAAGAGACCGAGCAGCGTACCGGGGATGATCTCGAAGAACGCAAGACCCACGCACATGATGGCGATGGCTGTGACAGCCGAAAGACGGATCGTCCTGTGGAAGCGCTCCGGCTTGCCCGCACCGTAGTTGTACGAAATGATAGGCACCATCGCGTTATTCAGGCCGAAGATGGGCATGAAAATGAAGCTCTGGAGCTTGAAGTACGCGCCGAACACTGCCGTCGCCGCCTCGGTAAAGGAGATGAGGATCTTGTTCATGCCGAACACCATCACCGAGCCGATGGACTGCATGATGATGGACGGCACGCCGACCGCGTAGATCTCCTTGATCGTCGCGGCGTGGGGACGGATCCCGCGGCGGCGCAGATGCACGTCGGGATTGCGCGTGAGGTTGAGATAGAAGCCGATGGACGCGCCGACGAGCTGACCGATAACGGTGGCGATCGCCGCACCGGCGACCTCCAGCCGCGGGAAGCCGAGCAGGCCGAAAATGAGGATGGGGTCGAAAACGATGTTGGTGGCCGCGCCGGCGATCTGCGTGATCATGGAGAGGTTCGTGCGTCCCGTCGATTGCAGCAGGCGCTCATTATACATCTGGAAGAACAGGCCGATCGAGCAGCCGATGCAGACGGTTACATAGTCGCGCCCGTAAGCGATGATCTGCGGGTTGTCCGTCTGAAAGCGGAAGAACGGTCCCGCAAGCGTCCAGCCGATGAGGGCAAAGAGCGCAAAATTGCACAGCGTGAGGAACAGGCCGACATTCGCCGCGCGGTCCGCGCCCGCCTGATTCTTCTCGCCCAGCGAGCGGGAGAGCAGGGCGTTCATGCCCACGCCCGTGCCGCCGGAAAAGGCGATGCACAGCGTTTGGAGCGGGAACGCAAGTGATACGGCGTTCATCGCGTCCTGACTGAGCTTTGCCACAAAGATGCTGTCCACCACGTTGTAGAGCGCTTGAAACAGCATGGATACCATCATCGGCACCGCCATGTTGAACAGCAGCCTGCCGACCGGCATGGTGCCCATTTTATTTTCCTGTAGGATCTCTTCTCTGATATTTTCGTCCATTTTCCGTATCTCCGTGCGTGAAAGGGTGCTCCGTCCGGCGGACAGAGCACCTTTTTCTTTATTTTTTCAGTTCGCCGTTCGCGGCCTTGGTGAGGTAGGCGTTGATGAAGCCGTCGAGGTCGCCGTCCATGACCGCCTGAATGTTGCCGGTCTCGTAGTCCGTGCGCGTATCCTTGACGAGCTGGTAGGGCATGAAGACATAGGAGCGGATCTGGCTTCCCCATTCGATCTTGAGCTGCACGCCCTTGAGGTCGCTGATCTTCTCCGCGTGCTGCTGGATCTTCAGCTCCATGAGCTTGGATTTGAGCATCTGCATGGCGTAGTCGCGGTTCTGGAACTGGCTGCGCTGTGTCTGACAGGCGGTGACGATGCCGGTGGGGATATGAATGAGACGCACCGCAGACGAGGTCTTATTGACGTGCTGGCCGCCCGCGCCGGAGGAGCGGTAGACCTGCATCTCAATATCCTCGGGGCGAATGTCGACCTCGATGTCGTTGGGCAGCTCGGGCATGACCTCGAGCGCGGCGAAGCTCGTCTGGCGGCGGGCGTTCGCGTCAAAGGGGGAAACGCGCACCAGACGATGGACACCGTTCTCGCTCTTAAGGTAGCCGTAGGCGTTCTCACCCTTGACCATGACCGTCGCGCTCTTGATGCCGGCCTCTTCGCCGTCGATATAGTCCATCATCTCGAACTCGAAGCCGTGCTTGTTCGCCCACTGCATATACATACGGTAGAGCATCTGCGTCCAGTCCTGCGCCTCGGTGCCGCCCGCGCCGGCGTGGAAGGTCAGAATGGCGTTGCAGTTATCGTACTCGCCGGAGAGCAGCGTCGTGAGGCGGACCTCCTCGATCCGCTTCTCCAGATCGGCGAAGCCCTCCTCCAGCTCGGGCAGCAGGCTGGCGTCGTCCATCTCGTTGCCCATGTCGATGAGGGCGAGCAGGTCGTCGCGCGTGGAGACGAGCTTTTCAAAGCGGTGGACCTTATTTTGCAGCTGCTTGGTGCGCATCTGATTGGCCTGCGAGCGCTCGATGTCGTTCCAGAAGCCGTCCTCGTGCGCCTCGGCCTCGAGCCGCGCGATCTCGTGCTTGGAGGATTCAATGTCAAGCGCCTTCTGAAGGTTTTCAAACGTGTCGCTCATGGCGAGCAGTTTCTGCTTATAGGAATCGTATTCGATAACAGCCATGGTGATCTCCTCTTCTCATACTGCATTAGCCGAAAAAGTATATCATACCGCCGCGCGAAAGGCAAGAAAAATCCGCCTCGGCGGCGGATTTTCCCAATTTTTTATCGTCAACGGTGCAAACTGCCCCATAAAAACAAAAAATCCACGCATCCCTGCGTGGTTCCGTTTTGGTCGCTCAGCGCTCGCTGACGATCTGCTCCGTCGTGCCGAAGATCATGTCATCGACGTCGAAGCCCTTGAAGTTTTCAAACATCATATTGGTTCTCACGCTCCTTTCTCTTTTCAATTTCAAGTGTAGGATACCACTTCTTCGTCAAGTGCGCAAGCGTGATTTTCAACATATTTCACAAAAATATTTTCGCCGTTTTGTGCTTTGCGCTAATTCGTTTTGCTTGTTTCCGCTCAAAGCCCTGTGGTAAAATAATGTATCCAATTTTGTTCTTTGGGAGGCGAGAGGACGCCTATGTACGAATTTTTTGCCGGCGACTACGACGTCGCCGTCATCGGCGCGGGCCATGCCGGCATTGAAGCCGCGCTCGCAAGCGCGCGGTTGGGACGGAAAACGGTCTGCTTCACCATCAACCTTGACGCCGTGGGCAATATGCCCTGCAACCCCGCCATCGGCGGCACGGGCAAGGGCCATCTTGTGCGCGAGCTGGACGCGCTCGGCGGCGAGATGGCAAAGGCCGCCGACCGCGCCTGCATCCAGTATCGCCTTTTGAACCGCGGCAAGGGCCCCGCCGTGTGGTCTCTGCGCGCGCAGGCGGACCGCCGCCGCTATCAGCAGATCATGAAGCATACGCTCGAGCGGCAGGAAAACCTGACGCTCCGGCAGGCGGAGATCGTGGAGCTGCGCGTGGAAAACGGCGCAGTCTCCGCCGTCGTCACCGCGACGGGCGCGGTGTTCGGCGCAAAGGCTGTCATCCTCTGCTCGGGAACCTACCTCGACGGGCGCACCATCGTGGGCGAATGTATTCAGTCAAGCGGCCCCGATGGGATGCACGCAAGCCTGCCGCTCGCGGAGCAGCTGCGTGCGCTCGGACTTCCCCTGCGCCGCTTCAAGACCGGCACGCCCCCGCGCGTCAACGCCCGCAGCGTCGATTTCTCCAAAATGGAGCGGCAGGACGGCGACGCCGAGCCGCTGCCGTTCTCGTTCACGACCGAGCACGTTCCCTGCAATCAGGCGGTGTGCTACCTCACCTACACGAACGAGGAGACGCACCGCATCATCCGCGAAAATCTCGACCGCAGCCCCATCTACTCCGGTGTGATCGAGGGCGTCGGGCCGCGCTACTGCCCGAGCATCGAGACGAAGATCGTCCGCTTCGCGGACAAGCCCCGCCACCAGCTCTTCATCGAGCCGATGGGGCTTGATACCGAGGAGCTGTACATTCAGGGCTTTTCCTCCTCGATGCCCGAGGACGTACAGGTGCGGATGGTCCATACCATTCCGGGGCTTGAGCACGCGGAGATCATGCGCCCCGCCTACGCCATCGAGTACGACTGCATCGACCCCACCGCGCTCAAGCCTACGCTGGAAACGAAAGCCATCGCGGGGCTGTACGGCGCGGGGCAGTTCAACGGCTCGTCCGGTTACGAGGAGGCCGCCGTACAGGGCTTTGTTGCCGGTGTGAACGCCGCGCGCAGGCTCGCGGGACAGTCTCCCTTTGTCCTCTCCCGCTCGGAGAGCTACATTGGCACGCTCATCGACGATCTTGTGACCAAGGGTACGAACGAGCCCTACCGCATCATGACGAGCCGCAGCGAGTACCGCCTGCTCCTGCGGCAGGACAACGCCGACCGGCGGCTCACAAGGCTCGGGCACGACATCGGCCTCATCTCCGACGAGCGTCTTGCCGCCGTGGAGGAAAAGTACGCCGCCGTCGCGCGGGAGATCAAACGGCTCGAGCACACCGGCCTTCCCGCGAGCGATGCGCTCAACGCGCTGCTGCGAGAGCACGGCACGGCGGAGATCACGGACGGCAGCCCGCTCATCGCGCTGCTGCGCCGCCCGCAGCTACGCTACGACGATCTGCGGGCCTTCGACGCCGGCTGCGCCGCCTGCCCGCAGGACATCGCCGAGCAGGTGGAGATCACCGTGAAGTACGAGGGCTACATCCGCCGCCAGATGGCTGAGGTCGAGGAGTTTACGCGGCTCGAGAGCCGCCTGCTGCCCGAGGAGCTTGACTATTCCAGCATCGACGGTCTGCGGCTCGAGGCGCGGGAAAAGCTCGCCGCCATCCGTCCCCGCTCGCTCGGACAGGCGGGGCGCATTTCGGGCGTGTCCCCCGCCGACCTCGCCGCCCTGATGATTTTTTTGGAAAAGGAGAAGCGCCATGAAAATTCTTGACCTGACCCACCTCATTGAAGAAGCCATGCCCGTCTATCCCGAGACCGAGCCGCCGAAGCTCACACCCTCAAACACCTTCGAGCAGCACGGCTTCCGCGAAACGCTGCTGACGATGGGCTCCCACACCGGCACGCACATGGACGCCCCTGCGCATATGCTGCGCGACGGCAAGACGCTCGATCAATTTCCGGCGGACAAGTACATCGGCACGGCCTATGTGCTCGACTGCTCCGACCTTGCGGGAAAGGAGGTCCCCAAAGCGCGGCTCCAGCTCCATGCCTCGGAGATCGAGGCCGCAGACTTCCTGCTCTTCTACACCGGCTGGGAGAAGTACTGGGGCAGCGAGCAGTACTTCTCCCCCTTCCCCGTGCTCTCGCTTGAGGCGGCGGAGTACCTTGCCGCCTTTCCGCTCAAGGGCATCGGCACCGACGCCATCTCCATCGACCCGATGGACACGGTGGACTATCCCGTGCACAAGATCCTGCTCGGCGCAGGCTTTGTGAACACAGAAAACCTTTGCAATCTCGCCTCCCTTGTGGGGAAAACCTTCCCCTACGCGACGCTCCCCCTGCGCTTCAAGAACGCTGACGGCTCGCCCGTGCGCGCCGTCGCCATGCTGGAGGATTGAACGAAAAAGCCTCTCTGCCGTGGGCAGAGCGGCTTCCTTATATTATATAATGACGGAATGCGGCAAAGCCTCCGGTTTGCACCGGAGGCTTTGCCGTGAGTGAAGAAAAGATCGTCGCCCTTGAGCGAGTTGTTTCGATCAGACGTTGCCGATGGTGGCGACCATGACAGCCTTGATGGTGTGCATACGGTTCTCGGCCTCGTCGAAGACCTTGGAGTTCGGGGAGAGGAAGACCTCGTCCGTGACCTCGCGGATGTCGTAGCCGAGCTCCATCTGGCTCTTGGCCATGGTGGTGTCGAAGTCGTGGAAGGAGGGCAGGCAGTGCAGGAAGATGCAGTCGCTGTTCTCGGTGGCCTTCATCACGTCGCCGGTGACCTTGTAGGGGGTGAGCTGCTTCACGCGCTCGGGGATCTTGTCCTCCTCGCCCATGGAAGCCCAGATATCGGTGTAGAGAGCGTCGGCGCCCTTGAGCAGAGCCTTGTCCTCGCCGTACTCGACGACGGCGCCGGTCTCCTTGGCGACCTCGCGGCAATACTCCACGACGTCAGCGGCGGGAGCGAGCTCCTTCGGGCCCCAGCCGACATAGTGCATGCCGAGCTTGGCGCAGATGTACATCAGGCAGTAGGCCACGTTGTTGCGGGTATCGCCGCAGAAAACGAGCTTGCACTTGTTGAGGGGCTTCTTGGTGTTCTCCATCAGGGTGAGGATGTCGGCGAGCGCCTGGGTGGGATGATCGACGTCGGTCAGACCGTTCCACACGGGAACACCGGCGTTGGCGGCGAGACCCTCGACGACCTTCTGGTCGTAGCCGCGGTACTCGATGCCGTCGAAGAAGCGGCCGAGGACCTTCGCGGTGTCGACCATGGTCTCCTTCTTGCCCATCTGGGAGGACTTGGAGTCGAGGAACGTGACGTGCGCGCCTTCGTCATAGGCGGCGACCTCAAACGCGCAGCGGGTGCGGGTGGAGGTCTTCTCGAAGAGCAGCACGATGTTCTTACCGGCGAGCAGGTTGCCGCGGATGCCGGCGCGCTTCTTCGCCTTCAGATCGGCGGCGAGGTTGAGCATATAGCGGATCTCATCGGGGGTGAAATCCTTCAGCGTGAGAAAAGAACGGCCTTTGAGATTAACAGGCATGGGATAGTCCTCCTTCAAGATAGTTCGCCCCCAATGGGGGAAATTGACTCATGTTCTGTACATAGCATATCAATTTTTGAAAAACGCGCTGGACATTTTCAGCTATTTTTCTTGTATTTAACGGCAAATTTGCGTGGCGCGCCCTTTGCCGCTCCGCTTCCCTGCGTTCTTTCCGGCACTTGCCAAATGGGTCGCCTCTGCGGTATACTATACACCGAAACAACGCATAAGGCAACCCCGCGCCGTCCGGCGCGGGCCGAATGAGGTGACCGATATGAAAGACCTTGCCGCGATGCAGTCCTTTGAGCGCTCCCGTCTCGACCGGAGCAAGCTGTGCTCGTTCGACAACGAGACCATCGAGGCGCCGACCGCGCCGCTGATCCATCAGGAGGCCCGCTTCCTCTACATCTGCGAGGGGCACGGCGTCATCCGCATCCAAGGGCACGACGTGGAGCTGCGGCCGAATACGCTTCTCTCCATCCTGCCGTGGCAGATCACGGCGGTGACGGAGGTCGCCGAGCCGCTGCAATATCACCTCGTGATCTACAACCTCCACACGCTCAACCGCTACATCCGCGCTTTCTCCGACGAGCGCGGCGACGCGGTGGATTGGCTCGCGCATATTGAGCGGCAGCCCGCGCTCTACTGCAACGAGGGGCAGACCCACCGGATGCAGCAATTTTTCCTCTCGCTGCGCGAGGAGGTGGGGCTGGAATCCATTCTCGGCGCGGCCCCGCCGAAGGTCCTCGGCTCGCTCGCCGTCGTCAACCGCCTCGTCGAGCTGGTGATCCTCATGGAGCGCTTCCGCGCCGAGCAGCCCGAGCCCGCCGCGGCCGACCGCGCCTCCGCCGCGCCGGACATGAGCGAGATCCTGCGCTATCTCTACTGCCACACCGGCGAAAAGCTGACGCTCAAGGGGCTCTCGCGCATCTTCTATGTCTCCGAGAGCAGCCTGAGCAGCTATATCAGCGGCATGACGGGACTCTCGTTCTTTGACCTTCTGAACGAAATGCGCATCGGCAAGACCGCGAATTATCTGCTCTATACCGACCTCACGCTCGAGGAGATCGCCGCGGCGCTCGGCTATGTGGACGCCTCGCATATCTCCAAGGTCTTTTCCGCGCGCGTGGGAATGCGCATTAACGACTACCGCAAGACCTACCGGCGCGTGGAGAGCATCTGCCGCATCGAGACCGACCAGCGCGTCTACGCGCTGGTGGAGTATATCTGCCGCAGCTACAACGAGCCGCTCTCCGCACGCGCGGTCGCCGAAAAATTCGGCTGTACCGCCGCCGAAATGAACCGCGCACTGATGCTGCAGGTGGAGAAGAATTTCGAGGAATTTCTCAACTACGTCCGCATCAACCGCGCCGCCGAGCTGCTGCTCACCACCGACCAGACCGTGACCTACATCGCCATGGAGGTCGGCTACGCCAACGTCAAGACCTTCAACCGCAATTTCCTGCGCTTCAAGGTGATGACACCCGGCGATTTCCGCAAAAAGGTCGCGCTTCAGGAAAGTCGCCTATAATCTCTGAAGTGACCCCAAAAAGTTAGTCAATATTTTGAAGTAAAAATTGTTTA
>ERZ827488.2078-NODE-2078-length-20986-cov-15.264775_pt1 | contig 20986 bp, 18 predicted proteins | sample MGYA00519771_ERZ827488 | MGnify/ENA primary metagenome ERZ827488 (study PRJEB31778, sample SAMEA3449323) | human gut metagenome | biome: human gut; feature: human-associated habitat; material: faeces | place: United Kingdom | collected 2010/2012 ... | reverse complement strand
CTATGAAAAAATTATTATCTATTTTATTATCCGTAATTATGGCAATGTCTGTTATGATTATTCCTACTTCTGTTTCTGCTAAAAAGGCTAAAACAGTTCCTAATACATATGTTGCAGACTGGTGTGATAATCCTAGTATTAAAGGAATATATGTTCCAAATAAGGGTACTGTATATACATATTCTGATTCATCTCAGACTGTATTACGCTTAACTAAAATTAATGGAAAAACTATAATTCTTGACAAATGTAAAAGAAATGATGAGGGTAACGATAGAAATATTTATGGTTACTATGTAAGAGGCAGTAAAGTTTATTATTGCTTTATGAAAGAAAGAAAAAAAGATACACTATATCAATTCAAAACAGTTGACCTAAATGGTAAAAATAAAAAAACTGTTTGTTCTGTATCATCAGTAGCAGATTATTTTGATATTATCGGTGGATATGGCTCCGGTATTGTTTTTTATGAAATAAAATACGACAAAAAGAAAAACAAAGTTCTTAAAACTATTAAAATGTTTAGATACAAAAAGGTAAATACACTTATCAAATTCTACTCACCTATTTCTTTTTCAAGTATAAATATTTTTGGCGGTAAGATTTTCTACAATAATAAAGCTTATGATTTAGCAAAAGGTAAATCAACAAGTTATGTTGCTAAAGAAATCTATGTTACAAAAAATTATATGTATTACATTAACAAGAACAATAACCTTAAGAGTTTAGACAAAAATGGTGTAAGAAGAATTGTTGCAAAGAATGTTAGATATTATTATTGCTCTGACAACAACAAAACTGTCATTTACAGTAAACTAAACCGAGATAAAAAAGAAGTTTTTTATCAAAAAACAGGTACAAACAAAGAAATCAGACTTTGTTCTGAAAATGATATTAAAAATCTTGTAGGAAAATCTGATAAGAATATGTTTGTAGTAGGCACAGCTATATTACACAAAAACAAAGTTTATTTCACAACGAGTGAAGGAAAAGCTGATAAAACATACGGAGTTCTAGTTCTTCCTGATTATAATGTTAAATATAGTCATATTGTTACTGTGGACATAAAAGGTGGAACTCCTAAGATTTATTATAAAGCACCTTATTCATACGAAATTAATACATATATTTTCAATAATACTTTCAAATATAATCTATACGATCCATTTGATACAGATATTATTGACGATTAAATGAATAGTATTATAGCAAAATGGTCTGTAGAAATACAGACCATTTACTTTTAATTAATTATACATTCTAAGAAAAAATACTTATAAAAAATTACAAAATTATGTAACCTTTTGTTAAGTTAAAAAGTGTTATATATAGAAAGGTAATTAGACTGTCAATGTATGGAAAATTTTTGACAGTATTAATTGGAAAGGTTTAAAAGGTAGTCCGATGGCTAGATAATTATTGTGGAATGTTACATTCGATTATAAAGGAGGTTTAACTATGAAAAAATTATTATCTATTTTATTATCCGTAATTATGGCAATGTCTGTTATGATTATTCCAACTTCTGTTTCTGCTAAAAAGGCTAAAACAGTTCCTAATACTTATGTTGCAACATATGATGATATATTAAATTTCAGCAAAGGTACAATAACTACTGATTTTGGGGGACCATTTGCTTATTATAAGAATAGTGGAAATAAATATATTACTCTTGATAAGTATGATACCCCATATGGATATGAAGGTATTTTTGGATATTATGTTAGAGGAGATAAGGTATATTACTGTATAAAGAAAGAAATTTTTAATGACTACCTATATCAAATCAAAACAGTTGACCTTAACGGAAAAAACAAAAAGGTTCTTTATAAAGTAAAGGAAAGCAAAATCAGTAATGTTCTATTATTAGGTGGCTATGGTTCCGGTGCTATTTTCTATGAAAAAACATACAACAAAAAAGTTAATAAATTTTGCTATACTGTTAAATTATTCAGAAACAATAAGCTTACTACACTTTTTAAAGTGTATAGCGATAATCTAACAAACATTAATGTATTTAATGGTAAAATTTATTATCAAAACAAAGCCTATAACCTTGCTAATGGTAAAAAGACAACATTTACTGCAAAAGAGATTTATGTTACAAAGAACTATATGTACTATATAAACAAGAACAACAATCTTAAGAGCCTTGACAAAAAGGATGTAAGAAGAATTGTTACAAAGAATGTTTATAAGTACTATAACTCTAATAATGGTAGTAGTGTTATTTATAGTAAGCTAAATAGCAAAAAAGAAGAAGTATTTTATAAGCGTACAGGTACTGATAAAGAATATAAACTTTGTGCTATAAGTGATATATATAAAGCAACCAACACATCCTATACAGGAAAGAAACACTATTGGATTAATGATGCTTTATTCTATAATAACAAGGTATATTTTAATATCTCCCTTGATGGTTCATACTACATTGTTAATGTAAAAACCAGAGGTAGCAAACCATCTGTATTCTTTAAGACTACAAATAAAGATTATTATATTGATATGTATATGTTTGGTAACAAATTAGTATATCATGAGTGCGACCCTAATAATTATATTATTGATGATTAGTTAATAAATTTATTAGAGAAGTATTGTAATAATCTAAATCAATAATTAACTGCATTCTACTTAACAGTAGGATGCAGTTTTTTTCGTCATTAAATAAATGTGAAATAAAGTAAACCACCTTGAAAATAATGCTGAAAAAACATATAATGGATAAGGTGGTGATTGAAAATGTACTACACAATATTAGATGGAAAAGTTATAAGAACCGAGCATAAGGAAGAAAGTTTGATTACAGTTTCAAAACTTAAAGAAGGTGTGAATCCATTTGTTGCACATAGCGAACAGTTATCTGATGACTATATGGCATCAAGAACATACAGTAGGTTTGAAAGCTATGATGGCTTTGACCTTATATGCATTAACCACATTCACATTGAAAATTTACAAGATGAAATCAATCCCGTATATATAATTATTACTAACGGTCACCTTGACTTTTATTCAACTGACTACAACTATGTTATTTCTGTTATGGATGAAATGAAGTCCTTTCCTAACGGCTTTAACATTAACACGGTACTGTTTCACTTTATGATGAGAATTATTCGTGGTGACTTAATTCACCTTGAGGATATTGGTGCAGAACTTAGACAGTTTGAGTCTGAAATTTTCGACAATAATATTGATGAGCATATGGCAAAGAAAATGCTTATTATCAAAAAGCACCTTATGAAAATTGAAATGTACTATGAATTACTTCTTAACCTAGTAGCAGACCTTTCCGAAAACAGAAATGGTTTTTATAGCAAATCAACTTTAAAAAAGTTTTCACTGATTGACAGTAAACTTGACAGACTATATTCTAAGACAAATAACCTACTTAGTTACGCATCAGAAGTTTGGAGTACATATCAATCTCAGGTTGACCTTGAACTTAACAAAACTATGAAAATTCTAACAATCATCACTGTTATTGTTTCACCTTTGACTTTAATTGCCGGTTGGTACGGTATGAACTTGCAAATGCCTGAATTTCACTACCAATACAGTTATCCTATTGTAATTGCACTATGCATTGTTATTGTGGTGGGCAGTATAATTTTCTTTAAAAAGAAAAAGTGGTTCTGATTTAACATATAATTTAATAAGCTATATATGAAAAAGCCTCTAACTACAAAAGTTAGAGGCCTTTTCTATAAGAGGTAGGAACAAAAGAAATATAAAATTATCTTTTTTAACATTTATTCATTTTAATTCTTTGGAGGAATATAATTAGATTAGGGATAAATATAGTTCCTTAATTTCTTCAACAGAAGTTTCTCTTGGATTACCGGGACGACAAGCATCATCATAAGCACTTTGTGCTAAGAAGTCAACATCCTCAGGCTTTACAATATCCTTTAGATTTTCAGGGATACCAACATCTTGAGAAAGCTGTTTTACTGCATCAACTGCTGCCTTTCTTGCTTCTTCAAGTGACATATTGTCAACACCTGTAACACCCATTGCTTTTGCAATATTTCTATACTTTTCACCTGTAGCAGGTGCGTTATATTCCATAACTGTTGGTAGAATAATAGCATTAGCTACACCATGAGGTGTATCATAAACTGCACCTAGTGGGTGAGCCATTGAGTGTACAATACCAAGACCAACATTTGAGAAACCCATACCGGCAATGTACTGACCAAGAGCCATACCTTCTCTGCCCTCAGGTGTATTTTCTACTGCACCACGAAGGTTCTTGGAGATAATTTCAATTGCCTTTAGGTGGAACATATCACTAAGTTCCCAAGCACCGGCAGTAATATAACCTTCAATTGCATGAGTTAGAGCATCCATACCGGTAGCAGCAGTTAGTCCCTTAGGCATTGAACTCATCATATCAGGGTCAACAACTGCAACAACAGGAATGTCGTGTACATCAACACAAACCATCTTTCTGTTCTTCTCAGTATCTGTAATAACATAGTTAATAGTTACTTCGGCAGCAGTACCGGCAGTTGTAGGAACTGCAATAATAGGAACACACTTGTTCTTTGTTGGGGCTACACCCTCTAGAGAAACAACATCGGCAAATTCAGGGTTCTTGATAATAATACCGATAGCCTTTGCAGTATCCATTGATGAACCACCACCAATAGCGATAATACAATCAGCACCTGAAGCCTTGAATGTTTCAACACCTGTCTTTACATTTTCAACAGTTGGGTTAGCCTTAATCTTGGAATAAATTTCATAGTCGATTGAATTTGCATCCAAAACATCAGTAACTTTCTTAGTTACATTAAACTTAATAAGGTCAGGGTCAGAACAAACAAAGCACTTCTTAAAGCCTCTGCCCTTTACTTCTGTAGCAATCTCTTGAATTGCACCCTTACCGTGATAACTTGTTTCATTTAAGACAAATCTATTTGCCATATTAAACACTCCTTATAAAAAATATATCATATTAAAATATTTATTGTCTATATTGTACACCTTTATTTTGCATTTGTCACTAGTTTTTTACAAAATTTTTCATTTCAAGCCTGAAAATTATGTGAAAAGCACTTATAAGCACCTTGTAACTAGTAATGTAAAATGATAAAATAATAATAGAAACTAAGGAGGTATTTATAATGGAAACATTACAAGCTATAAAATCAAGAAGAAGTATCAGAAAGTTTAAGTCAGATATGATTCCAAAGGATATTTTGGATAAAATTATTGAAGCCGGAACATATGCACCTACCGGCAGAGGTGCTCAGTCCCCTATTATTATTGCAGTTACTAACAAGGAAGTTAGAGATAAGCTATCCAAAATGAATAGCATTATTATGGGTAAGGATGAAAACTTTGACCCATTCTACAATGCACCTGTATGCTTAATTGTACTTGCTAACAAGGAAAAACCTACTTATATCTATGATGGTACTTTGGTTATGGAGAACCTTATGTTAGCTGCACATGACTTAGGTATTGGTTCTTGTTGGATTCACAGAGCAAAGGAAGAATTTGAAAGTGAAGAAGGCAAAGAACTGTTAAAGTCACTTGGCATTAGTGGTGACTATGAGGGTATCGGTCATTGTGTATTAGGTTATGCAGATTGTGAAGAACCTACACCGGCTAAAAGAAAAGATGACTATGTTTATTATATAGACTAATTTTCATTCAAGGAGAAAAGTATGCAAGTTTTGATGATTAATGGCAGTCCCAGAGTTAACGGCAACACATCTATTGCACTTAACGAAATGGAAACTGTTTTTAAGAAAAACCATATTGAAGTTAACACAGTACAAATCGGCAATATGGATATTAGAGGTTGTACTGCTTGTGGTTATTGTTACGAAAAAGGCAAATGTATCTTTGATGATGAAGTAAACAAAATTGCACCTATGTTTGAAAAGGCAGACGGTCTTGTTATTGCAAGTCCTGTTTATTATGCATCAGCTAATGCAACACTAATTGCATTTTTAGACAGACTATTCTATAGTACTCACTTTGATAAAAGTATGAAAGTCGGTGCTAGTGTTGTATGTGCTAGACGAGGTGGTTGTTCAGCTACATTTGACGAACTGAACAAGTACTTTACAATTTCAAATATGCCTGTTGCACCAAGTCAATACTGGAACAGTATTCATGGCAGAGAAAAAGGTCAAGCAGACCTTGACCATGAGGGAAAACAGACTATGAGGGTTCTTGCTCAGAATATGACATTTCTTATGAAAAGCATTGAACTTGGCAAAAAGGAATTTGGACTTCCAAAGTATGAAGAAAGAATTTATACACACTTTATCTAATAGTTTAAAATTTATAAAGTAAAAGGGTGGACAATTTGTCCACCCTATTTCTTTGCAATATTTTTACTTACCGATTGCATCCTTATATTCACTCTTTGTTAGTTCTTCACTACCATATAGAGTGAATGGATAATCAGTATCACCGTTATTTCTTACAACACCGGCATGATTGTATCTTAGTTTCTTTGCAGTATTGTCATAATAAGTATAGTAAACATTTAGTGCATTACCGTCATCTGTGATAATCTTTTCAATCTTATAACTATGGTTATAAGCATCACCTGATGCCGGATTATCAGTATAGAACTTATTATCCTTTAGCTTGTAAGCACCATCATATTTACTACTGCTTACATCTTTACCAAATACACTCTTTACTGCTGTAACAACATCATCTTTCTTAATATAGAAACCGTTGCTGTCTTTCTTAAAGTCACCCACAAGGCTCTTTGCGTTTTCATCATTTGCTGAGTTAGTAGCTGAATTGATACACATATCAATTAAGTCACTTGCTGATGCTGATACAAAGTTAGGTGTATGGTGGCTATCAGTTGGAAGTAGTAAGCTAATCATCTTTACTGTTTCAGCATTAGTTAGCTTTGCCTTATCGGGGTCAACTGTTGTTGGTACTGTTGAAGATGGTGCAGTTGTAGATGTATTAACTGTAGTACTCTGTGTAGTTGTTTCATGCTTAATAATTGGGTCATCACTATAATTGTAATCATAGAACAAGTAACCTGCTACTGTTAAAGCAATAACAACAATAAATACTACAACACCAATACCGATTTTGAAACCAAGGCTTTTGCCTTTCCTTTCAAAGTCATCATCATCAATATCCATAGCATGAGATGGTACATCATAATTGCTTTCAACATCAAGATTATCACTATCAGTACCAGCACCAAGTTCATAGGTATCAAGTGGTACATCAAGAGTAAGTGTTGATTCCTTAATTTCTTCTGTAGGAATAACCTTAGTTGCCTCTACATTTTCAGATTTATCTTCTCCAGTAGAATTATCTTCCTTATCGGATAATTCTTCTACCTTTACATCTTCAATGTTTTCTTTAGTATCTGTATCTTCTTTATTTTCTTCTTCGGTAGGTTCATCATCAACATCTACAGGTGCTAAAGAACTAATGTCCTTTACATTAATAGGTGCTACTGCTTTATCGGAATTTTCCTTTGGTTCTTCTTTCTTAGAGTTAACAACCGGTACATTATCTTCTTCAGTAGCAGTACTATTTTCTAATATAGAATTAAGAAGTGACTTATCATCAAATTCACCCTTAATGTTGTTGAAACTTTCAAATAATAGAAGTAAGTAAGAAATAGGTGCAAGACCATAAGTATTTGTACCCTTTTTCTGTAATGCTTCTACTTGCTTTTCAACAGCCATTTTACCTGTGTTAAGTCTATCCTTAACTGTGTTTTCTGAACAGCCTGTACCATGAGAAATTTCCTTAATACTTAGCTTGTTGTAGTAGAAAATAACAATTGTCATTCTCTGTTCAACAGATAAAGCACCTAGGATTTTGTCGATATATTCCTTAGCCTTTTTCTCACCTACAAGTTTGTTAGGCAATTCCTTTAGCATTTCAGGGATAAACTCAACTTCTTCATCTTCACCGTCTGATACAGGGAAAGAATCTACAACAGTATCCTTTAGCTGATTGATTGTACGATAAATTGCAATCTTGTCAATCCAAGAAGAAAATCTATCGGGATGGCTAAGCCCTGATAGGTTGCTAAAACCCAGAACATAGCTGTCTTTCATTACTTCATTAATGCTATCCTTAGGACAACCTGCAAACTTAACTGTCTTGTACATATCCTTATATGTTAGTTTATAAAGGAATGATAAAGACTCCTTGTTGCCATCAATGGCACTATTAACTATATTGGTAGTAACCTTGTTGTTAGTGCCACACACTTTACAAAACATTTCACTACCGTTTATTTTCTTACCACATTTAACGCAGTTCATAAAATATCCTCCTGCTTAAAAACTTTTCTCTATTCTCTATAATATCTAAACTATTTAATAACTATATCATTAACCTTTGGCATCATACCAAGTCTTGCCTACTGCTGAGTCAGCAACAAGTGGCACAGAAAGTGACACTGCCTTTTCCATTTCTTCTTGAAGAATCATTGCAACTCTCATTGACTCATGACTTGGACACTCAACAATCAGTTCATCGTGTACTTGCAGTACAAGTCTTGCCTCAAGGTTTTCTTCCGTTAAACGCTTATCAACCTTAATCATTGCAATTTTGATAATATCTGCTGCTGTACCTTGGATTGGAGCATTTCTTGCTACTCTTTCGCCAAAAGCTCTTGTCATTCCGTTACTTGCAGAAAGTTCAGGCAAATATCTTCTTCTGCCAAATACAGTTTCAACATAACCTGTATCTTTTGCCTTTTCTACAACATCGTGCATATACTTATCAATACCGCTGTAATGCTTTAGGTAGGACTCAATATAATTCTTAGCCTCTTTATTGGTTACACCAATATCCTTAGCCAAAGAATAAGCACCGATACCGTAAACAATACCGAAGTTAACTGCCTTTGCCCTACTTCTCATTTCACCGGTAACAAAGTCAAGTGGCATATTGAAAACCTGACTTGCAGTAATTGCGTGAATATCTTGATTATTCTTAAAAGCATCAATCATATTCTTGTCACCGGAAATATCGGCTAATACTCTAAGTTCAATTTGGCTATAGTCGGCATCAACAAGTACCCAACCTTCTCTTGCAGTAAAGAACTTTCTCATTTCTCTACCAAGTTCGGTTCTTACAGGAATGTTCTGTAGGTTAGGTTCTGTTGAGCTAATTCTACCGGTTCTGGTTTCTGTCTGATTAAATGATGAGTGAATTCTGCCGTCATCACCGATAACCTTTAACAGTCCCTCACAATAAGTAGAATTTAGTTTACTTAATGTTCTGTACTGTAGCACCATACTGACTACAGGATGCTGATTCTTTAGACTTTCCAATACATCAGCACTTGTAGAGTAACCTGACTTAGTCTTTTTCTTACAAGGCAAAGCTAAATCTTCAAATAATGCTACACCAAGTTGCTTAGGAGAATTAATATTAAATTCTCTCCCTACAGAATTATATATCTCTGACTTAAGATTTTCAATATTTTCTTTCAACATTTTGCCAAAATCTTCAATTCCTTGTTTGTCAACTGCAAAACCTAGGTTCTCCATTCCGGCTAGTACATTTGAAAGTGGAATTTCAATTTCATTAAGCAACTTCTTTTGGTTACATTCTTCTATTTTCTTTTCAAGAATATTACACAAATCAATCATTGGTGCAATATTACATAGGAATTCATCTTCACCATCATAAGTTTCAACTTCATATTCACCGTTTAACTTATCAATGTCATATGAACTTGAATTAGGATTTAACAAATATGATGCTAAAGTTATATCAAAAACAAGGTTCTTGATTTCAAAACCCTTTTTATTAGCATAAGCAAATAATTCTTTTGAAGAATAAACATACTTTTTGTTTTCACTTTTTAGTACAGTATCAACATCAGTAGTTTTGATGATTTCATTTTCTTCTATTATATATAGATAGTCAATATCACCTTTACTTTTGCTATTACTATAAATATACAATTCTTTGCCTAATAAATCAATGGTATTTTTTTCATTTAAAGAATATTTTTTCTTTTCTTTAGGAGTTTCCTCTGCTGACTCAACTTCTTTTAACTTAAACTTATCTATTAAGGAAAAAAGTTCTAGTTTTGCCATCATTCTTGATGCCTCATCCGGCTGAGTACAATTTACAAGATAATGATTAATATCAGTATCAATAGGAATATCAAGCTTGATTTCACCTAACATTCGTGACATATAGGCACTATCTTTGTTTTCACGAAGTTTCTTCCTCATACCATCTTTAATATCAATAGTATCTAGGTTTTCATATATATAGTCAAGGTTATTAAATCTTTGGATTAAGTCACCTGCACCCTTAGGTCCAATACCGGGAACACCGGGAATACAGTCTGATGAATCACCTTGAATAGCTTTAATATCAATAAGCTGTCTTGGTGTTACACCATAGTCATCCATAATCTTCTTTTCATCATAAAGTATAGCATTAGCCTTGCCACCTTTAGTGGATGCAAGTCTTACTGTTACCTTATCATTAATAAGTTGAAGTGAATCTCTATCCCCTGTAGCAAGTACACATTCATCACCATTAACCTTACAAGTATGAGAAAGTGTACCCAGAATATCATCAGCCTCATAACCTTCCTTAGTTATAATAGTATAGCCAAGTAAAGTTAATAAGTCCTTTAAAGGTTGCAACTGCTGATGTAGTTCTTCAGGCATACCTTTTCTGTTAGATTTGTACCCATCATATGCTTTGTGTCTAAAGGTTGGTGCTTTTAAGTCAAAAGCAATAGCCACAGCATCAGGGGTAACATCTTCCTGTATTTTAAGTAGCATTGTTAAAAAGCCATATATTGCATTAGTAAACTGACCATCTTTTGTAGTCAATAATCTTATTCCATAGAAAGCTCTGTTTAGAATTGAATTTCCGTCAACAACTAAAAGTTTCATATATACTTCCTTTCAAAAGTTCTAACTTACATTATAATATAGAAACACAAATGTTTCAAGAATGATTAAAGTTTTTGTGAAACTATATATTGTGGTATATGTTATATATTGCCACAAAGGTAAGATGTTTATTTCCTAATAAGAATATTATACTTTAACTATTGAACATTTTACAACACTTATACTATATATTGTGTGTTTACAATTTTGTAACACAATCTATTGTAAATCCCATAAATTCTAGGATTTATAAAATTACATAAAATTTATTCGTTAAATTGGTAATAATAACGGTTGACTTAACACAATATATGGCATATACTAATAAAGCACGAAAAAAACAAACATTTTATTTATTTTTAATTTACATAAGGTAATTTGATGATTTTGTTTTACAATATATGATATTTTACATGGGAGGAACGAAATGATTACTGAAATCACCAAGAGAGATGGTAGAAAAGAACCATTTGAAATTGAAAAAATAACTAATGCGATTTTTAAGGCAGCACAGGCAATTGGTGGCTCAAACTATGAAGAAGCTGAGGATTTAGCCAACAAGGTATGCGACTATATTGAAAATGTTGAGAAAATTCCTGCACCAACAGTTGAACATGTACAGGATACTGTTGAAAAGATGATGATTGAAAACGGTCATGCAAGAACAGCTAAGGAGTTCATTCTTTACAGAGCAGAAAGAACAAGACATAGAGAAATGAACACAAAGCTAATGAAGATTTATGAGGACCTAACTTTTAAATCAGCTAAAGATAATGATGTTAAGAGAGAAAATGCTAACATTGACGGTGATACTGCAATGGGCACTATGCTTAAGTATGGTAGTGAAGGTGCTAAGCAGTTCTACAAAATGTACATTCTTAACCCTAAACATGCTAAGGCTCACGAAGATGGTGACATTCATATTCATGACCTTGACTTCTTAACACTAACAACTACTTGTTGTCAGATTGACCTTGTAAAGCTATTTAAGGGTGGTTTCTCTACAGGTCACGGTTACCTAAGAGAACCTAACGATATTGCTTCTTACTCAGCACTTGCTTGTATTGCTATTCAAAGCAACCAAAACGACCAGCACGGTGGTCAGTCAGTACCTAACTTTGATTACGGTATGGCTCCGGGTGTTAAGAAAACTTATGTTAAGCTATATCGTCAGAACCTAGCAAGAGCTATTGAACTTTTGGCAGAAGTTGATGACATTGACGAAACAGTTGCTACTGCAAGTGAAATTATTGAAAAGGCAAAAGAAATCAGTGGTGACCAACCTTCTCTACAGGCAGGTGAAGAATATGCTAAGGCTGAACTTCCAATTCTTGTAGAAATGTATGGTGAACAAATGGGTGGTAAAATTCAGAGATTTGCTAAGAAGCATGCTGAAAAGGAAATTGACCGTTCAACATATCAGGCAATGGAAGCACTTATCCACAACCTAAACACAATGCATTCAAGAGCAGGTGCTCAGATTCCATTCTCATCACTAAACTATGGTACTGACACAACTCCTGAAGGCAGACTTGTTATTAAGAACATTCTTCTTGCTGAAGATGCAGGTCTTGGTAACAACGAAACTCCTATCTTCCCTATCCACATTTTCAAGGTTAAGGAAGGTGTTAACTATAATCCGGGTGACCCTAACTATGATTTATTCAAGTTAGCTATGAAGGTTTCTGCTAAGCGTCTATTCCCTAACTTTAGCTTTATTGATGCTCCATTTAACCTACCTTACTATAAGCCTGGCCATCCTGAAACAGAAATTGCATATATGGGTTGCCGTACAAGAGTTATGAGCAATGTTTACGACCCAACAAGAGAAATTACATACGGCAGAGGTAACCTATCATTTACTTCTATCAACCTACCTAGACTTGCAATTCTTGCTAACAAGAACATTGACTTCTTCTTTGAACAACTAGACAGAATGGTTGACCTTGTAACTGACCAGCTACTTGAAAGATTTGAAATTCAGTGTCAGAAAAAGGTTCTTAACTACCCATTCCTAATGGGACAAGGTATCTGGCTAGACTCAGACAAGCTAAACCCTAATGATGAAGTTAGAGAAGTTCTAAAGCATGGTACACTGACTTGTGGTTTCATTGGTCTTGCTGAATGTCTAAAGGCTCTTACAGGTAAGCACCACGGTGAAAGTGAAGAAAGCCAAAGACTTGGTCTTGAAATTGTTGGTTACATTCGTAAGAAGATGAACGAAGCTACTGAAAAGTATCACCTAAATTTCTCAGTTATTGCTACTCCTGCAGAAGGTCTATCAGGTAGATTTGTTCGTATTGATAAAGAAAAGTTCGGTATTATCCCGGGTGTTACAGACAGAGATTACTACACTAACTCTTTCCATGTACCTGTTTACTACAATATTTCAGCATTTGATAAGATTAGAATTGAAGCTCCTTATCACAACCTAACTAACGGTGGTCACATCAGTTACATTGAACTTGACGGTGACCCAACAGAAAACCTAGATGCTTTTGAATCAGTTATCAGATATATGAAAGAACAAGGCATTGGCTACGGTTCAATTAACCACCCTGTTGACAGAGACCCTGTATGTGGTCACACAGGTATTATCGGTGATGTTTGTCCTAAGTGCGGCAGAAAAGAAGGAGAATCAGGTAAGGGCTTTGAAAGAATCAGAAGAATTACCGGTTATCTTGTAGGTACTGTTGACCGTTTCAATGATGCTAAGAAAGCTGAAGTTGAAGACAGAGTAAAGCACACACTAACAACTGATTGTGGTTGTCTTGACTGTGAGGAGGCTATTTAATGGCTGACAATATAGTCAGACTTGCCGGTGTAATTAAGGAATCTATCGTTGATGGTCCCGGAATTAGAATGACAGTTTTCACACAAGGTTGCCCTCACCACTGTGAGGGTTGCCATAATCCTGAAACTTGGGACTTTGAGGGTGGTTTTGATTGTGAAATCGAGAAGTTAATCAATACTGCTAAGAAAGACCCACTACTTCAAGGACTCACCTTTTCCGGTGGTGAACCATTTGCACAAGCTAAGCCACTTGCAAAACTAGCTAAAATGTGTCACGAAAACGGATATAATGTTTTCTGTTACACAGGTTATACATTCGAAAAGCTGGTTTCTTCCTTTGACACTCATCCTGAATGGAAAGAACTTTTGGAGGAAGTTGACTATCTTGTTGATGGTCCGTTTATTCTTGCTGAAAGAAGTTTAATGCTACACTTTAGAGGTAGCAAAAATCAGCGACTGCTTGATGTTAAAAAAAGTTTAGCTGAGAACAAAGCTATTGATGCAGAAAATGTATAATTTTTAATAAGTGGTTTTAAAATCACTCCCCATGTAAAACAAATTTAATTAAAATAACCGACCTAAGTTAGAATCAGTCTAGTTAGGTCGGTATTTTTATGCCATAAATTATATAAAAAAGAAAGACAGTATAAACTGCCTTTCTATAATAATTATTTAATTAGAAGCTACCACTTGAACCACCATGAGAAGTACCTGATGAACTAGTATGTGTACTAGAGCCACCACTGCCACTATCATTATCCTTTGGTTTAGCAGTTTTACTTATATTACGGTACAAGTAAAGGTCACTGCGTTCTGTAACATTAAATGAACCACTCTTTACATAACTATTTGCTAATGGTTGCATACGAACAGACTTTAGCTTTGACTTCATAATAAGTACAACAATGAAACCAACTAAAGCACCCATACCTACACCACCGAATATAATATAGTATATTGGAATTATAGTCTTAGGCTGATTGTTTACATCATATGGTTCATCAGTTATAGCCTTATTAATATAGTCATCACACATTGTGACAAATGTATCAAATGCATCATAGTATTCACCGTCACTTAAATATGGCTTAACATCATCCATAATTCTTTCTTGACCATAGTCTGTGAAATATGGAATACCGGCACCTGTTGTACTGATAGCCCATTTTCTATTTTCCATATCTAGCAAGAAAAGAATACCATCGTGATTATCTCCCTCACCATAACCTTTATAGTCAAAGAAATCATCAGCATATTCTGTAGGTGTTTTGTCACCAATAGACTTTTCGGTAACAATAACAACATCAAATGTATATTTTTCTGATACAGTATCAATGTGTTCCTTTAATTGACTATATTCATCTTCTGATAGTAGCTTTGCATTATCTACAAGCCTACCATATGTACTGGCACCTTCACTTTCTGCAAATACAGGAAGTACAGACAATGATACCAGAAAAATTGCAAAAATAATTGAAACAACTCTTTTTTTCATTTTAGTACCTCCTTACAGTAAATTATATAACAAGCCAATTATAATAATAACTGCTGCTATAGAACCTGCAATAATGGCAAAATATCTCCAAAAAGCACCCCAATCAATAGGTAGGTCACCAACCATTTTACCGGTTTGACCATTCATTGCAAATAGGAAATTTTGACCATTCCAAGAGGTATTAAGTATCCAAACAGGATATAGTGCATATTTTGAAGTACCGTTTTGGAACTGCACACTTGAACTCTGTGTCATTAAAGAAGAATACTCACTTGCAGTTTCTCTAAACAACTGTTCGGTAGTATTTTTAATTCTCTGATTAGCTCTATTAATACTGTTTTCCTTTGTAACATCATACTTATCAGCAAGGTAACCTGCTAAATAAGCAGTTTGGAAATCTACTGCTTCATCAAAGTTAAAAGGTTCGATACTTTCCATAAGGTCATCAGGCATTTGGCTTGAACCGTCAACCGGTACATTAGTAAAGCCAACATTACCACCTCTGCCAACTAGGTAATATTTGGTTTCTGTGTAATTATAGTCACTATCGCTCCAATGTCTTACCTTTGTACCTTTGTACTGAATATGAGCCTCAGTATCAGCATCAAATAACCAAAATGGCACATACATACCACGAATTTGGTCAATATGATTTTTGTCTTTGAAGATTTTTGGAACTAGTTTCTTTTTAACATGATTAGAAAGTGCTTTGATAGCATCTTCCTTAGTTAGTCTAAACGGGATAACATAATCAGGCTTTAGGTCACCTGAGAATCTACCCTTTAACACAACAGGGTTGCCACAATAGGGACAACTTGTTGCACCGGTATTTTCATCGGCAACAATTTCACCACCACAAGAATTACATACATAAACTGACATACCTTCTGTTTCTTCATCAGTAAATGTTTGTTCATTGGAATTATCCCAATTCATATTGTCCTGTGTATTTTTCTTAAGGTCCTCATCATATGACTTTAAAGTTTCCATATCAAACTCTGTGTCACAATAAGGACATTTCATTTTCTGCAATTTACTGTCAAAGTTAATTGCACCACCACAACAGGGACATTTATACTCAAGCATATCTGCCATATATTCTATTCTCCTACATTACCTAATTAAATTATTTTACAATATCGTTGTCATCAAAAATATCCCCACATTCAGGGCAGAACTTGGGATGTGATGCTGGGTCTTCAGGTGTCCAACCACACTTATCACAACGGAAAGTTTTCTTTTCTTCAGGTTTCTTGGAACCACATTCAGTACAGAACTTACCAAAGTTCTTTGCACCGCAAGAGCAAATCCATGAAACGTCATTCTCAGGCTTCTTATTACCACAATTTGTACAGAATTTGCTTGTATTTGTAGTACCACAAGAACATACCCAACTGTCTTCACCGGCACTTTGTTGTGGTGTCTGAGTTGGTTGTGGTTGCTGAGGCTGTTGCATTTGTGCTTGTTGTTGAGCATACTGCTGAGCCTGTTGTTGCTGACCCATTTGGAATAGACCGTTTACATTACCGGCGTTACCTGCCTGTTGAGCCATACCCATTCCCAAAAAGCCTGTAAATGCACCGGCTTCATTTTCTGCTGCTGCTTTCATAGCATCTGCTTGAGCACCAACTAATGTTGCTGCTGCCATTGAAGGGTCACGCATAACTGCAGTACGCTGAGCCTGTTTAATCATTTCGGCATCTTCAGGTGGAAGTGTAATAGGATTCATAGCAATTGAAATTACCTGAATACCTCTTAACTGTGCCCACTTTGCAGTTAGGGCAGTATTCATAGCCTCAGAAAGTTCTTCAGCATGAGCCGGTAGTGCTGATGGACGAACCTGCATATCGGAAATTTTTGCAAATGCCGGTTGTAAAGCTGAGACAAACTCAGTTTTTAGCTGAGAGTCAATCTCACCACGAGTATAATCCCCCTGAACATTACCACAAACATTTGTGTAGAATAGAATTGGGTTTACAATCTTGTATGAGTAAACACCACTACATCTAACTGATACATCAACATCAAGACCAATATTTTTATCAACTACTCTAAATGGAATTGGGTTCGGTGTACCAAACTTATTTTCAAGGATTTCCTTAGTGTTGATATAGTAAATTCTTTGGTCAGAAGGCTTATCACCACCAAAAGTAAAACGCTTACCAATATCTCTAAAAGTATCTAAGATACCTGCACCTAAGCCACCTGTAAAGACACTAGGAGCTGTCATACTATCAAAGATATATTCTCCCGGTTCTGCACAAATATCTACTACCTTACCCTGTTCAACAATTAGCATACACTGACCGTCAGCAACAGCTAACACTGAACCGTTAGTAATAACATTGTCTGTACCCTTTGTATTTGATGAACGCTTACCTGTACGGTGAACACCTTTTGTTACCAGTACATCTTTTGGCATTGACTCGCAGTAGAAAAACTCTTTCCACTGGTCAGCCATAACACCACTTGCTGAACCGGCAATAGCTTTTATAAGACCCATAATTAATCTCCTTTTAATTTTAAAATAATATATTACATAAATGTTTACAACTTACATAAGTATTATACAGTATATTCTACAAAAAATAAATACCTTTAGACAAAATAATATATATTTTTTTAGAATTTATCAATTCTCTAATTCACAATACCAATATATTAATCATATTATATAAATGAGTTTTAAAGAACTTAATTTAGAAAAAGGAGAATTACATTGGTAGAAGAAATTTTTAAGAGTTATGGTATATCACCAATACCATCTAATTATACAGAAGCTATGGCTTATGTGCCATATCAAAGCAACAATCCAAAATTTTATTCAGTAGCACATGGTTTTGAGGCAGGGACAATGTTCCCTACTCTACACAAACCATTTTTCGGTTCTAAATGTACAGGTGGCAAAAATGATGACTGAAAGAGATATTTTGCTTAAGAAACTAAGTTCCGTAGCATTTGCAATGTTTGAAATCAGACTTTTTCTAGACACTCACCCTGACTCAACAGATGCTATGGCTAAATTTGATGACTTAAATGATAAATATGTAAAACTGAAAGAAAAATTTGAAGATGAATACGGTCCACTAATGAGCAAAGATGCTGATAGTCCCGTTCAATGGATAAAAGGACCTTGGCCTTGGGAGGTGCAGTAAATGTTTGTATATGAAAAAAGACTTCAGTACCCTATCAGAATAAAACAAACTAACCCAAAACTTGCCAAAATTATAGTTACACAATATGGGGGTGCATACTCCAAATGTTATGATTAACAAAAAAATAACTCCATAGCAAACATAATAAATCTGCTATGGAGTACTTATAACTAATGTACAAAAATTAAATAAATTTTCCCTCGTTTTCATGATGACTAATACAATCAGAATAATCTATATCAGCTTTAAGACTTAAATATTTATTTTCAACTATAGAAAAAAAGTTCTCATTATTGAGTATAATCTTTTTTACATCATCTAAATTAAAATCTATAATATATATATCATCCTTTAAAGCTATTTTTTTAATCAAACCTACACCATTATCCCACTTACTTCCTGTTATTCCAAAAACAGAAAATAATACACCAAATTTCATCCCACTTGTTTTTAATAAAGAATAAAATTTACCTATATATGTAACATTAATTTTTTTAGAATAATTTTTACATTCACATAAAAATTCATCACCTAAAAAATTATAAACATTATTTAAATTAACCATTTTAGATTTAGCAGACCAAGTTATTAACAAATCAATCTCATTTGTTGAGGTTCTTATATTTCGAGCAATATCAAATATAGAAAATTCGGTTGCTAAGATCAAACAAGCAATATTTTCAAGTAAATCACCTTTTTCTTTTGTCGTTCGAGTTTGCTTGTTAATCAATGCTACCTTATGTCTTAGTTCATGTATACTACTTAGTGGAAGATTAATCAATTGATCTAATTTTTTTGTAATAATATAGGAAATATAATCATGAACAGAAATGCCATCAGATAATAACATTTCATCAACTTTTTCGTATTTGTCATTTTTCATACTAATTCACCATATATATTACAATAGCTTGTTTAATAGGATTATCTATTTCACAATCACAATGTGGACAATTAATATATTCTGGAATTTCCAATATGGTAGAATAGTAATTACCTGTAAGCCTATTACAATTGGGACAATAAATTTCCAAATAAGGTCTAATTAAATCTAAATCTGAACATATTTCTAAGAAATTATATATATCCTTAATATTTATATGAAATTTTCTTTGTAAAGCACCAGGATAAATCCATTTTCTAGAAGAATATTGTGAATCAAGGTATTTTGCTAATTCAAAATATTCTTTATTGTAGTTCTTCTCCTTTAATAAAGGCTCCACTGTTAAATAAATATTTAATGGTTTCATTCATACGCTCCATTCTAGCAGATTTGCATTGTCCCGCTATATGCTGCAATTGAGTATATTCGTTATTGTATCTAAAAACCACTTTTACAATAAAACTTTGGCTTTCGATAGGTCTATTCCATTTAACATAAATGTACGGATAAATAGATGTCTCCTCTTTATCTTTAATATACTCTAATAAAATATTTTTTATTACTTCCGATTTATTAATTTCATCATTCTCTTCAATTAATTCCTTTAACTCATCAATAAATGGAAGCACATAATCATTATTAACACCAGAAGCTGTAAGTTCAGCAGATCCACCAGATGACAAACACATCATTTGCTTATAAATCTTAACATTTGATGTATCATTTTTTATAACATCTATAGTTCTTTTTGTTTCTACTGAATAAATTTTTATACCAAGATTTTCTTTTAACCATGATATACACATTTTATAAATATCAGAAAAAAATCTTGTCGTATCAACATTCGGTTCAGATTTTAATCCATCGAATCTAATATCTATCATTTTGTTTTCCACATCCAAAACAATGTTAATTACATATCTATAATCAACAACTTCTGCTTTTTGCGCATCATAATAATTTCTTTGCATACAAAACTTTAAGAAATACAAAGAATTTTCTTTATATAAATATGGCTGAATTTCTAATAGATTAGAGGCAAGAGCTCTAGGTAATTCAGTTTTATCAGATAAAGAAAATTCAGTTATATTAGTTAATTGAGAATTAATCTCGCCCTCAAAATACAAAGGAATAGAATATTTATACATCTTCACAAATTCCCAAAACTCAAAGAAATATACATTATTATTTTCAATTAAAATTCTGTATATAATTTCATCAAAGTCTTTAGAACTAATATACAAAGCATTACCATCTTCACCTATTTTTATGTTTGGATCAAAAGAAATAATTTTTTCGTTCTCAAGTTCATTAATAATTTGTTTTTTGCAGATCTTGTATAGTTATTAACTGTATTTAAAAATATTTTTTTATAGTCATCTAAATTCATTTCAAGAGCCATAAACAACATCCTCACATAGATATTTCTTTATCATATAATATAACAAAATATTAAAATTATCAATAAATATATATATTTATGAATTTTAATTCTACATAATACATAATTATTTTATATTTTTTTGTACATAAATACAAAAATAATAGGTAATATTCAATTGACTTTTATAACAAACTTTTTTCATTTGCATAAAAAATCACCCCAACCATCAATTATTATGATAGTTGGGGTATAGTTTTGCATAAAATCCTAAATTACATTATCTAACTAGATAATACTTAAGGTTACGATAAAGGTACTTATAGCCCTTATACTTGCCTGATGTAATAACTGCAATTACAGTAAACTCTCTATTCTTAT
>ERZ827488.2038-NODE-2038-length-21308-cov-16.502188_pt1 | contig 21308 bp, 27 predicted proteins | sample MGYA00519771_ERZ827488 | MGnify/ENA primary metagenome ERZ827488 (study PRJEB31778, sample SAMEA3449323) | human gut metagenome | biome: human gut; feature: human-associated habitat; material: faeces | place: United Kingdom | collected 2010/2012 ... | reverse complement strand
GGAGTGAAGATTGGAAACAGCTGGAAGAAAATATTGTGGTATAGCGGAAAGATGGCATTCATCTTTTCGGTAAGCATTGAGATGCTGCAATTGTTCTTGCGGCTCGGTACGTTCCAGCTATCGGACATCTTCTACAACACAGTCGGCGGAGTAATCGGTGGCGTGTGTTACTTGGAAGTCATTAAGGTAAGAAAGCATCTGTAAAATTGAGCGATGCCGTGATATACTTAAGTTATGAGAATATATAGTTCTTTTGCTGCTAGAAGAATCGAAAAGATTGTGTATATCGAATTTGAAAATTGCAGCATGAGTACGAGAAGATATATTTTATAAAAAGGTACACGGTTAGAGGGGGGAAAGAAAAATGCCACGTCATTCCACTTTTAAATTAAAAGATGCTCCGTTGCATCAAAAAGGAAAAATTCTTCGAATGTCAAAGGCATATACAAACCAGGATTTTGCGAAACCGACAGTCCTTACAGATGACGTGTTTCCGTATGTGACATTTTTTTACGCATCGCACGGAAAAGCCTTGAAATTCATTAACCAAGATAATGCAACAAAATATGGAAATCCGAATCAGTTTGGCTATGAGTTTTATTGGAAACAGGCAGAGATATTTTATAAAGCAGCCAAGGAACTTCCTTTTGAGGCATCACCTGTGGCGGCATATTATTGTATGTTAAATGCGGCAAAATCATATTTGGCATATAAGTCAACCACGGCAGATGATTTTGTAGATGAATTTTCACTGCATGGAATATCAGAGGATGCAAATGATACAGGCTTGGATTTAGACAGCATTATGGTTAAACATAAACAAAAGGGTGTTTTTCCTTTATTCGCAAGGACACTGGATTCTGACTTTAATTTGATTTGGCCTAATGGGCAAAAGTCATATTCATTAAAAAGTCTGCTGTATAATCTGGCGTTTGTGCACCGTGCATACTCGATGACCTATACAACACGTTCTAAAAAAGTTGATGAACTTTTTTTGCCACTTTATGCAGGTGATATGCCTAAATATTATCAAGGAAATGATGGAAAGGCGTACTTAAGAGTTGAATTGGAAAAAGAGTATTTTGCAGTAAACGCACAGACAATACCAAGTCAGATTTTGACGACTGTTAATCAGAATTTTAAATTATATGGAAATCTAGGTTTCTGTCTGATTAGCAAAGATGGTGCGAGATATAACAGTTCAAGCATATCAAGTGAATTACGAAACAACAATCAAAAATATAGAAGGTATTTTTCTTATATTCGCGGCTCTAAAAGGCTATGGTATTTGAAACGTACTGAACTTCAAAATGCACAGGGACCGGAGGTTATTAATTTAAGTGATTTGACTATAAATATGGCGGCAATGCATAGAGTTAGTGAGATTGCGAGATATAAACCTGAGCAATTAAATCGACTGATGAAATCGAAAGAAAATTGGCTGTTACACGAGTTTATCGCACAGGCATTAGACCAGTTTATTGATGAGTTGGCCGCGGAAATAACAAAGCAGGACATCATGAATGCAGGGCAAAAAGAATAAAGAATATCCATATTGCACTCACCCCAACACCATGCTATACTTAAATAACTATAACAGGAAAGAGGTTATCACCTATGCCCAGAACTAAAGGTAGCAAGAATAAGCCCAAAACTGTGACTGCTGATTTTGCAACGCAGATTGCGGAAAAACAGTCCGCAAAGGAAGCACTCTCTGCCGAGATTGCATCCATCACCGCCAACATTGACACTTTGAAGGCTGATTTGAAAGCAAAAAAGGCTGCTTTGAGGAAAGCCGAAAAAGAAGTGGACACTCTGGAAGCAAGGAAAGCAAAGGCAGATGCTAAGGCCGCTGAAGAAGCGAAGAAGACCGAAGCAGAGGCTGTGCTGAAGAAGCTGCTGGCCAGCGGCATGAGTGCGGATGAAATCCTCGAAAAACTGAAATAAGATCGGCCGTGTGGACAAACTGAACTCCAGAAGTTCACACGGCTTTTTTTGAAGGTCGCTATATAGTTTATAACGGAAATAAAAGAAATGGAGTGTGACATAAAATGAATTTATCAAAAATACATCATATTGCAATCATCGTATCTGACTACGAAGCCGCAAAGAACTTCTATGTGAACAAGCTGGGATTCTCTGTCATCAGAGAAAACTATCGCCCTGAACGTAAGGACTGGAAGCTGGATCTTCGTGTCAATGAGCACACGGAACTGGAGCTTTTCGCAGAGGAAAATCCGCCGAAGCGTGTGAACCGCCCGGAAGCATGTGGGCTGCGGCATCTTGCTTTCTGTGTAGAGAGTGTGGAGCAGACGGTGAGAGAACTGGCAGAAGTTGGGATTGAATGTGAGCCGATCCGTGTGGATAGTTATACCGGCAAAAAGATGACTTTCTTACATGATCCGGATGGATTGCCGCTGGAGCTGCACGAATAATTATGGGAGAGAAAAGAACGCATAAACCCCGGAAGCCCGGCAGTGGCCGGAAGAAGCTGAAGCCGGAGTACGATGCTGGGAAAAATCTGAAAGAGCAGATGGAAAGTGCTGTTACACTTTATGAGGAGAAACGTTCCCTCCAATCCATTGCTGATGCCCTGAACCTGAATCCCATCAAGATCCGGAAGCTGCTCATCACAGCCGGAATCTATGAATCAGACATAGCGAAGATGGTGCAGCGTACCTTTTATAATTATAAAAAGACACAGGGTTACAAGGATGCAGTTCTCTCCACCGCATCAGCCCTTAAATTGTCCAGAGCCTCCGTCACCTCATACCTGCCATACGAAAAGGGGGTGTACTTTCCAAAGGAGGCACCTGTGGAAAAAATCAGTGTGGGAGCAGAGCGGCAGCGGAGATACCGAGCAGTAAGAAAACTGCGAACCGAGCCGACAGAGGAGCATCTGTGGGAAGTGGTCCTGCTTTATTCTGGAGTACGATTCAAAACCTACTCCGGCTTACCCTTTACCTATGAAATACGAAAAGGTCGGAATGGGCAATACACAAAAGAACTTTGGATCGACCGCCGGGAGAATAGTAAAAGCCTGGCATGGAGTTCAGTATTGCTGGCACTGAACAATATAAAAGAGGTGGGAGCGGTGGTGGACAGGCCAAAAACTCTGGGCGACATCCGAGGCGTGACTTATATTTATGGAATGTTCTACCGATTCGGACTCATTGATATGCCGGATAAAGTGAATGGGAAGATGAAAAGAGCTGGTCGGCAGATGTGACATTCTAAGGATGGATGACGTTTTTTATTGCTGACTGTTCCATATCGAACAAATATCCTCCTTCTTCCACCGTACCCTTCAAAAACACGTCCGGTGAAATTTCAATCCAAAAATCGCCGAGAAAAAGTTGCAAGGGCCACAAACAACCTACTACACAGCGGTCTGGTATCAGCTCACCCCCATAAAATCCACTCCAAGATCGCCCCTCAAAGCCGCAAGATCACGGACTGAGGAGAGTACCTGGGCAGGGCAGACGCCCCAGCGGAGGCCCCTGGGCCCCGGGCTCTCCGGAGGATGATGAATGAGAACATGCGCTATTGTTCGCATAAATATACCACCTGAAAAAGAAATAAGAAAAACTTGAAAATAACGCTGAAACGTGGTATAATAGTGGTACGAACAAGCCGGGTTTGGTACGACAACTGTGCGCTGTGGTACTGTAACTGTTGTTTCAAAATTAGGAACGACTACAAAAAAGTGTGCGAAAAACTAGCGTAGCTACGACGACATCTACCAGGTCCAGGTCGTGTCTTGGTACGACAACGAGAACTCTTACACTTCTCAGATGGTTCGTACCATTAAGTACTTCGCTGAGAACTGCTAATGACGTTCTTCCGTTAAAAATCGCCTGATTTGTCTACCGAAGTTTGTCTTGATCAACTACGAACAAGCCTGACTTGGTACGACAACCATATCTAGGAATTTTTCGCCCTTCTTTTTGTGGTCCGCCGCAAAAGGAAGGGTGTTTTTTTATGTGTTTGAAAGAGCTTCGGGACGAATTTTTGTATGACTGTGAATGCCGCCACCTGGCAAAGGGGTCTCTGCGGAATTATCGGGCATCTACCCGGTTCTTGCTGGAATTTCTGGAACGGAAGCAGATCACAGAATTGGAGGATGTGCGCCCACGGCACCTTCGGGACCTGATGAAGGAAAAGCAGGATGCAGGCAATACGCCCCGGTACATCAACGACCTGCTGAAGGTCTGGCGTACCTGGTTCAATTATCTGGTGGAGGAGGGCTATTTGGAGGAGCGAGATAACCCAGCCAAAAAGGTAAAGCCTCTGCGGCAGCCCCGGACCATCATTGATACCTTTACCGCAGCAGAAATGAAGCGGATGATCCAGTTCTACGACGGCAAGGACTTTCTGGAGGTGCGGAATAAGACCATCATCATGCTGCTGTTTGACACAGGGATGCGCTGTAATGAGATGATCCTGATGGAGCCCGAGGACATCAAACCGGATTACATTCTGGTGAAGCATGGCAAGGGCGGCAAGGAGCGTGTGGTGCCTAAATCTCCGGCACTGTCCAAGCAGCTCATCAAATACTGTGCGCTCCGGGATGGCTACCGGAAAGAATGCCCTACCTGCCACAGAAACCTTTTCCTCAGCAAAACAGGCAAGCCCCTCACGGATGAGGCAGTTGCTCGGATGTTGAAGCACGCTGCAGAGGAAGTGGGAGTATCCTCCTCGGTACGGGTCAGCCCCCACACCTGCCGCCATACCTTCGCTCAGATGCAGCTGAAGAATGGCCTGGACCTGTACAGTGTCTCTCGCCTGATGGGGCACGTCAATATCATGATCACCCAGCGGTATCTGTTGGGCATCAAGGATAAGGACATCGTGGACCGGGGCATCCAGACCAGCCCCTTGATGAACCTGTAAAAACTGAATCGTACACTTCAAGAGTGGCCCCGCCGGGTGATGGGGCTGCTCTTTTTTTGTGATGATGTGCAAAATGCACAAAAATCATGCCGAAAATTCTAACGGTATTCTCTTAATAAAAACAGAATATTATGGTATAATTAATTTCCCCTAAAGGAGTATACAGCCCAAAGGCTGCAGAGTCCGGCGGGGGCTCATAGACGGGTGATTCGGTTGAGAATCGCACGATCGGCGCAAGGGTTAGCTGCCTGATGCCGGCCGCAGCGGTTAAAGCCTGTTTATGATGTAATCCACCGTGAGAGGGCATGGCTCGTGAAGGCAACTCCTTTGCGGATCTGCTGTTCGAAGGGTGGCTGATATTCCGTTTATAGTCAAGCACTTGGTTCTAGTACGTGAATAGATGAAGTGATTCACGTAATTTTCTTGACCGGCTCTGAGTGTAATAACGGACGTCCTGGATGACCAAGACGCACGGACTGACAGAATTAATTTTAAACTGCATGCCTGAAGAATGCTTTCGGGTGTACGGTTTGGTTGTTCTGCCAGTTTGTGCGTCTTTTTTGTTGCCGTTTTTAGGAGGTGCACGATGTAGCGTATAAAAGCATTCCAAAATCATAAACGAATACAAAGGAGATAACTATGAACTCTTTAAGTTTCTTTCCACTAATCTCTGCCACGACCACTGCTTCATCTGCGCCGGTCTACCATGGAGGCATGATCCCGTGTCTGAGAGATGTGGAGCCGGTAAACACCCAGTGGCTTGTTAAAGGATACTTCCCGATGGGTGCCGTGTCGGTCGTAGCAGGCCCCGGCGGTGTGGGCAAGGGCGTATTCATGGCGGATGTGGCGGCTGCCGTGACGACCGGACGCCCCACAATGCTCTTCCCTGACGCTGCAGTTACACAGGGGAACGTTTTGGTGCTTACGAGCGAGGATGACCCCGGTATGTCTCTGGCTCCGCGCTTGATTGCTGCAGGGGCGGATACGCGCAGGGTGTTTTACGTCACTCCCAGCTGGTACTGGCAGCAGAAGAAGAAAAAGCTTGTTATTGGAGCAAGCCTGTTTGAACTTATTGATGAACTGCGTCCGGCACTGGTTATCATCGACCCGCTCAGGAGCTTTCTGGAGGGGAATGCAGCGGCAAATGGTGATGTAATGCGCGGGGCACTTGATATGCTGCAGGAAAAAGCATCGGCAGACCAGTTCAGCGTGGTTATTGTATCTCACATGGTAAAGAAGGCAGGCGATGATGCACGGATGTTGCTGGCCGGTTCTGGTGAGCTGTGGAATGCCGCTCGTAGTGTGACCATTCTGGGGCGGCTGCCGAAGGACGAAAGCGTTACCTATGTAACGCAGGAAAAGCTGAACGTTGGCACTAAGGCACGCAGTATCCTCTTCCGTACCCAGACGGTAAGCGTGAAGAACAAGGCGGGCGCAGAGGTGGAAACCGCCCGGGCAGTGCTGGCAGCGACCACGGAGAAGCATTATAAGGAGTTAATGGCCGACAAGCCGATGCCGCTGGAACCGTCACAGCAGGATGCCAAGGAGTCCATCATGGCCCTTCTGAAAGAGCAGGGACCGATGGCTGGTATGGATCTGAAAAAGCTGGTAATGGACGAAACAGGATGCAGCAAACGCACCGTTGAGCGGGCACATACATGCCTTGTAAAAGAAAAAAAGATCCAGACCAAGCGAGTGCGGCAGGCTGACGGAAAGTTCAAGTTCATCACGTCCTTGTGCGCTGTACGGGCGGTGAGACGAGTGTGTGGCGAAGTTGCGTAAAAATAACGAATATGCGATAAAAATCAACTTCGCCAGTGTGGCGATGTTGGCGATGTTGAGCGGGGCGGGAAAATGCGGAAAAGAAACGTAGTATCGTGAACAAAAAAATCGGTGTAACTTCGCCAATGAAAGCACAGAAGGAGGTGGTGCGCTATGGATGGCATGATTGCCTGAATGGACTGTCGGGGAGGGGCAGAAGGGAAAAACCAAGCCCTCTTGGAGCTGGAAACGATACCTGATATGACATTTTATACAGACTGTTTTACAGCTGACAGAAAAATGACGCATGAATGCTAAAAAATCAACAAAAAAGGCAATATGACCTTTCAAAAAAAAGGTGAGATTGGATTTCATTAAAAAAATAAAAGAAAAAATACGAATAACCATTGATTTTTAATATATGCGGTGATATACTATAAGTACAAATAAAACAAGGAGGTTTGATAATATGTAGAAGTAAAAACAAAAGAGTGTAATTGAGTAACACCCAGTTGGCTGTAAAAAATACAATTCGATTATATAGGAGGATACAGACTATGACTAAAATCAAAAAGAACACCACAGGAAAACCGACGACTGCGACACCGCTCTCGCCCATGATGACCGTTGCCGAGGTAGCAGAGCTGCTGGGTTTTGGGCAGAATTTTGTCTATCGGCTGGTGAGCAAACCGGGCTTCCCGGCCGTAAAGGTCGGCAATAGCTATCGGATCTTCCGCGAAGGGCTGATGGAATGGCTTGAGGCGCAGAAAGTCAATAACACCCCGGGAGGTGCTGCATAATATGCGAGACCCAGAAGTTGATCCATGCCCCGCCGGGGGAGAGCTGGAGAATACGATTATAGATGTAAAAAAGGAGGATGCTATGCAGATATTTTATGATGATGCACTAAAACATTTGGAACCATTCGCAACCTTGTCGGCAGGACTGGAGGGCAAGTATCTCTGCTACGGTGGAGGTGTGAAACCGCTTCAGCCGGGAAAAACGTTTGCTGATGGCTTTATAATGCGGCTGACAGACAGACCAGATAACCCGGAAAACACGATAATCAGCGTTGAGCCGTGCCTGAACAAGGACGGTGCACCACAGCTGGCGATGACCATTTACCAAGCTACCGGCAGTGAACAGCGCACCCAAACAAATGAACAGGCTGTGGAATGGGCAGGATGTCCAGAAGCAGTGTCATGCTAAAAAAGGAGATTAAAATGAGCTTTTTAAAGGATGTATTTCAGACCGCTGACGAGATCAAGCAGAGTCAGGAGAAGTTAAAGGATGCCGTAGATGCAAGCAGTCGTCAGGCGGCGGCACTTATTCGACCGTATCTGAGCGAAGTGCAGAATGAGATCCTATCTGAAATTCTAGAAGGGCTGGTCGCATCCGTTGCCGAGCACTCGTTCCAAATCGGCTACAGCAGCGCCATGCAGACGTTTGCAGAAGCGGCGGCAGCACTCGAGGCAGGGTCCCATGCACAACAGTAAAACAAAAACCGCCTTACCTGGTCGCAACAGGTAAAGCGGCTATAGGGGCGGGAATGATTTGTGATGCTCACTCTCGTTCCTATAATATCATAGAACAGGGCGTTTGAACAGAGCTTTTTTTCTGGGCAAGCGCATACAAACCGGCGCATGGTCTGGCAGGATGGCTGGGCTGTGCGCCTTATTATTATGGAGGAAATGCATCAATATATGAAAACAAAAATGCCCTTTGACGGCTTCTTCTTGAAGAATTTGGATGAACAGAACGGAACCTGCAAATATGAGGAATATCTACGCAACTGCAAGGAGAACCCATTGACCGAGGAAGAGCGGCGGGAATGGACGGAAAGCACCCATGCAGCGATTGCTGAGCTGGAACGGTTGAACGCAGAGCCGAAGCCCACCAGACAGGCAGCAGAGCCGGAAGCAGAGGCAGATGGGACATCCAGCCCCAGACGCCAGAGCCCGCCGAGCCGCAGGGAGGGTGCTGTACCGGACGGGAGGCAGAGGAAGCACCAGAGGTGGAGGTGACTGCAGCGGAGAAGACGTTTGTTCCACAGGGGGAGGGCGCTTTGCTGCTCCCGGCGGAACCGACAGTGATCCCAGAGGTGGTTAGCGAGCCGAAGCGGACACGCATCACGGAGCTGGTGAAGGAGGACTATAAAAATTGGCGTGACGGTACCAGAATCGTCTTTGATGCAGGCGTGAACTCAGGTAAGACCTACTTTATCCTGGATGTTCTGCTGCCATGGGCATATCAAAAGCACCGGAAAATTATATATCTTTGCAATCGTGTCCCCCTGCGAAATGAGATCCAACAGGAAGTGGAGCGGCTTGGAAGGACGGAAGAGAAGGTTGGGTGTTGGAATCATGACCTTCGGCAGTTCGTTTACAAAACCAGAGTAACGAATAAATATAAAGATACGATCCGGGTAGAGACCTATCAGTGGATGGAGTCGTTCTGCAAGGGCAACCCGAAGGGAGTAATGAACTACTTCAAAAGATTTAACTATATAGTAGCGGACGAATACCATTATCTGTTAACGGATGCAGCTATCAATAAATATATCGATCTCTCCTATGTGACACTGAACGAACTGACAAAGTATCGCCCGGTGATCTTTATGAGTGCAACCGCACATCCGTTCTTTCACCGTTGGCGGGATGAGACAAATGAGGCCCTGCCGGAGAACTACTACCATATCCCGTCGGACTACAGCTATGTAGAGCGTGCGGTCTTTTACTGGACAGATGCTGAGGAAATCAAAATAATCCGACAGGAAGCAAGGAGGGGAAAGGTTCTGGTATTCGTCGATCGGATGAGCAGGATAAGAAAACTGGTGAAAGAATTAGAAGACGAGTTTACAGGTGAGATCGCCACGGCCTGCTCGCCCTATCGCCCAGAAGCAAGAGAGTTTGATGGGCTGGAAGAGGTGCTGCAGGATGGGAAACTGCGCAAGAGGATCACAATTGTGACGACCGTGTTTTACAATGGTGTCAACATCAAAGATCCGGAATTGATCTGTATCATCAGCAGGCTGTGGGACCCGATCGTAAATGCGCAGATCTTGGGACGAAAGCGCCCGGTAAGCAAACAGGACATCTGCGCAGTGTACTTTAAAGGCTATAGCCCCGACCGAATCAAGCAGGAACGTGAGCATATCAGAAAAAGACAGCTAGAGCCAGCAAAGAAATGGAAAGATGGAAAGTCTGATCCGGAGGTGTGGCAAGAGTACCTGCATAAGCCGGGTATTGTGAAGATGCTGGATAAATACAGCCAGACGGTTAACCGCGATGAATATGGTAATGGCTGGGAGTGGAGACGCCGCGCAGAACATCAATACCTCGTTCAGATGGATGCGCTCAAACTGATGATGGAAAAAGGCTATCAATGGGGGATGTTGTATGCTGTTACGGAAAGCGATACGCTTCTGAGTAAAATTGAACCGCTACGGTTCAAAGAGCTGGAGGACTATATTGAAGAGAACCTTGGAAAACCTATTCTGGGCGAGATCATGCGAAAGGAGCTTGTTGAACGCGGCTGTATTACCAACCCCAATGATCGGCATAAAGATAAATCTGAGCCTTCTTTGAAAATTGTCAATCGATATTTGACATACTATGGTGTAGAAGCAAGATCGGATGAGAAAAGAATCAATGCAAAACAAAAGGCAACATTCTGGACACTGTATCGATTGTAACTATGATTCTGTCGATTTTTTTTCACATTGTATAATATAAAAAGTGAAAATTTTCGACAAGTATAAATAATGTTTTGAGCTAAAAGAGTATTACGAATAATGAAGCAGAGCGTGAGCGATGCTTTATTGCTCGTGATGCTCTTTTACTCGAAACAAAACGGAAAGAATCGTTGAAAACGATGAGAGACGTTTGCCTGCATGCAGGTCAAGAACCATCAGCAAAAAATAAAGTGGATTGTTTAACCGTGGCTTGGTATCTGATCAACAGGAATTTGTCGATGATTAGTAAATAAGTGTTTGCGTCTGCGTGTGATCTGATGAAATAATGGTGCAGTATGGATTGCGTGGACTCTGGTAAGCGTCTGCCCGGTGCGATTCTGTCTGGGTTTGATACCATTAAAAAAGTATACCTCGAGCAGAATGTGACGTGCTGCCATAGAATACAAGGCCGCCTACACCGTGGACACCGCTTGATGGCTGAATTTTAAGCTGTCAAAAGGGAGCCGCATTACATGACAACTCTGACCCAGCACCAAACAGCACAAACCTAGAAGAGCCCTGCTACTCGTCACTGAGCGGCAGGGTGCTTTCTTTTGCAGAACATGGGGACCGACATATCCCATCTCTACGACAGCTTTATGAACAGCTTTCTTTTGACTAATGGACTGCCCTGCATGATACTCGCAGAAGCCCCCAGACCCAACAGACCTAAAAAGGATGAATCAGTTCTACACATGATGTCGTTCTCCTGCATTTTGTTGCGTGCATTCGATGTTTTTGAACCGCCGGGATGGCCTTTTTTGCTGCATAGGGTGGGACATTGGTGGTGCGCTATCTGCTTTTGATGCAGCTTTTCTCCTGGGAATTCCTACTGGGCAGAGGGCCTGGTCTGACGTTGGAATGTACCTGGTCCTTCGCCTTACGATAGTGTGGAACGCTACCGCTGGCTTTCTTTACTTTGTGAAACAGGACCTCCGGCCTGCCATGGAACCTGGGGTCTGACAATAGGATAACGGATTATGTGTCCAGTTGCTGGTGCTTATAAGAGGGGTTATGGAAAATCTTGTGGGGCTCTGGGGTGGTGGTGCCTTGATTGCCTGCTTCCCTGTCCATGGAATAGGGTGCCCCCTGTGATCGCTACCCGGCTCCCGGCGGAGGAGAGGGTAATAACTCCTATATGGGGTAGAGAAAAGGCGTTTTTCCCTCTACGGACCCCGGGGGTGGTTAAAAATCTGAAATAAGCGTCCAATATAGTAGGAAGGGGGAGTTGTAAAATCTCCCCAGCATAGGTCAAAAATAGACAGGTGCCCTTTACAGAGGAGAGGGTAGAACCAGAAAATTAAGGCGTAGAGCCGGCTTTTTTGCAGGTGGAAAGACGATATTGGAGAATCTTGGATACAATATGGAAAAAACCTGATTTTACGGACCCTTTTTTGGAGGCGTCTGAACCACAAACCTGCCGTTTGTCAAGAGTAAATGCACAAAAAAGCAAAAATATTTTTTATGAGGCCAGAATGAGGGCTATTTCTTCCCGGAAAAGCTGCTCGGAGCACAGATAACCGAACATTTTGCGGGGGTAGTTGTTTAGCCAGTCCTCGATCCGCTTGGTCTCCTCGTAGGAGATCGTGCTCAGGTCGGTGCCCTTCGGCAGGTGCCGACGTATGAGGCCGTTCTGGTTCTCATTGGATCCGCGCTCGCTCGGCCGGTACGGGTGGCAGTAGTAGACCTCGGTGCGGGTGCCCTTGCCGCTGGCGCTTCGTTCGATCCCGGCGGCGTCAGCAAACTCGCAGCCATTGTCGCAGGTGATGGATCTGAATACCTTCGGGAACAGGTCGCCGTACTTGGCCTCGAGCCCGTCAATCGCAGCGACGACGCTGGCGGCCGTCTTGTCCGGCGACGGTATAATGAGCTCCCAGCGCGTTTTCCGCTCTGTCATCACGATGTAGGTGTTGCTGACGCCTTGGCAGCTCTCGACGCTGTCCATCTCCCAGTGACCGAAGGTGCTGCGGTCGTTGATGTGCTCAGGGCGATCCTCGATACTCCGTCCGGCGGGCTTGCGGGGCATGGATCCGGCCGGGCGCTCCGGCTGGTGGCGCTTGCCGTGCTGCGGCAGCATGGAGACGGTCAGCTCGTCGCCGAAGATCTCGCCGCGGATGTAGTTGTAGGCGGTACTCGCGCAGATGTGGGTCTTGAAGGGCCAGCCCTTGACCTCGGCCTCACCGATCGCGGCCTCCGGGCTGTACTTCTCGTCGCGGATCTTGGCGATCAGGTAGTCGGCCAGCTCGTAGTCGTTGCCGATCTTCAGCTCCGGCCCCTTGGCGCGGAGGTTGGCCTCATAGCGGGCCTGTGCGCCTTCGGGGTTGTATCTGGTCTCGGTGGTGTAGTCGCTGTTGAGGTGCTCATAGGTGCACCGCTTCAGCTCCCGGTAGATGGTCGTATGATGGACGCCGAGCTCTTTGGCGATGTCTGTCGGCTTCATTCCTGCGCGGATGAAGGCGTCGAGCTGGATGCGCTTGGTCGGCGTCAGATGGCTCCAGTGCTGTCCCATTGTGTTCCCCTCCGTGATAAAAGAAAAGGGGCGGCCCGCCGGCCGCCCTTCTGTGTGTCAGTGTTCCTCGTACTTTTTCAGGAGCTCGAGCGTCTCCTCGTCTGTGATGATGTCAGCCAGCCTGCACTCCAGCGCGTTGCAGATCTTCAGCAGCGTCGGCAGCTTCGCGCCGTTGATATCCCGGGCGCCGCGCTCGTACTGCTGGAGCACCTGCACCTTGATCCCGGCCAGATCGGCGAGCTGAGACTGAGACAGGCCGGCAGCCTTGCGGAGCTTTTGCAGCCCCTCGCTTTTGTAGGTCACTTTGATCGAGATGTCCATGTTGTTCCTCCCGCTTGACTTTGCCGTGGTTTCGTGGTTATAATGAAAAGGAACGGCGGGCGGGATTTTTCCCGCCGTCCTTCGACCTTACTGCTTGGGCTTTTGGTTCGGCTTTATTGTGATCGTAATGGTGGCAACCTGTTCACACTTTAGAGCCTGTTCCAGCAGCTCGAGCAGTTTTTTCATCTGCTCAGCATCCACGACTTTGCCTCCTTTCCGCGGTTTTGCTCTCCTTTCTTTCTGTACTTGGCTATCCCTTGCCTGTGATTATATTATAGAGCATTTGCTCTATAATGTCAAGCATAATTCGACAGATTTTCAACATTTTCACGCGTTTTTCCACAAAAAAAGCCGCACGGCGTCAATGCCGTGCGGTTTTTCATTCTTTCCCGAGCAGGCGGTTGATGGTGGTGCCGAGAGCGGTCGCCAGATAGTCCAGCTCGTAGTCAGCGACGACTCTGCTGCCGTTTTCAATCCGGCTGATGGCCTTCTGCGTGACGTCCAGCCCGATGATCTGGAGCTTGTAGGCGAGCTGTTCCTGTGACAGGTTTGCCCGCAGCCGCTCCTCCTTGACTCTCTCCCCGGAGATGTTGCACCTGCCGTCTGGTTTGTATATCTTCGCAGCCCTCGCCTCCCTTTACGCTAAAGATGACTATGCAATATTGACTTTACCAGTTTTGGCATGGTAATATTATGCCAAAGATGACTAAACACTAATAAATACAAAGTCATCAGGAGGAGGTACTGCATGGGGCTGTTTAGCTTTCTGAAGAAAAAGGAGCCAGAGCCGGCTCCTGCGATCACGGCCACGATCCACGCTCAGACCGTAGAAGTGAAGCAACGGACGCGCGGCGAGCTCCCGCTTGCCGAGATCGGCGGCTATGTGAGCCCGTCCGGCGGTTTTGTAAACTATGGGCGTTTTTGCGTTACTGGTATGAACTCCAGCACGGGGAGAAAAAACACGAAACGATATGAGGCACAGACCGAGGCTGACGCCAGAGCTGCGGCTGCGGATGATGGCCTCGTTGAGCCCATGACTGTGCAGGTGGAGCCGCAGATCCCGCCGACCGATCGGCAAATGGACTACGCGCTCGAACTCGAGGCCATGCTCCCCGACGGCGTATGCAAGGAGGACGTCAGCGCGATCATCAGTAGGATCACCGACGAGGACGAGGCTGCACCAGATCCCGGCCTTTCGTTGTATGCGCACGCCTGCGGGGTGAAGTTTTCGCGCTTTGTCGGTGAAAAGGCTCTGCTTTCGTATATGGTCAGCCAGATGCACGGAGCCGCTCGGGGCGAGTTGTATGCTTATGCCGTTTACCGGCAGGAGAGCGGTGGAAGGTTCAGCGATCCGCGTAGTCTTTCGGTGTATGAGTTTCTGCGCAGTTGCGGGGCTGAGATTGCTGAAGATCCTGCCCTGCTGAAGTCTCTGGAGGATCGTGATGTCTATGACTTCGCAGGCCCGAACAGAGGCACGAAGGTTTACAAAATGGCCGCCGCCAGATTGAAGCAGTGTGGGGCCCTATAAAACAGGAAAAGCCCGCCCGGGATCTCCGGGCGGGTTTTCTTGTGCTGTGAAGTTGCGGATCAGCGTGCGAGTGCTGCGTTGACGGCCTGCTGGATGGCGTTGTAGTCGTAGCCGGCGGCCTCGAGGCGCCTCTTGCGGTCTGCGCCGTTGCCCCACTTGCCGGCGATGACCTCCTTGGCGATCTCGGCGTTGGTTTTCTTGGGGGCTGCGGTTCCCGGGATCTTGATCTTCTGGCCGACTCTGATGATGTTCGGGCTGGTGATCCCGTTGTACGCTGCGAGCTTCTGGTAGGTCGTCCCGTACTTGGCCGCGATCTTGCTCAGGGTGTCGCCGGCGACGACCGTGTAGGTCACTTCGCTGGTGGTACCGCTGCTCGGCGTCTGGCTGCCCGTGTTGGTGTTTCCGGGCTCTGCGTCGTAGGCCGGGCGGCCATAGCCGACGATGTAGCTGTCGCTCAGGTAGTAGGAGCGGCGGGCCACTTGGTCGGAGGTGTTGCCCTCGATGGTGTAGACCTTGCTGCCGTCCACCTTCTCGACGAGGCCGGTGTGGCTGACGTTGCTCTTGGAGTGCGCGGTGCTGAAAAAGATCTGGTCGCCGGGCTTGGGATCCTTGGCGTGATAGCGGCTCTGCTTCTCGTAGTACATGAGGGAGTAGGTGCAGCCGGCGCCCGCGGATCTCTCGGGCTGGCAGAGCAGGCGCAGCGCGTCCGCATATCCGAAGGCGGTCAGCATACACCAGTCGACGAACATATCGCACCATGCGAAGCCGTTTTTCTTGCCGTTGTACCACTTCGGGTACTTCTCGTCGAAGTCTCTGGCGTACTTGGTATAGTTGGCGCTGCCCGCGTTGGTGGTCGGGTTGTCGAGCTGGCTGTTGCTCTTTTTCTCGTGGTAGCCGATCTCTGCCGCAGCGATGGCAAGAACGGCCGATGCGTAGCATTTGCTCATAGTTTTACCTCCTTAGCTGTAAAAAGAAAAAGGGCGGGCCGGAGCCCGCCCCTCTCCGTCATTCGATAGTCAGGCCCTCGGTGTTGAGCTGCTTGACTGCTGCCTCGATCGCGTTGCTGACGCTTTCCTCGTCGACCTTGAAGCCCTTCTGCTTCAGGAAGTCGATGACGTACTGCTTCTTCTCCTCGCCGCGGCCGGCGCCCTTGTAGAGCTGCTCAGCAGCAGCGACGCCGATCTTTACCCACGCGGTCAGCTCCTTGCGCTGTGCCTCGGTGGTCTGGCTCTTGAGCCACGGGATCAGAAAAACGCTCACGCCGGCGCCGATCAGGGCGATGGCTGCGTTGACGATGGGGGTGATGTCGATGGTGTTCATCCTTGTGCCTCCTCATTGTTGAGAGTGTCCCCGGACGGATCCGGGAGCGGGTTACCGTCGGCGTCGAGCCCGTGGCGGTTTCGGCTGATTTTCTCGCCGAGGCTCTTGCCGGCGTATGTGATTAGATAGCCGACGCAGGCGGTGAAGATGGTGCCGGTCAGCTCACCGACCGGGTCGCGCCCGAAGGCAGAGAGCAGCAGAGAGCTGGCTGCGCTGAGCGTTGCCACGCTGGCCGCCCAGTATGCGAGCTTTTTGCTCACCTCGATTTTCTTTTTACGCTTGCGCCGGCGCTTCTTTGCGGCCATGCTGCTCACCTCCTTAGTCGATGATCGCGTGGATCCCCTGACTGGTGAGGAAGTCCTTCTGCGCGTGTTTGATTTTGGCAGCGTAGTCGAGGGCCGCGTGCATATCCCCGTTACAATGCGCGTCAGGGATGCGCTGCACGGCCCGGGCCGTCGCCTCGCCGAGGGCGATGGCTGCCGACGTGCCCTGAATGGTGATGATCTGGAGATCTTCACGGGCACGCTCTCGGGCCGCTGCCTCTTTCTGTCGTTTGGCCTCCTCGGCCTCCTTTTGCTTCTCGCGCTTCTGGATCCTGTGCTCGAGCATCCAGAAGCAGAAGCCGGTCACGGCCGTCGGGATCCCCAGAAGGACGACGAGCGCGCCGATGTTGATTTCGATCATTGTGTCACCTCATAAAAGCCGGAGGGCCGCAGGACGCGGCCCTCCTTGTTGTTGGGCTTATTCCTCGACGTCGTCGAAGTAGCCCATGTCGACGAGATACTTGTGCACGCGGGCCTTCAGCTTCGCGGGGACGTTGTCCTCGGTGATGCGGCCCATGATGATCTCGCCTGCATACAGACGTACCAGCATTTCACGCTCCTCCTTTCCTGCAATTTTTAATAATAGCCACGCGAGGGCCCGGGCGATCATTCGCTCGCCCCTTCCTTCGCGGTGCCAGCGTTTGCGGCTGCCTCGATGGCAGCGATGGCGTCCTCGACCTGCTTGCGCAGCTTCTTCGGGACGTCGCTGATGGTCATGGTGGAGCCTTCGCGGGTCAGCTCCCTGACGTACAGCTCGACGATCTTGCTCATGCTGTTACCTCCCCTCCGTCGCCGTAGACCACGTCGGCCAGCTCCATGATGCAGCCCTTCAGCAGCTCGATGGTGTCAGCCTGCTCGGCGATGGTTTTGTCCTTCTTGGCCTCTGCGGCCTGTTCGTCGTTCAGCTTTTGGATGCTGTCGGCTCTGTGTTTAATCATGCAAAGTTACCTCCGATCGACTGGATGTAGCAGGTCTCCGTAGCGGAGCCGCGGAGCAGCTTGGCCTTGACCTTGACGCCCCACGCTGTGGCCGTCTTGGTCTGGTTGGTGAAATAGTGCTTCTGGCCGGTGCGGGCCTTCTGTGTGATGTCCTCCCACGTCGGGTTCGCGTCGTTGCCGTTGTTGCAGATCCAGACCTGAAGCGTGCAGCCGGCCGGGAAATTGCCCTGAATGTTGACGAGGGCCTTGGTCGGCATGGCGTCGGCCTCCATAGCGAGGGTCTGCTCGAACTCGACGGACGTGACGGCCTTGGTGAAGGTCAGCGTGCGGGTGACGCTGGCGTCCTTGGCGTCGGTCGCCACGATCTTCAGGATGTGGCTGCCGTTCACGACCTTCAGCCACGCCTCGGAGCCGATCGTCAGCGTGTTGGTCTGGCCGAGGGTCACGGTGTAGCTGCGCAGCGTGACGCCGTCCAGCATCTCCACGACGTCGACCTGATGGCCGTCGGCGTCGGTGACGGTGTACTCGTAGGACGGGGCCGCCGTGTTGAAGCTGCCGAGGGCGCCGTCCGTGCCGCTGATGACGGGCGGTCGGTTATTGGTGACGGTGCGGGTGGCGCTGGTGGTGTACGCACTCTCCGCGCCGGCGGCGTCGTATGCCTTGACGCGGTACTGCACGCTCGTCCATCCGTAGGTGATGGTGTCGGTGTAGGTGCGCGCGGATCCTTTGTAGACCTGCACCCATGTGCCGCTCCCGACCTTGCGCTCCAGAACGTAGCCGGAGAGGTTGCCGTCGGGGTCGGTGGAGGCCGCCCACGAGATGCTCAGGTTCTCGCCGCCGAGCACTTCGCTCGGGACAGTGATGGACGACGGCGCTGTGGGCACCTGATTGTAGATCACTGTATAGCATCCATCCGAGTCGACGGAGTCGGAGATCAGGAGATCAGAGGACAGATTACAAGCGGGGCGCAGGCCGAAGTAGCCGAGGTAGGCGTAGCGCCTGTTCAGAGTGCCATCGGCGCGGACGAGGCGGGCGTCGAGGGCCGAGCCGGCATAGGCGTCCCGCAGCCAGTAGTACCATGCGGCACCAGAGCCCGGGTTGCTGGAATAGTTGGAATTGGCGACGCAGGAGGCCGTCACGGTGGCGATGCGGCTGTTGTTGTCGCTGAAGATAGCCAGCTTGCTGCCGCAGACGTGGTCGCCGCTCAGGCCGACCTCAGTGCAGGACAGGGGGAAGATCTTATCCGTGCAGGTCTCCGTCCCGCCGCCGTCTGTGGAGCTCTTGCCGACCGTGATGGTGGTGTTCAGCAGAGCCGCCCGCTCGTTGGCGGTGAAGGCGTTCAGAAAACCGGCGAGGCCACTGTACGGGTTGACGCTGTTCCAGACGTGGGAGGAGTCCGGCGTCTGGTCTGCGGAGTGCTGTGCGGTGTACCACTGGCCGGCAGCCGCGGGGCTGTTGAGCCACTGGCGCAGGTTCGAGTAGATGTAGCGGTTGTTGCCGTAGCCGCGGCGGTCGCTGTTGCCGTTACTCGGTTCTGTCGCGTCGAAGCACAGCATCTTGATGATCTGGTTGGTCACGAGCGTGACGCTGTTGGAGGGGTAGCCTGCGTGGTTCTTATCGGCCACGATCCAGACGATCGGGCTGCCGTACAGGCTGCCGAACTTGACCTTCGACTTGTTTGCGAGGTTGCTCAGTTTTTGGGCCATGAGTTGTGTCTCCTTTCGGTGATGGTTTGAGCTCCGGGAAATAGCTGAAGAAATAGGCGTCCATGTTCTGCCGCAGGTGGTAGGTGTTGCCGTGTGAGATGTGTCCCGTCCAGCTCGCGTAGGATTGCACGACGCTGTCGAGTGTCATCTTGCCGGAGTCCACCAGCCCGCGGAACTTGCGGATCTTGCGCTTCATGTTGTCGATGCTCTTGGCTCGCACTTTCCTCACGACCTTGCCGGTCTGCGTGAGGTAGGTGTGAAAACCGAGGAAGTCGATGCCGTTCTTCAGCGGGAGGATCTGCGTCTTGCCGTTCAGCCGAAGGCCGAGCGGCTTGATGTACGCCTCGATCTCCTTGAGTATCTGCCGGAGCAGCAGCTTGTCGCTGTGGATGATGTAGAAGTCGTCCATGTACCTGCCATATACGAGGCCGCGGTCATCCCTCAGCCAGTGGTCGAAGGCGTCCAGATAGAGCAGCGCGAGCAGTTGGCTCGACTGGTTGCCGATCGGGATGCCGGGGTCTGGCGTGCTGTCGATTATGAGCCACAGCAGCCACTCAGCGAAGTCGCTCAGCTCGGGATCCTTCAGCCACTTCAGGGCCCGGCGGGCCGTTTCGTAACAGTAGGAATGGAGCAGGGTGTAAAAGAACTTTGAAAAATCGCCCTTCAGTACCCAGCCGTCGGCGTAGTCCCACTCGTTCATCGGCCGGGGCGGCAGGCCGGCAGCCTTGCGGGCTGCTTCGTCTGCTGCCTTTCGGCTGAAGAAATAGTGGCGCATGGCCGCAGCCAGACGGTCGAGGCCGTCGTGGGTGCCTTTGCCGATCTGGCCGGCGTAGTTGTCCCGGATGAAGCGCCGGGAGAACGCCGGCTCGAGGACGTTGTCGCAGAGCGAGTGCTGGACGACTTTGCCCTCGAAGTCGATGGCGAGGACGAGCCGCTCCTTGGGCTCGTACACCTTGAAGGGGTAGTAGGGCCCGAAGGAATAGTCGCGCCGCTGGATCCTCTCAGAGAGGGCGACGGTGCGCTCGATGGCCTCCATGCGGTAGCGCATGGCGGTCGGGTTGTCGCGCTTTCCGCAGCGGGTTTTGCGGTATGCTTTGTAGAGCGCGATGGTGCTGTTTACGATATTCTCCATTGAAAAGTCTCCCCGCCGTGTATAGCTCCGGCCACGCTTTGCGTGCGCCGCCGGGGGCATCGGCGGTCTTGTGTTTACCCATGACCGGGCCGGTCAGACGGCCGCGGCTGCGGGAGGGATATGCCTTCCTTGGATGATGGGGCACAGTGTTCGCCGTCCGTCTCCGGGCGGTTAATAAGTCGGGCGATCCATCGAAGCGGGGCGCAGGCCGTTGTTGCCGTTGTAGGCGTTGTTCCTGTTCAGAGTGCCATCGGTGTTGACGTTGCGGGCGTTGTTGGCCGAGCCGGCACGAAAAAACAAGGCATACCCCGAGGGCCGCCTCACTGGTGACGCTTCTGCGCGTCCAGCTTGGCGGCCCTCTCTTTATCGGTTTTGTACCATTTGGCGGTCTGGTTCTTCACGCCGGCCGCCATCTTCGCCCAGTATGCAAAGGCGTCATCGCTGAAGCCGCTGAGGATCTCATGCGCGAGCTCAATGTGGTGGATCAGCTTTCGGCAGTTGCGAAGCGCCGACCGCTGCGCGCGATACCTGAGCTCACGCTCCTCGGGATCCGTCAGGAGCAGATCGTTGGCCTCCATCAGATCGGCGACGAGGTCGCTGGCCTCGTTCATCATCCTCTGCGCCAGACCGAGCCGCTCCTTCTTCGGGAAAACAGCCGGGTTTCTGGTCTTGATGTAGGTGTGTTTCTCGAGCTCCTTGGCGTCCGTGATGACCTGCATCTCGGGCAGTTTGTCACGGCCGAAGGGCGGGCGGCCTACATTGGCCCGCTCGTATGGCCGCGAGTGTCCGTTGCTTGCCGTAGTATCTCACCTCCTCGCCTTTGATTGTGACGCGGGCGCTGCTGCCGTCGTAGGTTTTGCCCTGAATGACGATGACGCCGTCCTCCCGCTTGCAGCAGGAGCAGGGCAGGGCCAGCTCGACGAACAGGTGCGCGATGATGCAGGAGGCTTCGGCCGGTGGGATTGGGGTGTAGTTGTGGCAGTTTCCCATCAGCACTCGAGCCTTTGAAGTGAAGCGTTCCAGACGCCAGACTTCAGCGTGATGCCTGTTAAGTCTGCGAATGTGATCTGGAACGGGTTGCTTGTGATGTCGCTGAAAACGGCGTCCCACAGCGTTGCGATCTTGCTGGTGTTCTGGCCGACCG